>JAESFY010000173.1_pt1 | contig 26222 bp, 25 predicted proteins | sample 9266201 | NCBI WGS metagenome assembly JAESFY01 (sample SAMN14515071, study PRJNA621656) | algae metagenome | isolation source: Nodosilinea sp. WJT8-NPBG4 and co-occurring heterotrophs from soil, lower... | place: USA: Pinto Basin, Colorado Desert, California | collected 2006-05-27 | reverse complement strand
GGGTCCGGCGCTGGTAGACGAGTTCATGCCGATCAGCACGACACCGAGGAAGGCGATCGGTGCCCCGATGATCAGCGGCTTCGGGAAGCCTTCGCGCAGGAACAACCCGCTGAAGATCACGACCATGAGGGGAGCGAGGTTCACGACCATCGCCGCGGTGCCGGCGTCGAGCGTGCGCTCGGCGCTGTTGAGGGCGAGGTTGTAGACGCAGAACCAGCCGACGCCCCAGACCGCGATGAGCCACCAGTGCCGACGTTCGGGAAGACGGATGCCGTGCCGCACAGCGATGAGCGTGAGGACGAGCGTGCCGACGGCCATGCGCAGCAGCGCCAGCGCCCCCGGGTCGTAGTGCGGACCCGCGCCCCGGATGCCGATGAATGCCGATGCCCAGAGGACGACGGTCACCAGCGCGGCGATGAGGACGAGCGCGCCCTGCCTCTTCGGCGCGACGGCACTCGTGCGGGCTCCGGTGTCACCGGAAACGGTCTTTGGCATCCTTCGATCGTGGCAGGGGCCACCGACATCGGTCGATGGGTTCGAGCGACAGCATCCGTCGCTTTCCCGCCAGCCGGCGGCAGGCGCCCGGCACCTGCTCCCCTTCCGGTCGCAGTACCTGCCGCCCCGCCCGCGCCCAGACGGCACGAACTGCGACCGGAACCGCCAGGCCCGGCACGAACTGCGACCGGAAACCCCCACCGCACCCCCGACCAAGCCCCGAAACACCCCGGAAACCCCTCCCGATAGGATGGGACCGCCCGACAAGGGCCAGCTCATCGGCCGGTGCAAACCCGGCGAAAGCAGGGGGGACACCCATGCCAGGAATCGTGATCGTCGGCGTGCAGTGGGGCGACGAAGGAAAGGGCAAGGCCACCGATCTTCTCGGTGAGCGCACCGATTGGGTGGTGAAGTTCAACGGCGGCAACAACGCCGGGCACACCGTCGTCGTCGGCAACGAGAAGTACGCGCTGCACCTGCTGCCCTCCGGCATCCTGTCTCCCGGCGTCAACCCGGTCATCGGCAACGGCGTGGTCGTCGACCTCGAGGTGCTCTTCTTCGAACTCGAGGCGCTCGCCGCCCGCGGCATCGACATCTCGCGGCTCAAGGTCAGCGCGAACGCCCACATCATCACGCAGTACCACCGCACGCTCGACAAGGTGACGGAGCGCTTCCTCGGCAAGCGGATGATCGGCACCACCGGTCGCGGAATCGGCCCCGCCTACGCCGACAAGATCAATCGCGTCGGCATCCGCGTGCAGGACATCTTCGACGAGAACATCCTGCGTCAGAAGGTCGAGGGCGCCCTCGACCAGAAGAACCACCTGCTGGTGAAGATCTTCAACCGTCGCGCGATCACCGCGGACGAAATCGTGGAGGACCTGCTGTCCTACGCCGACCGCCTCCGCCCGATGGTCGCCGACACCGGCTACCTGATCGCTCAGGCACTCGACCGCGGCGAGGTCGTGGTCTTCGAGGGCGGGCAGGCGACGATGCTCGACATCGACCACGGCACCTACCCGTTCGTGACCTCGTCTTCGGCCACGGCCGGAGGAGCCGCGACCGGTTCCGGCGTCGGCCCCGGAGCGCTCGACCGCATCGTCGGCATCGTCAAGGCGTACACGACCCGCGTCGGCTCCGGCCCCTTCCCGACCGAGCTCTTCGACGAGCAGGGCGAATGGCTGCGCAAGCAGGGCTTCGAGTTCGGCACGACGACCGGCCGTCCGCGCCGCGTCGGCTGGTACGACGCGCCTATCACGCGCTACGCCACCCGCATCAACGGCATCACCGACCTGGTGCTCACCAAGCTCGACATCCTCACCGGTCTCGAGCAGATCCCGGTCTGCGTGGCGTACGACGTCGACGGCGTGCACTTCGACGAGGTGCCGGTCAACCAGACCGACTTCCACCACGCGAAGCCCGTGCTCGAGTACTTCCCGGGCTGGAGCGAGGACATCTCGACCGCCCGCACGTTCGAAGATCTGCCGCAGGCCGCACAGGACTACGTGCTCGCGCTCGAGAAGATGAGCAACACCCGCATCTCGGTGATCGGCGTCGGCCCGGAGCGCGACCAGGTCATCGTGCGCCACGACCTGCTCGACTGACCTAGACCGACCAGGAGACACGCGCATGACACGGTTCTGGCTCGGCGGCTACGGCCCGGCGATGGACGGACAGGCCGAGGGCATCGGCCTGCTCGCCGGCGACGAGGGCCGCGAGGCGAAGTCACTCGCCTACCGCGGCGCCGTCACCGAAACGCCCTCGCCGTCGTGGCTGGCGCAGCATCCGTCCCTCGACGTCGTGTACGCGGCGCTGGAGGGCGATGCCGCGGTGCAGGCCTTCGCCCGCACCGGCGAGTCGGCCCTCTCTCCGCTCGGCGATCCGGTCGCCGTCGGCGAGAACGTCTGCCATGTGGTTGTCTCCCCGAACGGCTCCGCCCTGATCGCGAGCTGCTACGGCGACGGACGCGTGGTGCGCATCGGGCTGGATGCCGCCGGCCGTCTCGTGCCGGCGCAGCAGGGAAGAGCGGATGCCGCGGCGGCGCTCCGCGCGGCCCTGTTCGGCGACGAAGACCCGGATGCCCCGGCTGCCACCCCTCCGGGAGACGGCGTCGCCGCGACCGACCCGCATGCGGCGGGTCCCGACCGCGCCTCGCACGCGCATTCCGCGGCCTTCCTGCCCGACGGCCGCATCGTCACCACCGACCTCGGGTTCGATCTGGTGCGCTTCTGGCGTGCGAGCGCCGACGGCCTCATCCTCGACCACGAGGTCGTCCTGCCACTCGGCACCGGCCCCCGCCACATGGTCGTGCACCCGAGCGGTCATCTGCATGTGGTCACGGAGTACTCGGCCGAGGTCTTCACCCTCGCCGCGGGCGTCGACGGCACCTGGCACGTCGTGTCATCGACCCTGTCGAGCCCGATCGCCCAGGTGGGCTTCGACCACCCCGCCGAACTCGCCCGCTCCCGCGACGGCCAGTTCCTGTACACGGCCCTCCGCGGCAGCAACACGATCGCGGCGCTCCGTGTGCGCGGCGGCGGCGACTCCCTCGAGTCGATCGCGCTCGCCGACTCGGGCGTGGACTGGCCGCGCCATCACCTGATCCACGAGGGCAAGATGCTGGTCGCCGGTCAGCGCTCCGACACGATCACGCTGCTCGACCTCGACGAGCGCACGGGCGCGCCGCTCGGCATCCGTCACGAGGCGCAGGTGCCGGCGCCGACGCACTTCCTCCTGGTGCGCTGAGGCGGGCTGCTTGACCTCAACCTTGGTTGAGGTCTTACCGTCGTCATCATGACAACGGAAACTGAAGCGGTCGAGACCCCGGGCGCCGCCGCACCCCGCATCCTGGGCGGTGACCTCCTCTGGATCACGATCGGAGCGTGCGCGCTCGTGTTCCTCGGTGCGTTCGAGTCTCTGGCGGTGACGACGGTGATGCCGACCGTGAGCGCCGATCTCGGCGGCGAGCGGCTCTACGCGCTCGCCTTCGCCGGTCCTCTGGCGACCAGCGTGATCGGCATGGTGATCGCGGGGAACTGGGCGGATCGCCGAGGGCCGGTGGCTCCGCTGTACAGCGCGGTCTTCCTTTTCGTCGTCGGTCTGCTCATCGCCGGGCTCGCCCCGAGCATGGAGATCCTCGTCGCCGGACGCTTCGCCCAGGGGCTCGGCAGCGGAGGGCTGATGGTCGCGCTGTACGTCGTGGTCGCCCGGGTCTACCCGCAGGAGCTGCATCCGGCGATCTTCGCGGGGTTCGCCGCGGCATGGGTGATCCCCTCGCTGATCGGTCCCACGATCGCGGGAGCGGTGACCGAGCTGTGGAGCTGGCACTGGGTGTTCCTCGGGGTCGTCATCCTCGTGCTCGTGGCGCTGTTGATGGTGATCCCCGCGCTCCGCGGACTCGCGAACGACGGAGACGCCTCCGCACCGTGGGCGTTCGGGAGGCTCGGGTGGTCGATCCTCGCCGCTGTCGCGGTGCTCGCTCTGAACGTGGTCGGCGACATCCCCGGACTCGGCCCCGCGCTCGCCCTGGTCGCCGTCGTGGTCGCTCTCATCGCTGTCCGTCCACTCCTCCCCCGGGGGACGCTTCTCGCCCGTCGGGGGCTGCCGTCGGTCATCCTGGTCCGCGGGCTCGCGGGTGCGGCCTTCTTCGGCGCGCAGGTCTACCTGCCGTACCTGCTGACCGATCGCTACGAGCTCTCGCCCACGCTCGCCGGACTCGCGCTCACCGGAGGGGCGCTCGCCTGGTCGGCTGCGGCGACCGTGCAGGGACGGATGGGCAGCCGCCTGTCGAGCCTGACCGCAGTGCGGGTGGGGACGATCCTCGTGCTCGCGGGCATCCTGCTGACGGTCGCCACGGCCGCGCTCCGATGGGACGCCCTGCTGGTCGCGGTCGCCTGGGTCATCGCGGGAATGGGGATGGGGCTGATGAGTCCGCGCTCCAGTGCGCTGACGCTGGCGATGTCGACGCCGGTGAACCAGGGGTTCAACAGTGGCGCGATGACCGTGGCCGACTCGTTCGGCAGCGCCCTGGCCCTCGCCATCACAGGCACGCTGTTCACCGCGCTGCTGACGGTGGGCGATCCGTTCGCGGCCGTGTTCGTCCTGGCAGCTGTGGTTGCCCTGGCCGCAGCGCTGATCGCGCCGCGGATGCGAGCGGATGCCGAGCGGGACGAGCCTGGTCAGGAGGAGCGGGCATGAGCGGTATTCGAGAGGAGCGGACCATGCGCGCCATCGTGCAACGTGAATTCGGGGCCTCCGAGGTCTTGCAGGTCGAGGAGGTGCCGCAGCCGCGGCCGGGTGAGGGCGAAGTGCTCGTGCGGGTGGCTGCGGCGGGCGTGCACGCAGTCGACACCGACATCCGACGTGGCGACGGACCCCCGTCCATGCCCAAGCCCGCGCTGCCGATGACGCCGGGGCGCGAGGTGGCGGGGATCGTCGAGGAAGTGGGGGTGGGCGTAGAGGCGGAACTGCTCGGCACCCGGGTCGTCGCGCACGTCGGATTCCGAAGCGGCGGGTATGCCGAGTTCGCGCTGGCACCGGTCGAGGCGCTCCACGTCGTGCCGGAGAGCATGTCGTTCCCTCAGGCGGTGGCCGCGATCGGTACCGGACGGACGGCGCAGCTCGTGCTGGGCTCCGTGGACATCCGCGCGGACGACGTCGTGATCGTTCCGGGAGCATCTGGCGGGCTCGGAAGTCAGCTCGTGCAACTCGCCCTCTCGGCAGGTGCCACGGTCGTCGCGCTCTACGGCGGCGAGGCGAAGCGCTCGGTGGTCGAGCAGCTCGCCGAGGGCGGGCGGCGTCCGGAGGGACGGCTGCTGGCGCTGGATGCCACCGGCGACGCATGGCCTGCGGAGATGGCGGCTCTGCTGGACGGCGATCAGCCCTCGGTCCTGATCGACGGGGTGGGTGGTGCGACGGGTCGGGCGGCGGTCGAGAGCCTCGGTCGCGGAGCGCGAGTCGTGATCATCGGATGGTCGAGCGGCGAAGTGGTCCGCCTCGACTCCGCGGACATCGTCGAACGCTCGCTCTCGGTGGCAGTGCCGCTCGGACGGCCGATCGCCGAGCTTCGGGTGCTCGAGACGCGAGCGCTCGCCGCCGTTGCCGAGGGATTGACCGCGCCACCCGTCGACGAGTACCGCCTCGAGGATGCCGCAGCCGCGCACGACGCCATCGAGCAGCGCCGGCAGCGAGGAAAGGTCGTGCTGGTGCCTTCGGGTGCGTGATTTGCGCGGACGGCGAGTCGTCGGTACTGTGCTGAACAGTGTTCAGGTGAACACCGTTCAGGAAGGGTTCCCGATGACCACCACGCCCCGCGACACCAGCGCGACACTCGGCCGGGTGGCCGTGTTCGCCGCCCTCATCATCGTGCTCGGCACGGTCGTGGTCCCGCTCCCGGGCGGAGTGCCCATCACGGCCCAGACGCTCGGTGTCATGCTCGCCGGGCTCGTGCTCGGGCCGCGGGTCGCGCCGTTGTCGATCCTGCTCGTGCTGGTGCTGGCCGCCGTCGGGCTCCCGGTGCTCGCGGGAGGACGCGGAGGCCTGGGCATGTTCGTCGGCCCCACTGTCGGCTATCTCATCGGCTGGATCGCCGGCGTGGTCGTGATCGGACTGATCATGCGCACCGGGCCGGTCACCTGGTGGCGGGCCGCCGCGGCATCCGTCATCGGCGGGGTGCTGGTCGTCTATGCCTTCGGCATCCCGGTGCAGGCGCTCGTGACCGGCGTTCCTCTCGGCCTCACCGCCCTGTCGAGCGCCGCCTTCCTGCCCGGAGACCTGATCAAGGTGGTCGTCGCGACGCTCGTCGTCGTCGCGTTGCAGCGGGCTTATCCTCGGGCCTTCGCCGAGCATCGCACGGTGCGCGAGGCCGTGCCCGCCTGAGCCTGAGGCTCCGAGCCCCGGCATCCGACCGACCCGCTCCGGGCCGGGCACATCCGTCGGGCCGAATCACGGATGTCGGGACGACACGCCGTCTTCTGCCCCGGCATCCGTTCCTTCTCCCGACAGCTGTACCCGGAACCCTCAGCCGAATCGGGCCCACCGCGGAACAACTGACCCGTGACTCGGCGTTGCTCTTGAGCGAGACTGGGCGACGGAGAGGTGCGACACATGAACGCTGCGGAGAAGACCGACGAGTACGACCTGATCGTCTTGGGCGGAGGTGCCGTCGGCGAGAACGTCGCAGACCGTGCCGTGCAGGGCGGACTCACCGCGATCATCGTGGAGAGCGAGCTCGTCGGAGGCGAGTGCTCGTACTGGGCGTGCATGCCGTCGAAGGCGCTGCTGCGTCCGGCACAGGCGCTGCGTGCGGCGCAGCGCGTCGGCGGAGCCGCGCAGGCCGTGACCGGCACGCTCGACGTGCGCGCGGTGTTCGAGCGCCGTGACTCGTTCACCAGCAACTGGTCCGACGACGGCCAGGTGAAGTGGCTCGACTCCGCAGGCATCGACCTCGCACGCGGGTTCGGCCGTATCACCGGCGAGCGCGAGGTGACCGTGACGGATGCCGATGGCGGCACGCGCGTGCTGCGCGCACGCCACGCCGTCGCGATCAGCACCGGCTCTGAGGCCGTCATTCCGCCCATCGACGGACTGCGCGAGGCGAAGCCGTGGACGAGCCGCGAGGCGACGAGCGCCGAGCAGCTGCCGGAGAGCCTCGCCGTGATCGGCGGCGGCGTCGTCGCCGTGGAGATGGCGACCGTGTACGCATCGCTCGGGTCGACCGTCACCATCATCGCCCGCGGCGAGCTGCTCTCGACCATGGAGCCGTTCGCGGGGGAGCGCGTGGCCGCGGGGCTCAAGGAGCTGGGCGTGGATGTCCGCACCTCCACCGGCACGACCTCGGTGCGTCGCGGGGATGCCGGGGTGACCATCACCCTCGACGGCGGCGAGGAGATCACCGCGGCCGAGGTGCTCGCGGCGACCGGTCGCTCGGCGCACAACCGCGACATCGGCCTCGAGACCCTCGGCCTCGAGCCGGGCCGCTGGATCGAGCCGGGCCGCTGGATCGAGACGGATGACACGATGCGCGTGCCGGGCCATGACTGGCTCTACGCGGTGGGCGATGTCACCGGACGCGTCCTCCTCACGCACCAGGGCAAGTACCAGGCGCGCGCGGCCGGTGACGTGATCGCGGCGCGGGCGAAGGGGGAGGACGTCGACGACGCCCCGTGGGGCCGGCACGTCGCCACCGCCGATCACGCGGCGGTCCCGCAGGTCACCTTCTCCTTCCCGGAGGTCGCTTCTGCAGGGCTCACCGAGGCCGCCGCCCGCGAGGCCGGTCACGACGTGAAGGTCATCGACTACGACCTCGGCGGGGTCGCCGGGGCGAGCGTCTACGAAGACGGCTTCGAGGGACAGGCGAGGCTCGTGGTCGACACGGCGCGCGACGTCGTGCTCGGCGCGACCTTCGTCGGGCCCGAGGTGGCCGAGCTCATCCAGGCGGCGACCATCGCGATCGTCGGCGAGGTGCCGATCAAGCGGCTCTGGCACGCGGTCCCCGCGTACCCGACGATCAGCGAGATCTGGCTCCGGCTGCTCGAGGGATACGGCCGCGACTCGGCCTGATGACCGCCGGTCGACATCCGCGACCAATCCGTTCGCGCAACGGCATCGAACAGGATCAGGAATGTTTCCCCCATTGACGGCTCCGGGCGCAACCCCGGCCCGGATGTCGTCACCGTCTTATACGCTCGAACCCACATCCGAGGAGGCAGGACCATGAAGGCTGTACTCGCAGGAACCGTCATCGCCGAAGCAGACGAGAGCGAACTCGTCCGCATCGAAGGGAACTGGTACTTCCCGCCGGCATCCGTCACCGAGGGCGCACTCGTCGAGAGCCCCACGCCCTACACCTGTCCGTGGAAGGGCGCTGCCCAGTACTTCTCCGTGCAGGCGGGCGACGACCTCCACACCGACCACGCCTGGTCGTACCCGAACCCGTACCCGACCGCGTTCGACCGCGTCGGCAAGGACTTCTCGGGTTACGTCGCGTTCGATCCGCGCGTGCAGATCTCCGAATGACTTCCGTATGCCGGCGCCGGGGCGCCGATGCACGCCTCGTCGATCGACCGTCTGGAAAGTAGCCCATGATCGAGTTCCGCAACGTCACCAAGCAGTTCCCTGACGGCACCGTGGCAGTCGATGACTTCAGCCTGGTACTGCCGTCGCGAAAGACCACCGTGTTCGTCGGGTCATCCGGATGCGGCAAGACGACGCTGCTGCGCATGATCAACCGCATGGTCGAGCCGACCTCGGGCTCGATCGAGATCGACGGCGAGAACGTGCTCGTCGGCGATCCGGTGCAGCTGCGTCGCCGGATCGGCTACGTCATGCAGAACTCCGGCCTGATGCCGCACTTCTCGGTCATCGACAACGTCGCCACGGTGCTGCGCCTCACCGGTGTGAAGAAGCCCGAGGCGCACAAGCGGGCTCGCACACTGCTCGACACCGTCGGCCTCGACCAGGCGCTCGCCGACCGGTATCCGAGTCAGCTCTCCGGTGGCCAGCAACAGCGCGTCGGTGTGGCGCGGGGTCTCGCCGCCGACCCGAACATCCTCCTGATGGACGAGCCGTTCGGCGCCGTCGACCCGATCGTCCGCGCCGACCTGCAGCAGGAGACGCTGCGTCTGCAGCACGAACTCGACAAGACGGTGGTATTCGTCACGCACGACATCGACGAGGCGTTCCTGCTCGGCGACCAGGTCGTCATCCTCGACAAGGGCGCCCGCATCGTGCAGGTCGGCAGCCCGAGCGAGATCATCGAGAATCCGGCAGACGACTTCGTCGCCGCTTTCATCGGCGCCGACCGCGGACGCCGAGCGCTGCACCTCAAGGAGACGCCGCACGGCACCGTCGTGGTCGACTCCGAGGGCCGCACGCAGGGCGCGATCGTGCGCGAGGCCGAGACGGCGGGGGCGACGGATGCCGTCGGCGGCGGTTCGCAGGACGGCCTGACGTGAACTGGGTCACCGACAACCTCGGGCTGATCTTCGAGTTGACACTCGTGCACCTGCGCCAGAGCATCGTGCCGATCGTGATCGGGTTCGTCCTCTCGCTTCCGCTGGGTTGGGTGGCGTGGCGCTACCGCCTCGTGCGCGGACCGATCATCGTCCTCACCGGGCTGCTCTACACGATCCCCTCGCTCGCGCTGCTGATCCTGCTGCCGGCGACGCTGGGCTACTCAGCCATCAGCGAGACCAACCTCGTGATCGCCCTCACGATCTACGCCGTGGCCATCCTCGTGCGCTCCGTGGCCGACGGCCTCGATTCCGTGGACGACGGCGTACGACAGGCCGCGACAGCCACCGGGTTCGCGCCGTTCCGCCGCTTCTGGGCGGTCGAGTTCCCGCTCGCCGGTCCCGTCATCCTCGCCGGGCTCCGGGTCGCGGCGGTCAGCACGATCTCGCTCGCCACGGTCGGCATCCTGATCGGTGTGACGAACCTCGGCTATCTCTTCACCAACGGCCTCGAGCGCCGCATCATCGCCGAGGTCCTGGCCGGTGTCGTCGCGGTCGTCGTGATCGCGCTGGTGATCGACCTGATCCTGCTGCTGATCGGCCGCGCGCTCATGCCGTGGACCACGGCGACGAGCCGCGTCGCCGCCAGCCGGGCCGTTCCCGTGAGGACGGCCGCATGAACCTTTTCGCCGACGCGATCGCGTGGATGCTCGCCCCGAAGCAATGGGAGGGCAACTACGCCCTGCCGGTGCTGCTCGGCCAGCACCTCGCCCTCACCCTGATCTCGGTGCTGATCGCAGCCGCCATCGCGCTGCCCGCCGGATGGCTCATCGGCCATACCGGCAAGGGGCGAGAGATCGCGGTGGCCGTCTCAGGGGCGGCGCGTGCCATCCCCGCATTCGGCCTCATGGTGCTGTTGGTGCTGCTGCTCGGTGTCCTCCGCGTTCCCGAAGCAGCGATCATCACCTTCGTGCTTCTCGCCATCCCCTCGCTGCTCGCCGGCGCCTACACGGGCCTCGAGGCCATCGACCGGCGCGTGCTCGACTCCGCCCGGGCGATGGGCATGACCGAATGGCAGGTGTTCTGGAAGGTCGAGGTCCCACTCGGGCTGCCACTGCTCGTCGGCGGCATCCGTGCCGCTCTGCTGCAGGTGATCGCGACCGTGACGATCGCCGCGTACGTGAACCTCGGCGGTCTCGGGTACCCGATCATCCAGGGAATACCGCTGCGACGATTCGACCAGGTGCTCGGCGGCGCGCTCATCGTGGCCGTGCTGGCGCTGCTCGTCGACCTGCTGCTCGCGGTCGCGCAACATGCCGCGGTTCCGCGGGGGCTGCGCACCGGACGCCAGGCCCGACGCCGCAGCCGCCCGCTCGCTCCCGCAGCCGAACCGTCGACAGCCGCCGCCTGAGGCACCCGATCCATCCATCCCGCACTCACAGCACACAGCACGTCCCAGAGAAGAGGAAGTCCATGTTCACAGCACGAGGCAAGCGCTCCATCCTGGCTGTCGGCCTGGTGGCCGCGGCAACACTCGGCCTGTCCGCCTGCGGCGGCGACCCGCTCGCCGAGCCGTCCGACGATTCCGGATCCGGCTCGGGCAGTTCCGAGACCATCGTCGTCGGCTCGCAGGGGTACTACTCCAACGAGATCATCGCCGAGATCTACGCCCAGGCGCTCGAGGGCGCCGGGTTCGACGTCGAGAAGAAGCTCAACATCGGCCAGCGTGACGCGTACATGCCCGAGGTCGAGTCGGGCGAGATCGACGTGTTCCCCGAGTACACGGGCAGCCTGCTCGAGTACCTCTCGGATGACGCCGTCGATGTCACTGCTCCGGACGACGTCTATGCAGCCCTGCAAGAGGTGCTGCCCGAGAGCCTGACGGCGCTCGATTTCGCCGAGGCGTCCGACCAGGACACCTACACGGTGCTCAAGAGCTTCGCCGAGGAGCATGGCCTGAAGACGATCGGCGACCTGAAGAACGCGCCGGCACCGGTCACGATCGGCGCTGCCCCCGAGTTCGAGCAGCGTCCGTACAGCCCGTCCGCCGCGAAAGAGGTCTACGGAGTCGACCTGACGTTCTCGGCGACCGGCCCGACCACGCTCGAGTCGCTGCTCGCCGGCGAGATCCAGGTGGCCGACATCTACACCGCCGACCCCGCCTTCGAGACCGAGGAGATCATCGCTCTGGAAGACCCGGAGAACCTCATCATCTCGTCGAACGTGGTGCCGATCGTCTCGACCGACATCGCCGAGGAAGTCTCCGACGTGCTCAACGCGATCAGCGCGAAGCTCACCGCCGAGGAGCTCGTGTCGCTGAACGTGCTCAGCACGGTCGAGCAGCAGTCCTCGGCCGACATCGCGAAGAAGTGGCTGGAGGACAACGACCTCTGAATCGTCGTGTGAGAAGTGCCCGGGCCCGTTGCCGATTCAGGCGGTGGGTCCGGGCACTTCTGCGTTCGGAGTGACTAGACCTGCGCGTCCTGCTTCGGCACCCAGACCTGTTTGATGATGATGAGGATGGATGCCGTGACCGGCACAGCCACGAGCGCGCCGAGGAGTCCGAGCAGGGTTCCGCCGGCCAGGGCGCCGATGACGACGAGCGATCCGGGGATCGAGATCGCGCGGTTCATCACGCGGGGCGTGATCACGTAAGCCTCGATCTGCATGTAGATCAGGTAGACGATCGCGAAGATCAGGGCGCCGAGCGGATTGGTGAACAGCGCGATGCAGGTGCCGATGATCCAGAAGAGCACAGGACCGACGAGCGGGATCAGGGTGATGCAGAACGCGACCGTCGCCATGAGCGGGGGGAACGGCAGGCTGAGGACGACGTAGAGCAGGAGCGTGAGCATCGCGTTGAAGAACGCGAGCACGACCATGCCCATCATGTAGCCGCCGACCGAATCGGTGATCTCGTCAGTGATGACGCTCGCCCGTGCACGGTCGCGAGCGGGAACGAGACGCAGCAGGCTGGCCTTGATTCCGCTGAGACTCGCGAGGAAGTACAGCGTGAGTACCAGCACGATGATGGCGCCGGAGATGCCGGTCGCGATCGACGCACCCATCTTCAGGGCGCCGCCGCCGATCATGGCGATGTTGCCGAAGTCGGACAGGAACTTCTGCACTTCGGCGACCAGGTCCTGGAACTGCTCGCCGAACTGCTTCTCCAGCGTGGCGTAGAGGTCGCTCCTGGAGAACTCCTGCACCATGCCGGGCACCGAGCGCACGAAGCTGGAGATCTGATCCACGAGGATGGGGACGATGATCCAGAGCAGCAGCGCGAAGACGACGACGAGTCCGAGGATCACGAAGAGCACCGACAGCCCTCGCGATAGTCCGCGGCGTTCGAGCATCCGCACGGCGGGGTCGAGACCGAGCGCCGCGAAGACCGCGAGCGCGATGTAGATGAGGACCGTCGTGAGGTTGGCGAGTGCGAGACCCAGCACGACGGCGCCGAGTCCGCCGAGGGTAAGGAGGAAGCCGAAGACGAACGGCCGGTCAATGCGAGTCCAGAACGCACCTCGGGGTTGGGCGGGTTCGACGACCGGGCTCGCTGCGGCGGGCGGAGGAGAGTCCGTGGACGAGAGGGCGGATGCCGCACCCTCGGCACGTTCGGAGGCCGGAGACTCTTCGTTGCTCATGTGCTCACGATAGCGGTGAGCGACCGTCGGAACAGGGGCGATCTGCGGCTCTAGAGTAGGGGCATGACAGCCGTGGAGGACCCGAAGGCCGAACTGCTCCGACTTCGCGCCAGCATCGACAACATCGACGCCGCACTGATCTTCATGCTGGCCGAGCGCTTTCGCGCGACCCAGCAGGTCGGCCACCTGAAGGCCGACCACGAGATGCCGGCATCCGACCCGAATCGCGAGGAGCAGCAGGTCGCTCGCCTGCGTGCTCTCGCCGAGGAGGCGCATCTCGACCCGGAGTTCGCGGAGAAGTGGTTCAACTTCGTGGTGGCCGAGGTCATCCGGCATCACACCGAGGCTGCGGAAAGCCGTTGAGAAGAAGTGCCGGACGGGCGACGGTGTGTGCAGCACTCGCCCGTCCGGAGCTTGTGGGAGGGCTGACGGCCAACTAAGTTCAATGAATAAACTTACGGAGAGACTACGGATCGCCGAGCGATCTGTCAACAGTCGGTCCTCCGACGCCCCGAACGGACAACGATGCTGAACACCGATGATGCCCTCGACACGCAGGCCTCGGTGCGGCGCGCGAACCTGAGGCGTGCTCTGCAGCTGGTCTTCCGGAATCCCCGCGTGCAGACGCGGGCCGGCATCGCCCGGGCGACCGGCCTCACGGCGGCGACCGCGTCGTCTCTGGTCGCCGAGCTCATCGAGAGCCGGTTGATCGTCGAGGGAGAGCAGGCCGCGAGCACGGGAGGCAAGCGCGCCACCACCCTCAGCATCGATGCGGGCCACCACCTGATCCTGGTCGTCGTCATCCAGCCACGGCATGCCCAGCTCGCCCTCGTCGCGCTCGACGGCAGGGAGATCGACTCGCGGCGTCTCACGTACTCCCCCGAGAGTCGGGACGCCGCGCTCGACACCGCCCTGGTCGAGGTCGCCGCCCGGTTCGGCGATCGTCTGCTCGCCGCGGGAGTGCAGCTCCCCGGCACCACCGACGGGCGCTCGGTCCTGGAGAGCGTGCAGCTGAAGTGGGACGACGTGCCGCTCGCCGAGAGGTTCGAACGGTCGTTGGGTGCCCCCGTGCTGCTCATCAACGACGTCGACGCCGAGGCCATCGCCGAGGCGGGACGAGAGGCGTCACCCGAGGGATATCGGCTCTTCATCCACATCGGCGGCGGCATCGGTGCCGCGGTGACGCTCAACGGTGAACTCGCGCCCGGGCCGCGTGATCGTGCGGGGGAGATCGGGCACGTGCAGGTGGTGTTCGGCGAGGCTGCGCGGGACTGCAGCTGCGGACGGCGCGGCTGCCTGGAATCGGCATCCGCCATGGGGGCGATGCTCGGCCCCGAGTTCTCCGACGCGATGGATGCCGCAGAGCTCGAGGTTCTCGCGGCGCGCGCCGACCCTGGGCAGCTCGACGACGGCGCCCGCGCTCTCGCCCGCGCCGTGAAGCTCATCAGCGCTTTGCTCGACCCGGCCGAGGTGGTGATCGGCGGCCCCGCCACCGTACTGGGACCGCGCTTCCTGGAGCGGCTCCGCAGCGAGACCGACTACCCCTCCCGAGGCACGGTGCAGGTGCCCATCCGCTACGCCGATCCTCGGGTGGCACTCTCCGCGGGGCCCGCTCAGGCGGCGCTCACCGCGGCACTCGGGGTGCGCTGGAGTCCGGAGCAGCTGCTTGCGGCATCCGTTTCTCCGTCCTGACGCCGGCGCCCGGCGGCATCCGGCTCCAACTTCTGCGGCCGATGGCAACTTTTGCGGCCAGTCCGAGCCGAAATGGCCGCAGAAGTTCGAGATGGCCGCAGAAGTTGCCGGCGCGGCGAGCCCACTGAGCCGAGGCCAGCGGGTCAGAGCCCGTCGTCGAGGTGCCAGTGCTCCTGCCAGCGCCAGTCGATCGGGTCGGACACGCGCTGGTAGCGGATGTCGGTGGAGAGGCGGATGCGGCGTTCCGGGTCGACGTTGTCGGTGGAGGCGTGCACGATGTGCGCGGAGTGCACCATCACGTCGCCCGCCCGGTAGTCGTTGATCAGCCACCGGGAGTCGTACTCGTCTGCCAGGCCGGGCAGGTCGGCGGTGATTGAGGCGGCCGGCATCTTGAGCGCGCCGGCGCGTTCCTCTGCCATCACGCGGTGGTGGCTTCCTTCGAGATACGCGAGTCCGCCGTTCTCGACGGTGCAGTCGCCGAGCGGGATCCACATCGACAGCACGCGGTCGGTGCCCTCGCGCAGATAGACGAGGTCATAGTGCGCCTGCGTGGCCGTGCCGATGCCGGTCTCGCCCGGACGGGTGTGGCGGATGATGCGGCGCTTGTGCAGGTGCACGTCGTCGCCGAGGAACCACTGGAACCATCCGCGGATCGACGGATGCGAGGTCAGGGCCGCATAGGCATTACCGGGAACGACGTCGTCGAAGAGCACCCGCCGGGTGAGAGCCAGGTCGACGTCGCTGCTCGAGTCGATCCCGTCGCTCGCCCCATCGGGCGCGACGAGGCCGGTCGGCGCGAGCTTGCCGAAGTAGTAAGCGCGGAAGTCGCGCACGACCTCGGCATCGAGGTGATCGCTCAGGTACAGGTACCCGTCGCGGCGCAGGCGATCCCAGAGCGCGTCCTTGTCGTCGCGCATGACTGTCGGTACGGCCTCGAGCCGCCCGAGCCGCTCTGGGCTCTCGTCGAGGACATAGCCGTTGGAGGTGATCATGCATCCAGTCTGAGGCGAGTAGGACTATTCGTCCATGGACGAACCCAATTGTCCCTTGCATTTTCGGGGGGCCCACGTCAGACTCGGACGATCATGGAGAACTGGGCGACCTATGCGAATCCGGCGCGCGTGTTCTCCGACCTCACGATCGCCTGCCTGGGGGCCGGAGAATATCGCGGCAGCCACGAGGGGTTCCGAGGTCGGCAGCTGCGCTCTCACGCGGCGGTGGTGATCAGTGAGGGGAGCGGCTGGTACTCCAGTCCGCTCACCGGAGATGTGCGAGTGGATTCTCCCGCCCTCATCTGGCTCTTCCCCGGAGTGGCGCACGGGTACGGCCCGCACCGCACCGGATGGACCGAGCACTGGATCCTGTTCTCGGGTGTCGCGACGCGGGCGCTGGACGAGCTCGGGGCCTGGCGGCGCGCGGCGCCGGTCGCGCAGCTCGGACAGGCGCCGGACTCGATGCCGGCCACCTTCGAGCGCCTGCGGGCGGCTCTGGGGGACGGGAGCTCGATCGGAGCGCTCCGGGCGTCGGCGGAGAGCTACGCGTGGATCGCCGAGCTCGCCACGATGGTCATGCCGGACTCGGCCCCCGACCTCGTCGACGCCTTCACGCGCGGGGCGAGCCGGCAGGTCTCCATGGAGACACGTGCGCATGAGCTGGGGATGGGCGTGGCGCAGTTGCGGAGCGCGACGGTCGCGGCCACCGGGCTGACACCGCTCCAGCTGCTCATCGAGGCGCGGCTCGCGCGGGCGCAGTCGCTGCTCGTCGAGACCGACCTCGAGGTGAGCGTGATCGCTCAGCAGGTGGGCTTCGACGACCCTTCCTATTTCTCCCGGCAGTTCACGCAGCGTCTCGGCAGCCCGCCGAGTCAGTTCCGCCGTGAACAGCGCCGAATGCCCACCCCGACGGACGGACACGAATGACGAACCTCTCACCGCTGGTGCTCATGAGCGACTGGGTGACCCCGTTGCCCGCCCCGCAGCTCGTGGCGAGCGCGCGCGAGCAGGGATACGACGGCGTGGAGGCGTGGTGGCCGGCGGAGGAGGATGCGCAGCGACAGCTCGGTGCCGCCGTCGCAGCGGAAGAGGCGCAGGTGTCGCTTCTTGCGGGCAGCGCGCACCCCGATCCCGCCCTCCACATCGTCGAGATCGAGCAGCAGCTGCGTGCGATCGCCGCGAGCGGGCTGAACCCGCTGCACGTGACCCTGCATGCGGGGAGGGATCACTGGAGCGACGCCGACCACAACCGGCTCGCCGAGATGATCGTGGCGAGCGGCAGGGATACGGGCCTCGACGTGCTCGTCGAGCTCCACCGATCGCGCATCCTGTACGCGGCGCACGCGGCGCGACGCATCCTCGAGCGCCATCCCGAGCTGCGCGTGACATTCGACGTGTCGCACTGGCTCGTCGTCGCCGAATCGATGCTCGAGGATCAGACCGCAGCCGTCGAGCTCGCGATCGATCGGGCCCATCATGTGCACGCACGGATCGGGCATCCGCAAGGACCGCAGGTCAACGACCCGGAGGCGGAGGAGTGGCGCGAGGTCGTCGATCGACACCTGCGGTGGTGGGACGCGATCGTCGCTCGGCTGCGCTCCGAGGGTCGACCGGTCACCTTCCTCGCGGAGTTCGGGCCCGTCGACTACGCCCCGAGCGAGCCTGGGACGCGCCGACCTCTCCGCGACCCCGAGTCATCGAACCGCTGGATGATGCGCGTCCTCCGCGAGAGGTACGGGAGCGCACGCGACGTCGGCTGAGACGGGCATTGGATGCCGTGCCCGCGGCATCCGTCCTCCCGCACCCCCGCCGCAACTTCTGCGGCCAGACACAACTTCTGCGGCCAGATCGGGCAGATATGGCCGCAGAAGTTCGGGATGGCCGCAGAAGTTCGGGCCAAACGAGGCGTTACTTCACGCTGCCCGCGGTCAAACCGCCGACGAGGCGCTTTTCGATGAGCATGAAGAGGATCACGACGGGCAGGATCGCGACGATCGAGACCCCGAACACGTACTGCCAGCTGGTCTCGTACTGACCCACGAACTTCGTCAGCGCTACGGACAGCGGCTGGTTCTTGTCGGTGGAGAGGATGACGAGGGATGCGGCGAACTCGTTCCAGCAGGCGACGAACGTGAACACGATCGCGGTGACGATGCCTGGCCAGACGAGGGGCAGGTTGATCTTGAACAGGACGGTGAAGCGTCCGGCGCCGTCGATCTGAGCCGCTTCGTCGATCTCTTTTGGGATGCCGGCGAAGAAGGAGTGCATGATCCACACCGCGAACGACAGGTTGAAGGCGGCGTTGATGAAGATCATCGCGGCCCAGGTGTCGCCGAGGCCGAGCACGGTGAACTGGCGGAACAGACCCGAGGTCAGCACCGCGGGCTGCAGCATCTGGGTGACGATGACGAGGAACAGGAAGACCATGCGGCCGGGGAACTTGAAGCGGGCCGTGTAGTAGGCCGCGGGCAGCGAGACGAGGAGCACGAGCAGCGTCGCGAAGACCGCGATGATGATCGTCGAGATGAGGTTGTACGGCAGGGGCGTCTCGGGGGTCGACCACATCGTGAAGTAGTTCTCCCAGTGCCACTCCGTGGGGAAGTAGGTGGGATCGACGGAGCGGATCTGCGGCTTCGTCTTCACGGAGCCGAAGAACATGATGAGGTACGGGAGGACGAAGATCGCGAGGACGAGGAATCCGGCGGCCATGCGCAGGATGACCCGGGGCAGGGTGACCTGGTCTTCGGTGTAGCGGCGCTTGCGCCCGCTCAGCGGGGGAAGGGGCCGGCCGCCGCGGCCGGTGGTGGTGACGAGTTCGGTTTCGGTGACGGTCACGGTCAGACCTCCTTCATGGGCTTGACGGTCTTGACGTAGATCGCGACGATCACGATGACGATGAGGAACGCGACGACCGACAGGGCGCTGGCGACGTCGACCTTCTTCTGCAGCTCGATGTACTTGAAGATCATCGTCATGATCGTGTCGGCGCCGTAGCCCGGGATCGACCCGGTCATGACCTTCAGGATCGGCAGCGAGTTGAACACATTGATGATGTTGATCAGCACAGCGACGGCGAGGGCGCTGCGCAGCTGCGGGAGCACGATCGACCAATAGGTGCGGGTGGGGCCGGCGCCGTCCATCTTCGCCGCCTCGAGCGCATCCGCGGGCACGGACTGCAGCCCGGCGAGGATCGTGTAGGTCGTGAACGGAAGCGACACGAAGATCGCGATCGCGATCGACCAGGTGAACGCGGTCGCGGGGTTCTTCGTCCATCCGTATCCGACGGCGTCATCGGACAGGCCGATGTCGTAGAGGAACTTGTTGAAGACCCCGAAGTACGGCTCGAGGCTGTAGTAGAAGACCATGGTCGTCATCACGACGGATGCCGCCCACGGCACGATCACGGCCATCCGCACGATCTGGCGTCCGGGGAAGGCCTTGTTCAGGATCTGCGCGAGCCCGAGCGAGATCACGACGGTGAACAGCACGACCGACACGACCCAGATGAGGGTGCGGCCGATGATCGGCCAGAACTCCGCGAACGCGAACACGGCCGCGAAGTTGTCGAACCCGACCGAGCCCTTGTCGAGTCCCGACAGGGAGATGTCGCGGGTGGAGTTGAAGAACATCACTCCGGCGGGGAAGAACACCACACCGATGATGAGCAGCAGTGCCGGGGCGATCCACGGCAGCGCCTGGAGGAGGTCTTTCCCTCCCGAAGAGCGCCGCGGAACGGCATCCGGTCGGGAACTGCGGGGAGTGCGGGGGCGACCGGTGGCCGCCCCCGCGAGGTTCGAGGATTCTGTCGTCTGGCTCATGGGAATACCCGAACCTCTCCGTTCAGCGGGCTCAGCCCGCGTCGACCTGCGCCTGGATCTCCGCCAGGACATCCTGCGCGGGCTTGGACTGCAGCTGACCGAAGAGCGACTTGAAGGCACCGTCGGTGGCGGACCACTTCGCGTTCGTGGACGGGTAGAACTGGGCGTCGGGAAGCACGTCGAGGAAGGGCTTGAGAGCTTCGTCGCCGGCGAGCTGCTCGGAACCGGACTTCGTGACAGGCAGGAAGCCCTCGGCCTCCACCCACGGCACGTACACGTCAGGAGCGTAGAAGTAGTCGAAGAACGCCGTGATCGCCTCTGCCTTGTCCCCGTCGTTCTCGAACGCCATCAGCTGGTCGGCGACGCCGAGGGTGAACGGCGAGCCGTCCTTCGTGGGGATCGGCACGATGGAGTAGTCGAGGTCGGGGTTGCCTTCCGCGATCTGGCCGACTGTCGGAGGAAGCCCCACCTGCATACCGATCTTGCCCTGGACGAAGATGTCCATCAGCGGCGACCGATCGGTGGAGCCCGGGTCGGCCTGCGTCGCGCCCGCGTCGATCATCTTCTTGATCTGCTCGGCGCCCGCCAGGTTCTCCGGGGTGTCGATCGTGATCTCGGACTCGTCGCCGAATGATCCGCCGCCGCCCCAGAGCCACACGGCCGCCTCGGCCTGCGCCTCCTCAGAACCGAGCGGCATGCCGTAACCCGCGACGCCGCCGCCGAGCGCGGAGATCTTCGTCGCGGCGTCGAGCAGCTCGTCCCATGTCGTCGGCGCCTGGACGCCGGCCTGTGTGAGCAGGGCGTTGTTCACGAACAGGGCGCGAGCCGAGGCGATGAACGGCAGCGCATAGGTGGTGCCGTCGAGCTGCTCGTTCTTGATGAACGACTCCTGGAAATCGCCGAAGGTCTCGGGACTGACGACCTCTTCGACGTCGTAGAGCAGGTCGTCGGCCGCGAAGCCGGCGAACGGCCCGCCGAGGTAGACGTCTGGCGCCTCATTCCCCTGGATCTTCGTCGAGACGACCTTCTCCAGGTTGTCCCACGACTGCACTTCGAGATTGACCTTGAGGTCGGGGTTGGCCTTCTCGAACCCCTCGATCACGGTCTCCCAGTTGGCCTTGGTGCCGTCGGAGTAGCTGGGGACGAGGAGATCGATGGTGTTCGCATCGTCCCCGCCCCCGTCTCCGGCCGATCCGCCGAACCCGCACGAAGCGAGCGAGAGCGTGGCGACGGCCGCAATGGCGGCGGCGCCGAACCGCAGTGACTTCTTCATGTGTATTGCATTCCTCACTGTGAGTGTCCGCTCCGGGACGGGTGCCCGACTCCGGAAGGGGTGTGGTGCACGGTCGCAAGCACATCACGCGACGGTGCGTGGTGATCGCTTCGCAGGAGCAGCCGCGATCGGTTCAAGCCGAGGCTCGGGTATTCGACGGCAGGATCACCGTCGAGGTGGTGGAACTTGTACGATTATTTGTCAAGGAAACAAACAAATCAAGAGGATCATGAACTTGCTGTTCCTTGAAGACATACTATGATCGAATCAGGCTTAAATAAATCACAACTATGCAACTTCTGCCCGAGAAAGGCACCTCGATGACCGAATCGCTGCCCGGCGCCCACATGCGCGAAGAGCTCCACTCCCAGCCCCAGACCTGGGCGACCGCCGCCGACCTCACGGCTGAGCAGGGAATGCTTCCGGCAGCGGGCTCGCGCATCGCCGTCGTCGGCTGCGGCACGTCGTGGTTCATGGCCCAGTCGTACGCAGCGCTGCGCGAGTCATCGGGTCAGGGTGAGACCGACGCGTTCGCGGCATCCGAGGCCTTCGTCGACCGCGGCTACGACGCCGTGGTCGCACTCACCCGTTCCGGCACCACCACCGAGGTGCTGGAACTCGTCGACCGCATCAAGGGGCGCGTCCCCACGATCGGGGTCATCGGCGACCCGACGTCGCCCCTCGTGTCGATGGTCGACGAGGCCGTGCTCCTGCCGTTCGCCGACGAGAAGTCGGTCGTGCAGACCCGCTTCGCGACCACGGCCCTCGCGCTCTTCCGCGCCTCGCTCGGCCACGACCTCACCGCGGCCATCGCCGACGCGACCGCGGTGCTCACCGAGGGCGCCGACGACGAGCTCCGCGACGCCGAGCAGTACACGTTCATCGGTCGCGGCTGGGCGACGGGGCTCGCGCACGAGGCCGCTCTGAAGCTGCGGGAGTCGTCGCAGTCGTGGACCGAGTCGTACCCGTCCATGGACTACCGCCACGGCCCGATCGCGATCGCCGCGCCCGGCCGGGTGACCTGGCACTTCGGGGACGTCCCTGAGGGCCTCGCCGCGCAGGTGCAGGCGACCGGCGCCCGGTTCGAGCACCGCGCGATCGATCCGCTGGCCGACCTGGTGCGTCTGCACCGGCTCGCCCTCGACCGTGCCGTCGTTCGCGGGCTCGACCCCGATCAGCCGCGCAACCTCACCCGATCCGTCATTCTGGATGCATGAACGGATTCATCCATGACCGGCCTTGACGGCGCAGCATCCGTTCCCGATGTCGTGCGCGACGCGTCGGGCGAGAAGCTCGCCTCCGTGCGCACGCTCGGTGCGGGGTCGCCCGTCCTGGCGTTCGATGTCGGAGGCACCGACATCAAGTCGGCGCTGTTCGACGCCGAGGGCAACGCGCTCGGGCTGCGGCGCACGCCGACCCCGACGGCGGACGGCGACCGGACCGGCGTGCTGATCGATCGCCTCGAGGTGCTCGCTGGTGAACTGCGCGCCGCCTACCCTGCCGTCGTGCCGCAGGCCGCGGGTCTGGTCGTTCCCGGGATCGTCGACGCGGATGCCGGACTCGGCGTGTTCGCGAGCAACCTCGGGTGGCACGACTCCCCGCTGCGCGACCTCTCCCGCGACCGCCTCGGACTGCCGGTCGCCTTCGATCACGACGTCCGTGCCGCGAGCTGGGCCGAGCGCCGCCTCGGCGGCGCCCGCGACTACGCCGACGCGGTCGTGCTCGTGATCGGCACCGGCATCGCCGGCGCACTGCTCGTCGGCGGGGTGCCCTACACGGCGGGCGGGTACGCGGGCGAGATCGGTCACTCGCCGATCGCGGACGGCCCGGTCTGCGCATGCGGAGCGCGGGGCTGCCTCGAGGCGGTCGCCTCCGCCGGCGCGATCGCACGACGCTACCGTGAGGCGACCGGCGTCACGCCCGATGGCGCGAAAGACGTCATCGCGCGGGCTGCCGCCGGCGACGAGGTCGCGGCGGAGATCTGGAACTCGGCCCTCGACGCCCTCACCATGTCGCTGGCGCAGCTGACGGCCGTCGTCGCCCCGGAAGCCATCGTGATCGGCGGCGGGCTCTCCCGCGCCGGTGGGGCACTTTTCGACGAGTTGCGCACGCGCCTCGCGGCCCGCCTCAGCTTCCACCGCCTGCCGGTTCTCGTGCCCGCCGAGCTCTCCGGCAATGCGGGCCTGATGGGCGCCGCGCTCCGCGCACGGGAGCTCACATGATCCTCACCGTCACACCGAACCCTGCACTCGACCTCACCTGGCGGGTCGAACGCCTCGTCGAGGGCGGCACGCATCGTGCGGATGCCGGCATCGCGCGCGCCGGAGGCAAAGGGCTGAACGTGGCACGGGTCGCGCACGCCGAGGGCGCTCCGGTGCTCGCGATCACGACGGCCGGTGGGCGGGTCGGCGAGGAGTTCGCCGCAGAGCTGGGCGCGAGCGGTGTCGCGCACGCGCTCGTGCCGGTCGTCGCCGAGACCCGTCGCAGCATCGCCGTGGTCGACGACGCCCTGGGCGATACGACGATCATCAACGAACGCGGGGTGAACCCCACCGATGCCGAATGGGGCGCGCTCCTCGCCGAGGTCGTCGAACGGCTGCCGAGTGCGCGTGTGCTGGTGATCTCCGGAAGCCTGCCGCCCGGGGCGCCCGACGCACTGCTGCCCATGCTGATCGCGGTAGGGAAGGATGCCGGCGTCCCGGTGATCGCCGACACCTCGGGCCCTGCGCTCCTGCGCGCGGCGGATGCCGGTGCCACCGTCCTCAAGCCGAACGCGGCCGAGCTCGCAGAGGCGACCGGCATCTCCGACCCAGTCGAAGGCGCACGGTCGCTGCTGGATCGCGGGGCCGAGCTCGTGCTCCTCTCGCTCGGAGCCGACGGGATGCTCGCCGTCACGGCATCCGATCTCGTGCACGCCCGGCTCGACGAGCCGCTCGCCGGCAACCCGACCGGCGCAGGCGATGCCGGGGTGGCTGCGTGCGCCGTGCTGTACGCCGAGGGCGTGCGCGACCCCGAGCAGATCCTCCGCCGGGCGACGGCGTGGTCGGCGGCGGCTGTGCTGATGCCCCTCGCCGGGGACATCTCCCCGCGCTGGACCGAACTCGAGCAGCAGCTGCGCGTCTCGCGCCCAGATCCCGCGTCGTTCCGACCACCATCGTCCTGAAAGGACCCTCGTGACCCTCGTCTCCGCCCGTGAACTCGTCTCCGCAGCATCCGCCGCCGGCACCGGTATCGGTGCGTTCAATGTGATCCACCTGGAGACGGCGGAGGGGTTGGTCCGGGCGTCGGCGCTCGCTCAGCTGCCGGTGATCCTGCAGATCTCGCAGAACTGCGCCGACTACCACGGTGGTCTCGAGCCGGTCGCGCTGGCCGCCCTCGCGATCGCGCGGAACGCCGAGACCCCGGTCGCGGTGCACCTCGATCACGCCGAGCGCCCCGAACTGGTCGACGAGGCCATCGGTCTCGGCTTCGGCTCCGTCATGTTCGACGGCGGCGCCCTGCCCTACGACGAGAACGTCGCCCTCACGGCCGAGGTCGTGGCGCGCGCGCATGCGGCCGGCGTGTACGTCGAGGGCGAGCTCGGCGAGGTCGGCGGCAAGGACGGCGCTCACGCGCCCGGCGTGCGCACCGACCCCGACGAGGCACGCGCCTTCGTGGCGGCTACCGGCGTCGATGCGCTGGCGGTGGCCGTCGGTTCCTCGCACGCGATGACCGAGCGCTCCGCATCGCTCGACCTCGGACTGATCGCCCGCCTGCGGGAGGCGCTGACGGTACCTCTGGTGCTGCACGGGTCGTCCGGCGTCGAGGACGCCGTGATCGCCGACGCCGTGCGGGCGGGAATGACGAAGGTCAACGTCTCCACGCATCTGAACGGGTTCTTCACCCGCGCGATCCGCGACAAGCTCGCCGCGGACGAGCGGCTGGTCGATTCCCGGAAGTACCTCGCGCCCGCTCGTGAGGCGCTGGCCCAGGAGGCGGCGCGGATGCTGCGCCTGTTCGCGCTCACCGAAGCCGATACGGTGGCGGGATGAAACGAGCGGCCCGGCTGAACGCGATCCTCGATCTCCTCGCCGAAACCGGTGAGGTCACGATCGACGAGATCGTCGAGCGATTCGGCGCATCGGCCGCGACCACGAGGCGCGACCTCGACAGCCTCGCCGAGCAGCGTCTGCTCACGCGCACCCACGGCGGCGCGATCGCGCAGACCGTGGCCTACGAGCTCCCGATCCGTTACAAGAGCCATCTGCGCACGCATGAGAAGGAGAACATCGCCCACGCGGCGGCCGATCTCGTCACCCCGGGCATGGTCGTCGGGCTCTCCGGCGGCACCACGACGACCACGATCGCGGCCGCCCTCGCCGCCCGCGACGATCTCGCGGCGAACGGCGGCATCACCGTCGTGACGAACGCCGTCAACATCGCCGCTCAGCTCGCCACGCGTCCCGACATCAAAGTCGTCGTCACCGGTGGCGTGATCCATTCGCGCACTTACGAGCTCGTCGGACCGTTCGTCGAGCAGCTGCTGCGGGGCGTGCGCCTCGACATCGCATTCATCGGCGTGAACGGCATCGATGCCGCCGCCGGCGCCACCACTCAGGACGAGCGCGAGGCCGCCGTGAACCGAATGATGGCCGAGCGAGCCCGCCGTGCGGTCGTCGTCACCGACGCCAGCAAGCTCGGGGTCGTCGCCTTCGCATCCGTGGGGGGCGCCGAGCTGTTCCCGACCGTGATCACGGATGCCGGAGCGGATGCGGCTGTCGTCGCGGCCCTCCGGGAAGCCGGGCACGAGGTGCTGCTCGCTTGACGGGAGCGCGTGACGGCTCTGTCAGCCGAGCAGGCGAACGTACTGCGGGCGCGCGCATGGCATGGATCAGTTCTTCAGTGCCGTCGTCCCAGACGAGGACGATGAGCTCCAGCAGTCGGCCGCTCGTGTCGAAACCCAGCCGAAGCTGGCGCCCGGGGTTGTCGTCGTCGAGGGATAGCGCCAGCGCCGGCCATGTGGCGGCATTGACGCTATCCTCCTCTCGGACTCTGTGCTTGAGGGCCGAGCTGCGGACGATTACGCGGCGTGCGACCAGGCCGCCAGAGCCGCGCGGATCGCGTCAGAGCGATTCAGGTGCTCTCGCTTTGCCCGTTCCATCACGGCGGCGAGCTCCGCGTCGGTGAGCCTGACGGGTACGACGTGTGATGCTTGGCTGCCCCGCGCCGGTCGGCCGCCGGCTCGGCGTAGCAACTCTTCCGGGTCGTACCCGGCCTCGGCTTCGGCGACCCATTCGTCGACCTGCGACTCCGACACGTCGTGCCCCTGCATCTTCCTTGCCATGAGCAGTATCGTAATACGAAACCTTGCCACTGTC
>JAESFY010000172.1_pt1 | contig 26320 bp, 21 predicted proteins | sample 9266201 | NCBI WGS metagenome assembly JAESFY01 (sample SAMN14515071, study PRJNA621656) | algae metagenome | isolation source: Nodosilinea sp. WJT8-NPBG4 and co-occurring heterotrophs from soil, lower... | place: USA: Pinto Basin, Colorado Desert, California | collected 2006-05-27 | reverse complement strand
AGCGCGGTGACGGATCCGAAGTGCTTGAGCAGGACCTTGATCCGTGAAGCACCGAGTCCGGGAACCTCGGCCAGCACCGTGGTGATGTCGCCGCGGCGCTTCTTGCGCTGGTGGGTGATCGCGAAGCGGTGAGCCTCGTCGCGGAGACGCTGCAGAAGGTAGAGAGCCTCGCTGCTGCGCGGCAGGATCACCGGGAAGTCGTCGCCGGGGATCCAGACCTCCTCCAGGCGCTTGGCGATGCCGCACACGGCGATCTCGGTGTGACCGGCGTCGCGAAGTGCGCGGGCCGCGGCTTCCACCTGTGGCTGGCCGCCGTCGACGAGCAGCAGCTGCGGCGGGTACGCGAATCGCGGCTTGCGTCGCACGATCCCGTCTTCACCGGCGGGTTCCTCCGGCTCCTCGGGGCGATCCAGGTACGCGAGTCGACGCCGCAGCACCTGATACATCGAGTCAGTGTCGTCGGTGGTCTCGGGGATGCCGAACGAACGGTACTGATCTTTGCGCGGCAGCCCGTCTTCGAAGACGACCATCGAGGCGACGACGTTCGTGCCGCCGAGATGCGAGATGTCGAAGCACTCGATGCGCAGCGGCGCCTCGGTCATGCCCAAGGCGTTCTGGAGGTCGGTGAGAGCTTGAGTGCGGGCGACGTAGTCACTCGTGCGTCGGGTCTTGTGTCGGATGAGAGCCTGCTGGGCGTTCAGCGTGGCGGTGCGCATCAGGTCGGCGCGCTGACCGCGCTGAGCTACGGCGATCTCGGTCTTCTTCCCTCGCCGCTCCCGCAGCCACACCTCGAGTTCAGCAGCGTCGTCCGGGAGAGTCGGGACGAGGATGCGGCGCGGCACGTCCTGCGCGTCGCCGTATGCGCGCTGCAGGACCTGGTCGACGAGCTCACCCGTCGTGATGTCGATCTCCTTCTCGATCGTCGTCGCCCGCACGCCGCGCACGCGACCACCGCGGATGACGAAGTGCTGCACCGCCGCCGCGAGCTCGTCTTCGGCGATTCCGAACAGGTCGGCGTCCTCATCGGGCTGGAGCACCAGGGCGCTCCTGCCGAGGACGGCCTCGATCGCCGTGAGCTTGTCGCGGTACTTCGCGGCCGCCTCGTAGTCCATCGCCGCGGATGCCGCCAGCATCCGCGTGGTGAGCTCTTTCGTGAAACGCTCGTCTCCCCCGGCCATGAAGGCGACGAAGTCGTCGACCATCGCACGGTGCTCCTCGATCGTCACTGTCATCGAGCACGGCCCGCCGCACTTGCCGATCTGCCCGGGGAAGCACGGCCTGCCCGTCTGCATCGCTCGCTTGTAGCTGGCATCGCTGCAGGTGCGGATCGGGAACGCCTTGACCATCAAGTCGATGGTCTCGTGCACTGCCCACACCTTGGGGAACGGGCCGAAATATCGAGCGCCGGGGATCTTGCGATTGCGCGTGACGATGACGCGGGGCGCTTCGTCGCCGAGCGTCACTGCCATGAACGGGTAGGACTTGTCGTCTTTGTAGCGGACGTTGAACGGCGGATCGAACTCCTTGATCCACATGTACTCGAGCTGCAGCGAGTCGACGTCGGTCGGAACCACGGTCCATTCGACCGAGGCAGCCGTCGTGACCATGCGCCGGGTGCGCTCGTGCAGCGTGCGGAGCGGAGCGAAGTAGTTCGACAGACGCTGGCGCAGGTTCTTGGCTTTGCCGACGTAGAGCACTCGCCCGTCGGCGTCACGGAACCGATACACCCCGGGGTTGGTCGGGATCTCGCCCGTCCGCGGTTTGTACGGCAGCACGTCGGCCATCAGCTGGCCTTCCGCGCGGAGCGCCCCTCACCCAGGATCTCGCCGAGGAACAGGCCGGTGTGGCTCTCCTCGACGCGTGCGATCTGCTCCGGGGTGCCGGTGGCGATGATCTGCCCGCCGCCGGAGCCGCCCTCCGGTCCGAGGTCGATGACCCAGTCCGCCGACTTGATGACATCGAGATTGTGCTCGATGACGATCACCGTGTTGCCCTTGTCGACCAGACCGTTCAGCACCTCGAGCAGCTTGCGCACGTCTTCGAAGTGCAGCCCCGTCGTCGGCTCGTCGAGCACGTAGATGCTGCGACCGTTGCTGCGACGCTGGAGCTCCGTCGCGAGCTTGACGCGCTGCGCCTCGCCGCCGGAGAGCGTCGTCGCCGACTGACCGAGCCGCACGTAGCCGAGGCCCACGTCGACGAGCGTCTTCATGTAGCGATGAATGGCCTGGATCGGCTCGAAGAAGTCGGCCGCCTCTTCGATCGGCATCTCGAGGACCTCGGCGATGTTCTTGCCCTTGTAGTGGACGGCGAGCGTGTCGCGGTTGTAGCGCTTGCCGTGACACACCTCGCAGTCGACGTAGACATCGGGCAGGAAGTTCATCTCGATCTTGATCGTGCCGTCACCCGAGCACGCCTCGCAGCGGCCGCCCTTGACGTTGAAACTGAATCGTCCCGGCAGATACCCGCGGACCTTCGCCTCCGGCGTCTCACTGAACAGCGTGCGGATACGGTCGAACACGCCGGTGTAGGTCGCCGGATTCGATCGCGGCGTGCGGCCGATCGGCGCCTGGTCGACGTGTACGACCTTGTCGAGGTTGTCGAGTCCCGTCACACGGGTGTGCTTGCCTGGGACAGTGCGCGCCCCGTTCAGCTTCGACGCGAGCACCTGGTACAGGATGTCGTTGACGAGCGAGGACTTGCCGGAACCGCTGACGCCCGTGACGGCGGTCAGGACACCGAGCGGGAAATCGGCCGTGACGTTACGGAGATTGTTGGCTCGCGCCCCGACAACGCTCAGCATGCGCTTCTTGTCGATCTTGCGCCGCTTCTTCGGCATCGGGATCTCGCGCCGGCCGGACAGATACTGTCCGGTCATCGACTCGCTGTCGTTGAGCAACGCCGAGTAAGGCCCGGAGTGCACGACTGCACCGCCGTTGACACCGGCACCGGGACCGATGTCGACGACCCAGTCGGCTGCCTCAATGGTCTCTTCGTCGTGCTCCACCACGATGAGCGTGTTGCCGAGGTCGCGGAGCTTGATGAGGGTGTTGATGAGGCGGCGGTTGTCCCGCTGGTGCAGGCCGATCGACGGCTCGTCGAGCACGTAGAGCACCCCGGTGAGTCCGGAGCCGATCTGTGTCGCGAGGCGGATGCGCTGAGCCTCGCCGCCGGAGAGCGACCCTGCCGAGCGGCTGAGGTTGAGATACGAGAGCCCGACCTGCAGCAGGAAATCGAGGCGAAGCCGGATCTCGCGGAGGACCTGCGCGGCGATCTGCGCCTCACGGTCGGTCAGCGTCAGGGTTTCCATGAAGGTCCGGGCATCGGCGAGGCTGAGGTGCGACACCTCGGCGATCGAGTGCCCGTGCACCTGCACGGCGAGCACCTCGGGCTTCAGCCTGTTTCCGTCGCAGACGGGGCATGGCACCTCGCGGAGGTACTCACCCCAGCGGCTGCGCTGCGTGTCGGACTCGGCCTGCAGGTACTGCCGCTCGATGTACGGCACGACGCCCTCGAACCCGGAGGCATAGCGCATCTCACGCCCGTAGCGGTTCTTCCACTTGACGGTCACCTTGTAGTTCTCGCCGCGCAGCACCGCGTCCTGCACGTCGGAGTGCAGCTTGTGCCAGGGCGTGTCGAGCGAGAAGTCGAGGTCGCGCGAGAGCCCTTCCAGCAGGCGCTCGTAGTACTGGAACAGCCCCTTGCCCTGAGTGGTCCAGGGGATGATGACACCCTCGCGGATGGACAGATCAGTGTCGCCGAGCATCAGATCGCTGTCGACCGACATGCGTGTGCCGAGGCCGGAACAGGCAGGGCAGGCGCCGAACGGCGCATTGAACGAGAAGGTGCGCGGCTCGATCTCGGTGAGAGTCAGCTCGTGTCCGTTGGGACACGAGAGCTTCTCGGAGAAGGTCTGCCAGGCGTCGTCGCCCTCGCCGTCGACGAAGTTGACCCGCACGACGCCACCGGCGAGGCCGAGTGCCGTCTCGACCGAGTCGGTGACCCGGCTGAGGATGTCGTCGGACGCCACGAGCCGGTCGACGACCACGGCGATGTCGTGCTTGTAGCTCTTCTTCAGCGTCGGCGGTTCAGCCAGCTGGATGAGGTCACCGTCGACGATCGCGCGCGAGTAGCCCTTCGCGCCGAGCTCACGGAACAGGTCGACGAACTCGCCCTTCTTCTGCGAGACGATGGGCGCGACGATCTGGTACCGCGTGCGCTCAGGCAGCTCCATGAGCTGATCCGCGATCTGCTGCACGGTCTGGCGCTGGATCTTCTCGCCACATTCCGGACAGTGCGGGATGCCGATGCGCGCCCACAGCAGACGCATGTAGTCATAGATCTCGGTGATTGTGCCGACCGTCGACCTCGGGTTGCGGTTCGTGGACTTCTGATCGATCGATACCGCAGGGCTCAGCCCTTCGATGAAGTCGACGTCGGGCCGGTCGACCTGTCCGAGGAACTGGCGCGCGTAGGCGCTCAGCGATTCGACGTAGCGACGCTGGCCCTCGGCGAAGATGGTGTCGAATGCGAGGCTGGATTTTCCGGAGCCGGACAGACCGGTGAACACGACGAGCGAGTCGCGCGGAATGTCGATGTCGACGTTCTTGAGGTTATGGACTCGGGCGCCGCGAACGCTGAGTTTTCCTGGGGTGGCAACGGGGACGATAGGCACTGGTCAAGTCTACGAGGGGCCACCGACATCGGCTCCGCGCTGGCTGTGAGAACGCTCAGCCGAGGTCCGGCCGGCGTCCCGAGAACGCACCCAGCCCGTCGCGCAGCGCCGAGATCTCGGACACGTCCATCCCCACTGCGGCCATCACCTGACGAGGTACGTCCAGGGCCCGCTCTCGCAGCGACGTCCCGGCATCGGTCAGGGTGATCTCGAGTCGCCGCTCGTCCTCGCTGCTACGCTGCCGCGCGACGAGTCCCTCCGCTTCCAGCCGCTTCACGAGCGGCGAGGCCGTCGCGGGCTCGAGCGCGAGATCCACGGCCAGGTCGTTGAGAGTCCGAGGAGCACGCTCCCAGAGCGCCAGCATCACGAGGTACTGCGGGTGGGTCAGGCCGAGCGGCTCGAGGATCGGCCGGTAGATGGCGACCACGTTGCGCGCCGCAGTCACCAGGGCGAAGCAGAGCTGGTTCTCCAGGCGGAGCAGATCATCGGATGCCGTCACACGGCGACTATACATCCACACTAATCATTAGTACACTAAGCAACATGGCCCATGACCCCGACCGCGCTCCTCTTCGCACTCGCATCCGCGAGGCCGGTGGACTCTACGCCTGGGTCAACACCAACCTGATCCGGTTCGCGGGTCCGGCATCCGTGGGGCCCTATGAGAAGACTCCCCCGCCCAGCGCCGCCGAGCGCGCCGAGCGGGCCTGTCCCCTCTGCGGAGCACCGATGGCGGAGCATGAGATAGACCGCAGCGGACCGAAGACCCTGGTGCACTGCCCGTAGCATCCCGGCCAGGCAGCTCCGCGGTCATTCCGATCTCGACGCTTCATTCGCCTCTCGTGCCGCGTCTATCCAGGACATCAGGGCGTCGTCATCGGTCAGCACTTCCGGCGACACATCAAGCCAGCTGTTGCCCATCGTCTTCGCGCCCATCACGGCGACAGTGGCTCCTGGCTGCGTGACGAGCGCAGCGCCGCTCTCCTCATCGACACGCACCAGCAGGACGCCGTTCTTGCGCGCACCCACCAGGATGCGGCCGTCGACCAAGAAGGCTCGGGTGCCGAACATCCGCTTCTCCTCGACGTCGGCTCCGGTGCCCAGAAGCGCGCGCACGCGGTCGGCTAGTTCCTCCCCCTCGGCATCCATCGATCAGCTCCGGTTCACGCGTGTCCGGCGCGTTCCATGGCCCGAAGCTCTTTCTTGAGATCCTGCACCTCGTCGCGGAGGCGGCCGGCGAGCTCGAATTTGAGTTCCGCTGCCGCTGCGAGCATCTGATTGGACAGATCCTGGATCGTCGCCTCGAGCTGTTGCGCGCCTTCGGCCGCGATGCCCGTCCGCCGCAGGTTCGGAGTCGGTGACTTGCCCTTGCCCGACTGACGTCCTCGTCCCGAGAGCATGTCGGCCGTGTCGGCTCCCTCACGCGCCAACACCTCGGTGATGTCTGCGATGCGCTTGCGCAGCGGAGTCGGATCGATGCCGTGCTCGAGGTTGTAGGCGACCTGCTTCTCGCGACGTCTGTCGGTCTCTTCGATCGCCTTCGCCATCGAATCCGTGATCTTGTCGGCGTACATGTGCACTTCACCCGAGACGTTTCGCGCCGCTCGACCGATGGTCTGGATCAGAGACGTCCCCGATCGCAGGAACCCCTCCTTGTCGGCATCGAGAATCGCTACGAGCGACACCTCGGGGAGGTCGAGACCTTCTCGCAGAAGGTTGATGCCGACCAGCACGTCATACACGCCTGCACGCAGCTCGCTCAGCAGTTCGACGCGTCGGAGCGTGTCGACGTCGGAGTGCAGGTACCGCACGCGCACGCCGTGCTCGCCGAGGAAGTCGGTGAGCTCCTCCGACATCTTCTTCGTGAGCGTCGTGACCAGCACTCGCTCGTTGCGCTCCACTCGCAGGCGGATCTCCTCGAGCAGATCGTCGATCTGGCCCTTCGACGGCTTCACCACGATGTGAGGATCGACCAGGCCCGTCGGACGGATGATCTGCTCGACGATGCCGTCCGCGATTCCCATCTCGTACTTCCCCGGAGTCGCCGACAGATAGACCGTCTGACCGATGCGGTTCTTGAACTCGTCCCACCGCAGCGGACGGTTGTCCATCGCACTCGGCAGACGGAATCCGTGGTCGACCAGCGTGCGCTTGCGGGAGGCGTCGCCTTCGTACATCGCACCGATCTGCGGCACTGTCACGTGCGACTCATCGATCACCATGAGGAAGTCGTCGGGGAGGAAGTCGAGCAGGGTGTGCGGCGGCTCCCCCGGCATGCGACCGTCCATGTGCCGCGAGTAGTTCTCGACGCCGGAGCAGAAGCCGAGCTGTTGCAGCATCTCGAGATCGAACGTCGTGCGCATGCGCAGGCGCTGTGCTTCGAGCAGCTTGCCCTGGCGCTCGAACTCCGCGAGCCGCTCCTCGAGCTCATGCTCGATGGTGCCGATGGAGCGCTGGATCACGTCGGTGCCGGCGACGTAGTGCGAAGCAGGGAAGATCGGCACGGAGTCGAGCTTCTCGATGACCTCTCCCGTGAGCGGGTGGAGCGAGTACAGACCTTCGATCTCATCGCCGAACAGCTCGATGCGGATCGCATGCTCTTCGTAGACCGGGATGATCTCGATCGTGTCGCCGCGCACTCGGAAGTTGCCGCGTGAGAAGTCGACGTCGTTGCGGTTGTACTGCATGGCGATGAACTGACGGATCAGAGCGTCGCGGTCATACCGCTCCCCCACCTGCAGCGCGACCATCGCCCGGAGGTACTCCTCCGGGGCGCCGAGTCCGTAGATGCAGGACACCGTCGACACCACGATGACGTCACGCCTGCTGAGAAGTGAGTTGGTCGTCGAGTGCCTCAGCCGCTCGACCTCGGCGTTGATCGAGGAGTCCTTCTCGATGAAGGTGTCCGTCTGCGGGACGTAAGCCTCGGGCTGGTAGTAGTCGTAATAGGAGACGAAGTACTCGACCGCGTTGTTCGGCATGAGCTCGCGGAACTCGTTCGCCAGCTGCGCGGCGAGCGTCTTGTTGTGCGCGAGCACGAGCGTGGGGCGCTGCACCTGCTCGACCAGCCAGGCCGTGGTCGCGGACTTGCCGGTACCCGTCGCGCCCAGCAGCACGACGTCTGTCTCACCCGCATTGATGCGCCCTGCGAGGTCGGCGATGGCCTTCGGCTGATCACCGGCGGGCGCGTACTCGCTGATGACCTCGAAGGGGCGGACGCTGCGCGTAGTCTGCATGACTCCAGCGTATGCCGCCCCTCCGACATCGAGGCCGTCAAGCGGTGACCGTGGCCGTCTCTGCCGAACGACGCCGCCTAGAGTGGGGCCGTGATCGAGTTCATCATCGGCTCCAGTCTCGCCGCCGCCGCAGGGCTGAACGCGTGGATGCCACTGTTCCTGCTCGGTCTCGCCGATCGTCTGCTCCCTGCCTTCGCGCTGCCCGCCGGATGGTCGTGGCTCTCCAGCGACGTCGCGCTCTGGGTCGTCGGAGCACTGCTCGTGCTCGAGATCGTTGCCGACAAGATCCCGGCTCTCGATTCGGTGAACGACATCATCCAGAGCGTCATCCGCCCCGCGGCCGGAGGTATCGCGTTCGGAGCGGGAGCCGGATCCCAGACGATCGCGGTGGACGATCCGGCCTCGTTCTTCGCGGACGGCACCTGGGTGCCGGTCGTCGTCGGCGTCGCGATCGCACTCGTCGTGCACGTCGTCAAGGCGACGACCCGCGTCGCGGCCAACGCGACGACCGGAGGGATCGCCGCCCCGGTCTTGAGCACGGTCGAGGACGGAGCGTCCTTCGCCCTCGCCGCCTCGGCGATCGTGGTGCCCGTGCTCGCCGGCATCCTGCTCCTCGGCCTGATCATCGGAGCGGTTGTGCTGCTCCGACGTCTGGCCCGCCGTCGCCGCCGGGGTCGACCGGATAGGCTCGAAGGGCGCATCCAGACTTGAGGGCCCGAGGCGATCCCCCTCAGACCGCGCGCTCGACCCGACCCGTCGGAGCCTGTCGCAGCGCCGACCACGCAGCCAGTGTGGCCGCCGCACACATCGCCACGATGACCGCGACGAACCAGCTCCACGACGCCGAGCCGAACACCAGCCCGAGCATCCAGCCGAACAGGCTCGAGCCCGCGTAGTACGCGAAGTAGTACAGCGACGAGGCCTGTGCCCTACTGGCGGGATCTACCGCGACGGGAGTCCACCCGGATGCCACGGCATGAGCCCCGAAGAAGCCGGCGGTGAAGAGCAGGAGGCCGACGAGGACGACGGCGGCGGCCGCGAAGAGCATCAGCCCGGCACCCGCGGCCATGACGCCGATCGACGCGAGGAGCACCGGGAACCGGCCGATCCGCGAGGCGATCGCCCCCGCCCAGGGAGACGAGACAGTGCCGGCGAGATAGGCCAGGAAGAGCAGCGTCACCAGCCACGGCGGCAGATCGAACGGCTCGTCCGAAAGGTGGAACCCGAGATAGTTGTACACCGCGACGAACGCACCCATCAGCAGGAATCCCTGCGCGTACAGCGCCCATTGCAGCGTCGACCGCAGGGGCGTGCGCAACCGCTCGAGGATCCCCGGCCCTCGGTCGCTGCGTAGACGCCCTGGCACGAATCCTCGGGAACGCGGTGTGAGCAGGAGGAACAGGACGGCGGCCACGGCGCAGAGCGCTGCGACGGAGAGGATCCCTGCCTGCCAGCCGCCGAACTCGCCGACGATCCCGGAGACGATGCGACCGAGCAGCCCGCCGACCGTGGTCCCGGCGATGTAGCTCCCGGACGCGGTGGCGGCGAATTTTCCCTCGACTTCTTCGCTGAGGTACGCGAGGGCCACCGCCGGGACAGCTCCCAGCGCCACGCCCTCCGCGAATCGAAGGGCGAGCAGCACCGCGATCTCGCCGCTCAGCGGGGCGGCGAGTCCGAATGCCGTGGCGGTGAGCACTCCGGCCGCCATGACCGACACTCTCCCGATGCGATCGGCGACGATCGACCAGGGGATGACGGCCAGCGCCAGGCCGAGCGTGGCCACGGAGACGCTGAGCGCCGCCGTCGCAGGGCCGACCGAAAGATCCGCCGAGATCTGCGGCAGCACGGCCTGCGCCGAATACAACTGGGCGAAGGTCGCGATGCCGGCGAAGAACAGCCCGACGATCAGGCGCCGGTATTCACGAGACCCTGGTGCATGACCCGAGAAGGTCACCGCGAGCGAATCCGCTCCCAGAGGGCATCGGTCTGCGCATGCGTCTCTGCCAGGTCACCGGCCGTGTCGATCACGACGTCCGCGATCGCCAGCCGCTGCTCATCCGAGACCTGTGCGTCGATCCGCTCCTGTGCCGCGCGTTCGTCCATCCCGCGCAGCTCGACGAGGCGACGCAGCCGCTCGGATGCCGGCGCATGAGCCACCACGATGGTGTCCCAGGGGTCGTCCACGCGCGCCTCGACCAGCAGCGGCACGTCATACACGACCACGGCCTGGGGGTCGTCGGCGAGTGCCGCCTCGAAGCGCCGCTGCGACTCGGCGCGCACAGCGGGGTGCACGATCGCATTCAGCTGCTTCAGGAGTGCCGGATCTCCGAAGACCTTCGCCCCCAGCGCGGCGCGGTCCAGGGCGCCGTCTGAGCCGACGACCTCGTCACCGAAGGTCTCCGCGATGTGCTGCAGCACCGGCGATCCCGGAGCCTGCACGTCCCGCACGATCTGATCGGCGTCGACGATGATCGCGCCGCGCTCCGCCAGACGCCGGGCGATGGTCGACTTGCCGGACGCGATGCCGCCGGTGAGAGCGATGAGGGGCATGCGGCAAGTCTAGAGTTCGCTCGACGCGGCTCTCACCGCGCGAGAAGCTGTCGGCGCGAGCTGATGACTCCCGTGTCGAAGCCCGCGAGGTGCAGTCCGCCGTGGAATCTGGCGTGCTCGATCTTGATGCAGCGATCCATGACGACCGACAGCCCGGCTGCTTCGGCCAGCGCCGCGGCCTCTTCGTTCCACGAGCCGAGCTGCAGCCAGAGAGCCGAGGCGCCGACATCGATGGCCTCCTGCGCGACGCCCGGCAGGTCGTCGTGCCGGCGGAAGACGTCGACGACATCCGGCACCACCGGGAGATCGGCGAGCGAGGCGTAGACCGGCTGCCCGAGGATCTCGGTCTCGCGCGGGTTCACGAGGTACACATCGTAGGCGGTGCTGGAGAGCAGGTAGGTCGCCACGAAGAACGAGGCGCGCGCCGGGTTGTTCGACGCGCCCACGATCGCCACCGACTTGGCTCGACGCAGCAGAGCGAACCGCTCCTGCTGGTTCGGCCCGGTCCAGGTGCGACCGGCGGCTGCAGGGACGGCTCCCGGAAGCGCGCACGCCGCGGCATCCGTGGGGGCGGGGATCTCGCAGGCATCCGCCGCAGCAGGATTCGTCGCACTCATCGATTCGCTCCCGTCGCGGTGGTGAGGGCCTGATCGAGGTCCCAGATGATGTCGTCGGCGTCTTCCAGACCCACCGAGATCCGGATGAGGTCGGGTCGCACGCCGGCTGCCACGAGCTGCTCCTCGGTCAGCTGACGGTGTGTCGTGGATGCCGGATGGATCACGAGCGTCCGCGCATCGCCGATGTTCGCGAGGTGCGAGGCGAGCTGGAGGTTCTCGATCAGGGTCTCCCCCGCAGCGCGACCGTCGTCGGCGGCGACGCCGAAAGCGAACACCGAACCAGGCCCGAGCGGAAGGTACTTCGCTGCGCGCTGACGGTGCGGGTGGCCCTCGAGGCCGGCCCAGGTGACGTAGGCGACCCGCGGGTCGGATGCGAGCCAATCGGCGACGATCCGTGCGTTGGCGAGGTGCGCGTCGATCCGCTGCGGGAGCGTCTCGATGCCCTGCAGCAGGTTGAACGCGGACTGCGGACTGAGCGCCGGGCCGATGTCGCGCAGCTGCTCAGAGCGCAGCTTCGTGAGGAAGCCGTACTCGCCGAAGTTATCCCACCACTTGATGCCGCCGTAGGAGTCGACCGGCTGGGTCATCTGCGGGAACTTGCCGTTGCCCCAGTCGAACGTGCCCTTCTCGATGACCACGCCGCCGAGCGTGGTGCCATGACCGCCGAGGAACTTCGTCACCGAGTGGATCACGATGTCCGCGCCGTGCTCGAGCGGCCGCGCGAGGTACGGGGTCGCCAGGGTCGCGTCGACGACGAGCGGCACGCCCGCCTCGTGCGCGACGGCGGCGAGCCCTTCGATGTCGGCGATCTCGCCCGACGGATTGCCGATCATCTCGACGTAGACGACCTTCGTCTCCGGGCGGATCGCGGCGGCGTAGTCGGCCGGATCCGACGACGCGACGAACGTGGTCTCGACGCCGAAGCGCCGGAGGGTAACGTCGAGCTGCGTCACCGTGCCGCCGTACAGCTGAGCGGCCGCGACGACGTGGTCGCCGGCGCCGACGAGGGCGGCGAACGTGATGAATTCGGCGCTCATTCCGGATGCCGTGGCGACGGCGCCGATCCCGCCCTCGAGCGAGGCCAGTCGCTCCTCGAGCGCGGCGACGGTCGGATTGCCGATGCGCGAGTAGATGTTGCCGTACTTCTGCAGGGCGAATAGGTTCCCGGCATCCGCCGCGTCCTCGAAGACGAAGGAGGTCGTCTGGTAAATGGGCACGGCACGAGCGCCGGTCGCGGCGTCAGGAGTGCCGCCGGCGTGCAGGGCCCTGGTGCGGAACCCGAAACGGTGTTCTTCGGTCATGGTGTCCTCAGTTCGGCTGTGGTGCGAGTTCTGCTGCGGCGAGCACGTCAGCGATGTCGTCGACGGCCCAGGGATTCTGCAGCGAGGTGGTGTCCCCGAGCGCCTGGGGCTCACGGCCCGCGCGGCGGTCCTGTTCAGCCTCCCAGAGCTGGGCGAGCAGTCGGCGCATGATCTTGCCCGAGCGTGTCTTCGGCAGGTCCGGGACGACCACGACATGCTTGGGCTTGGCGACAGGCCCGATGGCTTGGGCGACCTGAGCGCGGAGATCGGATGGCGTCACCTGCGCCCTGCCCGACGGCGTCACGAATGCGACGACGGCCTGACCGGTCACCGGGTCCGACACTCCGGCCGAGCCTGCTTCGCCGACCGTGTCATGGGCGACCAGCGCCGACTCGATCTCGATGGTGGAGAGCCGGTGCCCCGACACATTCACGACGTCGTCGAGGCGTCCGAGGATCCAGATGTATCCGTCGGCATCGCGGGTCGCGCCGTCCCCGGCGACGTAGTAGCCGCCGAAGTCGCCGTGCCCGGCGTAGGCCGACCAGTAGGCGTCGCGGTAGCGCTGCGGGTTGCCCCACACGGTGCGCGCCATCCCGGGCCACGGCCGACGCACGACCAGCGTTCCCGAGCGCCCGGGCGCGACCTCGACGCCCCTCTCATCGACGACGGCGACATCGATTCCCGGCAGCGGCACGGTGGCGGAGCCCGGCTTGAGCGTCGTGACACCCGGGAGCGGCGCGATCATCGCGGCTCCCGTCTCGGACTGCCACCACGTGTCGACGATCGGCAGCTCGTCCCGGCCGAAGTTGCGCCGGAACCATACCCAGGCCTCCGGGTTGATCGCCTCGCCGACGGTGCCGAGCAACCGCAACGTCGAGAGGTCGTGCCCCGCGGGCAGGTCGGCCCCGAACCACGTCATGAACGTGCGGATCAGCGTCGGCGCCGTGTAGTAGACGGTGACGCCGTAGCGCTCGATGATCTCGAGGTGCCGCTCACGGTGCGGAGCGTCCGGTGTCCCCTCGTAGATCACCTGGGTGAGGCCGTTGGACAGCGGGCCGTAGATCTCGTACGTGTGCGCCGTCACCCAGGCGAGATCGGCGGTGCACCAGTGCACGTCGTCGGGTTTGGCGTCGAAGTGCGCCCAGTGCGCCCAGCTCGCGTGTGCGAGGTAGCCGCCCGAGGTGTGGACGAGACCCTTGGGCTTTCCGGTGGTTCCCGACGTATAGATGATGAAGAGCGGATGCTCGGCGTCGAACGGCTGCGCCTCATGCTCGGTCGCGGCGCTGTCGACCACGTCATGCCACCAGACGTCGCGGCCCTCGGTCCACGGAACGTCCTGTCCGGTGCGCCGGAGCACGAGCACATGCTCGAGGTCGGGGAGGTCGGCTGCGGCGATGTCGGCGGTCGACTTGACCTCGGTCGCGGTCCCGCGGCGGAACTGTCCGTCGCTCGTCACGAGGAGCTTGGCTCGCGTGTCTTCGAGCCGGAAGCGCACGGCCTCTGCCGAGAAGCCGCCGAAGACCAGCGAGTGCACGGCGCCGATGCGCGCGCAGGCGAGCGTGATGACCACGGTCTCGACCAGCACCGGCAGGTAGATCACCACCCGATCGCCCGGACGGATGCCGAGCGCGAGCAGTCCGTTCGCGGCCTGTGCGACTCGGCGCTGCAGGTCGGCGTAGGTGACCGAGACCCGGTCCCCCGGCTCGCCCTCGAAGTGGAGCGCGACCTTGCCACCACGGCCCGCGATGACGTGGCGGTCCACGCAGTTGTAGGCGACATTGAGCGTGCCGCCGAGGAACCAGCGCGCAGCCGGGACGGCACCGTCGGTCGGCGGCTCCCACTCGTGCGCCGTGTGCCATGGCTCGAACCAGTTCAGACGCCGCGCGGCATCCTCCCAGAACGCGATCGGATCGGCGGCGGCCCGGGCATAGGCCTCCTCGCCGATGTTCGCCTGCGCAGCGAACCCGGCGGGCGCCGGGTAGAGGCGCGATTCCCGAAGCCGGGCCTCGGTCACGATCAGGTCCACCTTCGAAGCAAATACTTCTCGGCCAGCGCGAGGATGCCGTTGGTGATGGTGCCGAGCAGGGCGAGCAGCACGATCGAGAGCAGGATGCGGTCCACGCGACCGCTGTTCTGCGAGTCGGTCAGCAGGAAGCCGAGCCCCATCGACGAGGCGATGAGCTCCGCCGCGACGAGGAACAACCAGGCCTGCGCGAGTGCGAGGCGCAGTCCGGAGACGACCGACGGGATGACGGCAGGCAGTTGCACTGTGCGGAACAGGGACCAGCCGTGCAAGCTGAACGATCGGCCGACTTCGACGAGGTGCGGGTCGACGTGCCTCAGGGCGGAAGCCACGGTCGTGTAGACGGGGAAGAAGGCGCCGATGGCGATGAGCGTGACTTTCGACTCCTCGCCGATCTGCATCCAGAGGATCAGGAGCGGCACCCAAGCGAGCGACGGCACCGCGCGCACGGCGGCGAGCGTCGGGCTCAGGAGGATGTCGCCAAGGCGCGAGAGCCCCACGAGCCCGGCGGCCGCAAGCCCGATGACCGATCCGATCGCGAAGCCGAGCAGCACCCGCTGCACGGAAATCGCGATATGGGTCCAGAGCTGACCGCTCTCAGCGAGCTCGACGCCCGCCACGAAGACGGATGCCGGGGTCGGCAGGCGGTACGGCTCGACCAGGCCGGACGTGGTGACTAGCTGCCAGGCGATGACGATGGCGACGGGCAGCAGGAGCCCACCGATGATCCGAACGACCGGACGATCCCAGGTACGACCGGTGTCGGCCTCCGTGCGTCGGTGCTGCCCCTTGCCGAAGTCGAGGGCTCCCCGAGAGTCAGCCGGGACGACCACTCGCTGGTCGAGTTCGCTCACTCGCCGCCGACCGCCTTCTTCGCGAACGTGTCGTTCACGATCGAGGACAGCGCCTTGTCGACGGAGTCCTTGCCGCCCTGGACGTCACCGGACTCGACGAGCACCGGCGCGATCTTCTCGAGCACCGCGATCTGGTCGTCACCCGGGATGCCGCTGACGTCGAGGTTCGAGCGCTCCTCGATGACCGTGGTGGCCACGTCGATGTCGATGCCGGCGACCTCGGCGAGCAGAGCCGCGGTCTCCTCAGGGTTCTCCAGCGCCCATTCGCGGGCCTTCTCATAGGCGTCGACGACGGCCTGAGCGAGGTCGGGGTGGTTCGTGATGAAGTCTTCGGTGGCGTTGAGGAAGCCGTAGGTGTTGAAGTCGACGTTGCGGTAGATGAGCTTGTCGCCGGACTCCGACTCGGCCGCAGCCATGATGGGGTCGAGTCCTGCCCAGGCGGCGACCGATCCCCCGTCGAGGGCGGCGCGGCCGTCGGCGTGCTGCAGGTTCTGCACCTCGACGTCGGAAAGCGAGAGACCGCCCTCTTCGAGCGCCTGGAGCAGGAAGAAGTAAGGGTCGGTGCCCTTGGTCGCTGCGACCGACTTGCCCTTGAGGTCTTCGACGGACGTGATGTCGCTGTCGGGTCCGACGACGATCGCCGACCACTCCGGCTGCGAGTAGATGTCGATGACCTGAATCGGCGAGCCGTTGGCGCGCGCGAGCAGGGCGGCCGAGCCTGCGGTGGAGCCGACGTCCACCGAGCCGGAGCGCAGCAGCTCGTTGGCCTTGTTGGAGCCGGCCGACTGGATCCACTCGACCGCGACGTCGTCGCCGAGGATCTCCTCGAGGATGCCCTGGTCGCGGATGACGAGGCTCAGCGGGTTGTAGGTGGCGAAGTCGATCGAGAGCGTGTCCGACGACCACTCCGTCGCCTCGGCGGTGCTCTCGCTCTCCGGAGCATCGGCGCCAGGGTTGGCGTTCTCTCCGGCGACGCAGCCGGTCGCGACGAGCATCATCGTCCCGGCGATCGCGATCGCAGGGATGATTCGGCGGGTGATGGTGCTCATCGGGTCTCCTCGGTGATGCGGTGGTGGGTGTCGACGCCGAGTCCTTCGAGGAGCTCGGCGCGCAGGTCTGCGAGGCCGCGATCGGCGCGATCTCGGGGGCGGATGCCGGGCACGGAGACCGTTCGGGCGACCGACGGCGCGGCATCTTCGGGGTCGCCGGACAGCGTGCGCAGCAGCAGCACGCGATCGGCGAGGTACAGGGCCTCCTCGACGTCATGAGTGACGAGGAGGATGGTGGTGGGCTCGGCGGCGTGGATCTTCAGCAGCAGATCGTGCATCCGCAGACGCGTGAGCGCATCGAGAGCACCGAAGGGCTCGTCGAGCAGGAGGACACCGGGGTTGCGGGCGAGCGCCCGAGCCAGCGAGGCACGCTGAGCCATGCCGCCGGATACCTCGCGTGGACGCTGATCGGCTGCGTGCTCGAGACCGACGAGGTTCAGGAGCTCACGAACTCGCTCGCGGCCTTCCCGGCGAGCGGTGCCGCGAGGCAGCCCGAGCTCGACGTTCTGGGCGATCGTGCGCCACGGCAGGAGCCGGGGCTCTTGAAAGGCGACGGCTGTGCGCTCGTCGACGTCGGCCACCGCGGTCCCGTCGAGTCGGATGCTGCCGCGGTTGGGCGAATCCAGGCCCCCGACGAGGCGGAGCAGTGTCGATTTACCGCATCCGGACGGCCCGACGACGGCGACGATCTCGCCGGCGGCGATGTCGACATCCACCCCGCGCAGGACTTCGCGCCGCCCCGGCGCGAGGGGGAACGAGCGCTCGATCCTCTCGAGTCGAACCGCCTGCGCCAGACCCGCCGATCTCGAGGCGTCTGCAGTGCGCGACGCAGGGAGGAGGGCAGTCATACCCCCATGCTGTCCGACTGCGGGGATTGTTACGAACGCCGACGTAATGTTCCGTCACGCAGGCGAATCGCCCCACCCTGGATGCACGAAAACGGGCCGCCACGCCCTCCCGAGGGAGAGGTGACGGCCCGTTTCAGAGCGTGATGCTTACGCGTTGCCGCCCGACAGCTTCTCGCGGAGAGCCGCGAGTGCCTCGTCGTCGGCGAGGGTGCCTGCACCCGTCGCCTCGCTCGAGAAGACCTGGCCGCCGAAGTCGGCGCCGGCCTCTGCCTCGGCCTCTGCGGCCTTGGTGACCTGAGCCTTGTGGGCTTCCCAGCGAGCCTGGGCTGCAGCGTACTCCTGCTCCCATGCCTCGCGCTGGGCGTCGAAGCCTTCCTTCCACGCACCGGTCTCGGCGTCGAAGCCCTCCGGGTACTTGTACTCGCCGTTGTCGTCGTACTCCGCGACCATGCCGTAGAGGGCCGGGTCGAACTCGGTGCCGTTGGGGTCGACCGACTCGTTGGCCTGCTTCAGCGACAGCGAGATGCGGCGACGCTCGAGGTCGATGTCGATGACCTTGACGAACACCTCTTCACCGACGGAGACGACCTGCTCGGCCAGCTCGACGTGCTTGCTGGAGAGCTCGGAGATGTGGACGAGGCCCTCGATGCCGTCTGCGACACGAACGAACGCACCGAACGGGACGAGCTTGGTGACCTTACCCGGCGTGACCTGACCGATCGCGTGGGTACGGGCGAAGACCTGCCACGGGTCCTCCTGCGTCGCCTTGAGCGACAGGGAGACGCGCTCGCGGTCGAGGTCGACCTCGAGGATCTCGACGGTGACCTCCTGGCCCACCTCGACGACCTCGGAAGCGTGCTCGATGTGCTTCCAGGACAGCTCGGAGACGTGCACGAGGCCGTCCACGCCGCCCAGGTCGACGAATGCACCGAAGTTGACGATCGACGACACGACACCCTTGCGGACCTGACCCTTGTGCAGGTTGTTCAGGAACGTGGTGCGCGACTCCGACTGCGTCTGCTCGAGCAGCGCGCGGCGGCTCAGAACGACGTTGTTGCGGTTCTTGTCGAGCTCGAGGATCTTGGCCTCGATCTCCTGGCCGAGGTACGGCGTGAGGTCGCGGACGCGGCGCAGCTCGATGAGCGAGGCCGGCAGGAAGCCACGGAGGCCGATGTCGACGATGAGTCCACCCTTGACGACCTCGATGACCGTACCGGTGACGACGCCGTCGTTCTCCTTGATCTTCTCGACGTCTCCCCAGGCACGCTCGTACTGAGCGCGCTTCTTGGAGAGGATCAGGCGGCCTTCCTTGTCCTCCTTCTGGAGAACGAGAGCCTCGACCTCGTCGCCGACCTTGACGACCTCGTTGGGGTCGACGTCGTGCTTGATGGAGAGTTCGCGCGAGGGGATGACACCCTCGGTCTTGTATCCGACGTCGAGCAGAACCTCATCGCGGTCGATCTTGACGATCGTGCCTTCGATGATGTCGCCGTCGTTGAAGAACTTCAGGGTCTTCTCGACCGCGGCCAGGAAGTCCTCAGCAGATCCGATGTCGTTGATGGCGACCTGCTTGGTGGCCGGGGCGGTCGTTGCGGTAGTCATGTAGTGGGTTGTCCTTGTGAATGGAGACTCGGGCTGAGGGCTCCGGCCGCGCACGGCCGATCACGAGCTCTGCAGCGATTGATTTGGTTGCGTCACCGGGCATGCATAGGCACGCCACGAGTGACAGTAAAGGCTATCAGATCCGGCGGCGATATGACGGACTCGATACCATCCTCATCCGGCACGCTGACAGACTGTCTGCATGCCACGCGCCGACAAGCTCCTCCTGCTCGACACCGCCAGCCTCTACTTCCGCGCGTTCTATGGCGTGCCGGACAAGGTCACGGCACCCGACGGCTCTCCTATCAACGCCGCGCGAGGGCTGCTCGACATCATCGCGAAGCTGGTCACCCTGTACGAGCCGACCCACGTGATCGCGTGCTGGGACGACGACTGGCGCCCCCAGTGGCGCGTCGATCTGATCCCGAGCTACAAGGCGCATCGAGTCGTCGAGGTCGTCCCCGCCGGCCCCGACGTCGAGGAGGTTCCGGACCCCCTCGAGGCGCAGATCCCGCTGATCCGTCAGACGCTCGAAGCGCTGGGCATCCCGATCATCGGCGTCGCCGAGCACGAGGCCGACGATGTCATCGGCACTCTCGCGACCCACGCGACCATGCCGGTCGACATCGTCACGGGCGATCGGGACCTGTTCCAGCTCGTCGACGACGCGAGGAACGTCCGCGTCATCTATACGGCTCGGGGGATGAGCAACCTCGAGATCGTGACGGATGCCGTCGTGGTGGCGAAGTACGGCGTGCTGCCCAGCCAGTACGCCGACTTCGCGACGATGCGAGGCGACGCGTCTGACGGCCTCCCGGGCGTCGCCGGAGTGGGCGAGAAGACCGCAGCCACTCTCCTGCAGGCGCATGGCGACCTCGTCGGAGTCCGAGCCGCGGCCGAGGCAGGCGAGGGCATGAGCGCCGGGGTCCGGTCGAAGGTGCTCGCTGCGGCGCCCTACCTCGATGTGGCCCCGACCGTCGTCGCGGTGGCCACCGACCTGCAGATCACGGCACCGAGTGATGCGCTCCGTCCGCTCGACCCGTCCGAGGTCGACGCCGCGACCGCGCTCGCGGAGAAGTGGAACCTCGGCGGCTCGATGACCCGCGCCGTCGCCGCTATCGCGACGATCGACAGCTGACTCAGCTCGCCCAGGCGAGCAGCCGGTCGAGCCCCCAGGTGGTGACGATCCTCGACGCGGGGACGCCCGCGCGCTCTGCTCGTTCCGCTCCGTGGTCGAGCAGCGAGAGCTGACCTGGGGCGTGCGCGTCCGAATCGATGGAGAACAGGCAGCCTGCCTGCAACGCGATCGCGATGAGCTCGTCCGGCGGATCCTGTCGTTCGGGGCGCGAATTGATCTCCACGGCTACGCCGTTCTCGGCGCACGCCGCGAAGACGGCCGCGGCGTCGAACTGTGACTCCGGCCGCGTGCCTCGCTCCCCCTGCACGAGCCGACCGGTGCAATGGCCGAGGACGTTGACCCGCGGATGCGAGACGGCTGCGATCATGCGAGCCGTCATCGGCCTCGCGTCCATTCGCAACTTGGAATGGACGGAAGCCACGACGATGTCGAGCTCGCCGAGCAGCGAGTCCTCCTGGTCCAGGCCGCCGTCTTCCAGGATGTCGACCTCGATGCCTGCCAGAAGAGTGAACCCGTCAGCGGATTCCGCCCTGACGAGCGGCACCTGCTCCCTCAGCCGCTCCGCCGAGAGCCCGCGAGCGACGCGGAGGCGCGGGGAGTGATCCGTGATCGCCTGGTACTCATGTCCGAGAGCCCGTGCGGCCGCCGCCATCACCTCGATCGGCGTGGTCCCGTCGGACCACTCCGTATGCGCGTGCAGGTCCCCCCGCAGCTTCGCCCTCAGCGCGGATACCCGCTCCGACTCGACGTCACCCCGCAGCTCCACGAGATACTCGGGCACCTCTCCGCTCTGCGCCTGCCGGATCACCGCGAACGTGGACTCGCCGATCCCCTTCGCCGCTCGCAGCCTCGTCGGATCCGCGCGCACATCCTCCGGCAGCTGCTGCAGAGTCGCCGCAGCCTGGCGGAAGGCCTTGGCCCGATAGCGAGACGCCCGTTCGCGCTCGAGCAGCGAGGCGATCTCGAGCAGGGCGGCTACAGGGTCCATCGTGCTGCCTACGCCGACGCGAGCTCGCGGCTCACACCGATCCACTCATCGAGCTTCGCGATCGCGCTGCCGTCGTCGACGGCCGCAGCTGCCCGCTCATATCCCTCACGGAGGCGCTCGAGGATCGGGCGCTGCACCTGCGTCGCGTCCTGGGAGAGCTCGAACGCGACGATCCCTGCCGCCGCGTTGAGGAGGACGATGTCGCGGACGGCTCCAGCCTCCCCCTCGAGCGTCCTGCGCAGCACCGCGGCGTTGTGATCGGGCGTTCCACCGATCAGATCCGCGAGGTCTGCGATCGGGATGCCGAGGTCGCGCGGGTCGAGATCATGCTCGTGGACGTCGCCTCGCGTGACCTCCCAGATGCGGCTGTGCCCGGTGGTGGTCAGCTCGTCTAGTCCGTCATCTCCACGGAACACCAGTGCCGTCGCGCCTCGCGTGCGGAACACCCCCGTGATGAGCGGGACGCGCTCGAGCTGAGCCACGCCGACGGCATTTGCCTCCGCGCGAGCGGGGTTGCAGAGCGGCCCGAGCATGTTGAAGACGGTGGGGACGCCGAGCTCGGCACGGACGGCTCCCGCGTGCTTGAAACCGGGATGAAAGGCGCCCGCCCACGCGAAGGTGATGCCGGTGCGGTCGAGGATCGACGACACCGATGCGGGATCGAGGGTGAGCTCCAGTCCGAGCGCGCTCAGCACGTCGGACGACCCGGAGGCCGAACTGGCGGCGCGATTGCCATGCTTGACGACCGGGATGCCGGTGGCGCCGATGATGATCGCTGCGGTGGTCGAGACGTTGACAGTGCCCACCCTGTCACCACCGGTGCCGACGATGTCGAGGACGTCTGGCGATACGGGCAGAGGGACCGCCGCCTCGAGGATGGCGTCACGGAAGCCGACGATCTCGTCGATCGTCTCGCCCTTCGCTCGAAGAGCGACGAGGAAGCCTGCGAGCTGGGCCTGGGTCACGTCGCCGCTCATGATCCGTCGCATCGCCCAGGTCGACTCCCAGACGCTGAGATCGCGACGCTCCAGAAGAGTGGTGAGCACGTCGGACCAGGTCAGGGAATCAGCCATGTGTGCGATCCTATCGGCGCGGGAAAACGTGCAACCCCTTCCATGGAGCGAGTCGGGAGTCGACCAACCCTCGTTTCCCGCGTATTCACCGAGGATTCGCAGCGTTTTCTTAGGGTCGCCTAAGTCGATCGGAGGCGAACCGAGGGCCTCCGGTGCGAGAATCACGCCCGCAGATCGGCCATAATGGGATGGTGACGACCTCAGCGACGTATGCCCCGGCGGCAAGAACGATCAAGCGCCCCAACCCGGTAGCTGTCGGCACCATTGTGTGGCTCGGCAGCGAGGTGATGTTCTTCGCGGGACTCTTCGCGATCTACTTCACTCTCCGCAGCACCTCTCCCGAGCTCTGGGCCGACCGCACCGAGCTGCTGAACGTCCCGTTCGCGTTCGTGAACACGGCGATCCTCGTGCTCTCCTCGTTCACCTGCCAGATGGGCGTGTTCGCGGCTGAGGATTTGCAGCCGTACCGCATCGCGAAGGGTCAGAAGAACGGCGCGGGTCGCCGTCGCCTGTTCGGCTGGGGCATGGTCGAGTGGTTCTTCCTCACCTTCGCGCTCGGCGCGATCTTCGTGTCCGGCCAGGTCTGGGAGTACGCGCAGCTCGTCGCAGAGGGCATGCCGATCAGTGCCGACTCGTACGCATCCGCGTTCTACATCACGACGGGCTTCCACGCACTCCACGTCACCGGCGGCCTGATCGCGTTCCTGCTCGTCATCGGGCGTGCATACGCCGTCAAGAATTTCCGGCACAAGGAGGCGACCTCCTCGATCGTGGTGTCCTACTACTGGCACTTCGTCGACGTCGTCTGGATCGTGCTGTTCGTCGTTATCTACTTCCTGAAATAAGAGCGGAGCTGATCCCCGAGATGGCACGAGAGAAGAAGCGCCGTTCGAATGGCCGTCGCAGCCCCCTGGCTGCGGTAGCCCTCATCGGAGCAGGCCTCATGATCACCGGCGCGGTATACGCCGGAACGTCGGCAGCCTTCGCTGCGACCGACACCCAGACCACCGCCGCGAGCACGCTCACGGTCGAGGACGGCGAGAAGCTGTTCACGGCGAACTGCGCCACCTGCCACGGTCTCGACCTGCAGGGCACCGCGAACGGACCGAGCCTCTACGGCGTCGGCGAGCTCGCGACCGAGTTCCAGCTGTCGACGGGGCGCATGCCGCTGCAGATGCAGGGACCGCAGGCTCCGCAGAAGGAGCCGCAGTTCACCGAGGAGCAGATCCTGGCGATCTCCTCCTTCGTGCAGGACTCGGCCCCTGGTCCGACCTTCCCCGAGGAGCACATCCTCGATGGCGGCGGGGACGTCGCCAACGGCGCCGAGCTGTTCCGCGTGAACTGCGCCATGTGCCACAACGTGGCAGCGGCCGGTGGTGCACTCACCGAGGGCAAGTACGCCCCGGCACTGACCGAGACCAGCGCGCTGCACATGTATGCGGCCATGGTCACGGGCCCCCAGAACATGCCCGTCTTCGGCGATATGAACCTGTCGGACGAAGACAAGCGCGACATCATCTCGGCTCTGCTCTACCAGCAGCAGTCCGTGCAGATCGGCGGTTTCTCGCTCGGTTCGCTCGGTCCCGTCTCCGAGGGCCTGTTCGTCTGGATCTTCGGAATCGGCGCGCTCGTCGCCATCACCGTGTGGATCACGGCGAAGTCCAACTGACGCTTATTCATCGAAGAGGAACGTACGAGGAGCACCATGGCACACGACGACGACTCGCAGGCTCTTGACAGGGCCTACCAGCCCTCTCCGGGGCTGGGTGTCGCAGTCAGCGATCCCGTGCAGAACCCGGGGCTGCCGCCGCACCGCGCGCGGATGACCGACAAGGACCCGCGCGCTGAGAAGGCTGCAGAGCGCACGGTCTACACGCTGTTCTATCTCTCGCTGGCAGGAAGCATCTGGGCGGTCGCCGCCTACATGCTGTTCCCCATCGAGAGTGGCGCGCTCATCGACATCCGTCAGAACAACCTCTTCATCGGTCTCGGTATCGCGCTGGCGCTGCTCTCGATCGGCATCGGCGCGATCCACTGGTCCAAGGCGCTGATGAGCGACAAGGAGCACATCGAGCACCGCCACCCCACCCGGGGCAAGGACTCCACGCGTGAGGCCGTCGTCGAGGCGTTCGCCACGGCGAACGAGGAGTCCGGTTTCGGACGACGGACGATGATCCGCAACTCGCTGTTCGCAGCGATCGTGGCCTCGATCATCCCCGGGGTCACGCTCTTCCGCGGTCTCGCTCCGCACAGCACTCCCGAGGACCCCACCGCGGGCGACCCGGTGACGCTGTTGAAGCACACCATGTGGGAGAAGGGTCAGCGCCTGGTCCGCGACCCCGATGGCACGCCGATCCGCGCAGCGGACGTCACCCTCGGATCCGCGTTCCACGTGATCCCCGAGGACCTCGCCGAACTCAGCCACCACGACGGCTACCTCGAGGAGAAGGCGAAGGCCATCGTGCTGATGATGCGTCTGCGCCCTGAGCAGCTCACCGAGGCCGAAGACCGCAAGGACTGGTCGTACGACGGCATCGTCGCGTACTCGAAGGTCTGCACGCACGTCGGATGCCCTGTGGCGCTGTACGAGCAGCAGACCCACCACCTCCTCTGCCCCTGCCACCAGTCGCAGTTCGACGTCACGGATCACGCCAAGGTCATCTTCGGACCCGCCGCCCGTCCGCTGCCGCAGCTGCCCATCACCGTCGACGACGAGGGCTACCTCGTCGCACGCAGTGACTTCACCGAGCCCGTCGGCCCGAGCTTCTGGGAGCGCCATTGAGCACCGCAACGCTGTCCAAAGAGGACAAGGACAACAAGGCGCCCCTCGGCGGCCGATTCGTCGGCGCCGCGTCGAACTACATCGATGAGCGCACCAGCATCTCCGGCTTCGTCAAGGAGCTCGGTCGCAAGATCTTCCCCGACCACTGGTCGTTCATGCTGGGCGAGATCGCGCTGTGGAGCTTCGTGGTCGTGTTCCTCTCCGGAACCTTCCTGACGTTCTTCTTCCAGGCCTCGATGGTCGAGACGCACTACACGGGTGCTTACGCCCCGATGCGCGGCATCGAGATGTCGGCGGCACTCGAGTCGTCACTGCACATCTCATTCGACCTCCGCGGTGGTCTGCTCGTGCGTCAGATCCACCACTGGGCCGCACTCGTCTTCGTCGCGGGCATCGGCGTGCACATGCTGCGCGTCTTCTTCACCGGAGCGTTCCGCAAGCCTCGCGAGCTCAACTGGGTGATCGGCTTCGTGCTGTTCGTCCTCGCGATGGCCGAGGGCTTCACCGGCTATTCCCTGCCGGACGACCTGCTCTCGGGCAACGGCCTGCGCATCATCGACGGAATGATCAAGGGCATCCCGCTGATCGGAACCTGGACCTCGTTCCTCCTCTTCGGTGGCGAGTTCCCGGGCACCGACATCGTCGGCCGCCTGTACACGCTGCACATCCTGCTGCTGCCGCTTCTGGTGATCGGCCTGATCGTCGTGCACCTGATGCTGATGATCGTCAACAAGCACACGCAGTTCGCCGGCCCTGGCCGTACGAACGACAACGTCGTCGGCTACCCGATGATGCCCGTGTACATGTCGAAGATGGGCGGCTACCTGTTCATCGTGTTCGGCACGATCGTGCTGATCGCGACGTTCTTCCAGATCAACCCGATCTGGAACTACGGCCCGTACGACCCCTCCCCTGTCTCGGCCGGCACCCAGCCTGACTGGTACATCGGATTCGCTGACGGTGCGCTTCGTCTGGCTCCGTCGAACCTCGATGTGGTCTTCCTCGATCGCACCTGGTCGTTCGGAATCCTGCTGCCGCTGGTGGTGCTCGGTCTGTTCATCGTGCTCGTCGCGATCTATCCGTTCATCGAGGCCTGGGTCACCGGCGACAAGCGTGAGCACCACATCGCTCAGCGCCCGCGCAACGCGGCGACCCGTACCGCCATCGGCGTGGCCGGCGTCATCTTCTACGCCGTCCTGTGGGCTGCTGCCTCGTCGGACCTCATCGCGACGCACTTCATGCTCACGATGGAGGGCGTGATCCACGCGCTTCAGGCACTGCTGTTCATCGGACCGGTTCTCGGCTACTTCATCGCCAAGAGGATCGCGATCGCTCTGCAGAAGAAGGACCGCGAGATCGTCTTGCACGGCTTCGAGTCCGGTCGCATCGTCCGCCTTCCTGGCGGTGAGTTCATCGAGGTCCACCAGCCCGTCGACAAGTACGACCGCTGGAAGCTCATCGATGTCGACGGCTACGAGCCGCTGGTCGTCCGTCCCAACGCGAAGGGCCGCATCTCCTGGACGGAGAACCTGCGCTCCTCCATCTCGCGCTGGTTCTTCGAGGACCGCCTCGCTCCGCTCACGCAGG
>JAESFY010000171.1_pt1 | contig 26515 bp, 26 predicted proteins | sample 9266201 | NCBI WGS metagenome assembly JAESFY01 (sample SAMN14515071, study PRJNA621656) | algae metagenome | isolation source: Nodosilinea sp. WJT8-NPBG4 and co-occurring heterotrophs from soil, lower... | place: USA: Pinto Basin, Colorado Desert, California | collected 2006-05-27 | reverse complement strand
ATCTTCGTCTTCTTGATGCGCGGGTTGTCGACCATCTCGCGGTACTTCTCGGTGACCGAGATGTCGCCGAAGGGAACGCCGTAGACCTTCTCGACGTCGTACGGCGAGAAGAGGTACATGTCCTCGTCGTTCTTCGCGAGCTCGAACGTGATGTCGGGCACGACGACGCCGAGCGACAGCGTCTTGATGCGGATCTTCTCGTCGGCGTTCTCGCGCTTGGTGTCGAGGAACCGCATGATGTCGGGGTGGTGCGCGTTCAGGTACACGGCTCCCGCGCCCTGACGGGCACCGAGCTGGTTGGCGTAGCTGAAGCTGTCTTCGAGGAGCTTCATCACGGGGATGATGCCCGACGACTGGTTCTCGATCTGCTTGATCGGCGCACCCGCCTCGCGGATGTTCGACAGCAGCAGCGCGACGCCGCCGCCGCGCTTGGAGAGCTGCAGCGCGGAGTTGATGCCGCGGGCGATCGACTCCATATTGTCCTCGATGCGCAGCAGGAAGCAGCTGACGAGTTCACCGCGCTGCGCCTTGCCGGCGTTGAGGAAGGTCGGGGTGGCCGGCTGGAACCGGCCCGAGATGATCTCCTCGACGAGGTCGACCGCGAGCTTCTCGTCGCCGTCGGCGAGTCCGAGTGCGGTCATCACGACGCGGTCCTCGAACCGCTCGAGGTAGCGCTTGCCGTCGAAGGTCTTCAGCGTGTAGCTCGTGTAGTACTTGAACGCACCGAGGAACGTCTCGAAGCGGAACTTCTTGCCGTACGCGAGATCGTTGAGCTTCTGGATGAACTCCATCGAGTACTTCTCGATGACGGCGCCCTCGTAGTACTCCTTCTCGACGAGGTAGTCCAGACGCTCCTTGAGGGAGTGGAAGAACACCGTGTTCTGGTTCACGTGCTGCAGGAAGTACTCCCGCGCAGCGCGCTTGTCGGCGTCGAACTGGATCTTGCCGTTCGCGTCGTAGAGATTGAGCATCGCGTTGAGCGCGTGATAGTCGAGCCCCTCATACGAAGGGTTCACCTTGAAAGCCACCGTCTCGGTCACTGCCTGCTCTGCAACTGTGCTGTCCACTGTCGTTCCAATCCGTCGCTCACGCGATCGACATCGTCTGGTGTGCCGAAGATCTCGAGCCGGTACAAGTGGGGCACCTGACACTTGCGGCTGATGATGTCACCGGCGAGACAGAACGACTCGCCGAAATTCGTGTTTCCCGCGGAGATCACTCCGCGAAGGTGACGCCGGTTGCCCTCGTCGTTGAGGAACCGGATCACCTGCTTGGGCACAGCCCCGCGTTCGACGCCGCGCCCCTCGCCCCCGCCGTAGGTGGGGGTGACCAGCACGAAGGGCTCGTCGATGACGAGAGACTCTTCCTGCGGGTGGAGCGGGATGCGTCGGGCGGGGAACCCGAGCTTTTCGATGAAGCGTGCTGTGTTGCCGGACACGCTGGAGAAGTAGACCAGGAGCGGCGCGGTGGTCGCGACGGCGGCGCTCATAGTTCCCCCTCGGGTGTGGTGGTGATCAGGCCGAAACGGTATTCAAGCCAGGCGGGTCGCGAGCTCGGCGATCTTGTCGGGACGGAAGCCCGACCAGTGGTCCTCGTCGGTGACGACGACCGGCGCCTGCATGTAGCCGAGCGCCTTGACCTGCTCGAGCGCCGTCGGGTCCTCCGACAGGTCGTGGATCTCGTACTCGATGCCCTTGGCATCCAGTGCGCGATACGTCGCGTTGCACTGAACGCAGGAAGGCTTCGTGTAGACCGTGATCGACATAATTTTTCTTTCCCCTCAAATCTTTGCCCGCTGTTAGTCAGGCCACCTCCGGGCAGGACCCCCGCCGGGAGTTCAATACTACATATGGGTGCCGACATTGGGGGCGACCACAAGGGGTAGTAGTTACATCCGTGTAGTTTTCCACTGCTCTCCCCATATACAACACAGGTTGTCCACCGTTTCTTCCACAGGCGGAGGTGCGCGGGAGGTGCCCGCGAAGCCCGAGAAATCGCGGATTGAAGCCGCCTCGGAGAGATCCATCCACAGGTGGGACGCTACGCGGGGCATCCGACATCCGATCGCCTGTGGAAACAGCACTTCGGCGTGTCGTCGGCGTGTCGCCGCGACCGCCGCTTCGACGGCGATCGTCCGCGCCCGGTACCGTGGTCTGGTGGCGGGATATCGGGATCTTCTTCGCACGCCGGGAGTGGCGCGCATGATCGCGGCACAGCTGACCGCACGCTTCCCCAACGGCATGTCGTCGCTCGCGATCCTGCTGCACGTCGAGCAGCAGACCGGTTCGTACGGCTCCGCAGGATTGGTCCTCGCAGCCACCAGCGTGGGCCAGGCGGTCGCCGGCCCCATCACCAGTCGCTGGATGGGTGCGTGGGGCATGCGCCGAGTGCTCACGCTGACGCTCAGCGTGTGCGTGATCGCGGTGCTCGGGCTCGCCCTCCTTCCGCTCAGCGTGCCCGGCTACATGGTCCTCGGCATGGTCGCCGGGCTCTCGACACCACCCATCCAGGCTGCGGTCCGCACCATCTACCCCAAGCTCGTCAACTCCTCGCAGCTGACACCCCTGTTCTCGCTCGACGCGTCCCTGCAGGAGATCATCTGGGTCCTCGCCCCGGTGCTGATCACCCTCGTCTCCACACAGATCGGGACGGTGGAGGGACTCGTGCTCGTGGCGATCATCCTCGTCGGCGGCGGCGCCTGGTTCATCCTCTCCCCCGAGGTCGGACGCGTGCGCATCCCCCGCAGTCGCAGTGCGCTGGGCAAGGTCGTCCTCAAACCGCCGGTGATGCTCGCCACCGTCATCGGCTTCCTGCTCATCGGGGCATGCGCCGCCGTCGAGGTCGGCGTCGTCGCGACCTTCGAGCACGGAAGCCTGACGGCGGGACTCGTGCTCGCGGTGTTCGCCGTCGGCAGCCTGGCGGGAGGACTCGCCTTCGGACACATCCCGATCGGCCCTTGGGCCATGGCGCGGCGGCTCCTCATCGTCACGGTCGGCCTCGCGCTGACCATGGTGATGCTCAACGTCTTCTGGCTCGGCGGCACCCTGATCCTCGCCGGGATCGGCATCGCTCCCGCACTCGCCGTCCTGTTCGCCATCACCTCGGCGAGCGTCAAGTTCTCCGAGACGGCCGAGGCGTTCGGCTGGGCCGGCACGGGTCAGCTCATCGGCGCCGCAGCCGGCTCCGCCGTCGCGGGATTCCTCGTCGACTCCGGCGACTGGCGCGGCGCCTACTTCGCCGCGGCCCTGTTCGCCGCCGCCGGCCTCATCGTCGCGGTGGTCTTCGTCCGCGCATTCCCCGATCTGCGTCACCGTGACGCGAGTCCCCATCCCGATACCGAACCAGTGGCGGTCACCCCCTCATGAGCACCCCTCCCCTCTCCTCTCCCTCCTCCGCACCGGAGATCGTCTGCGTCGGCGAGACGATGGCACTGATCACGCCCGTCGACGGCACGCTCGTCGCGGCGGAGTCGGCGACCATCGGGCTCGCCGGCGCGGAGTCGAACGTGACCGCGGGGATCACCGCGGCCGGTCATCGCGCGGCCTGGGCCTCCCGGCTGGGCGACGACCCGCTCGGCGACCGCATCCTGTCGGAGCTGGGAAGGCGCGGAGTGGAACTGTGGGTCGAGCGCGACTCCGACGCCCCGACCGGCGTGATGTTCAAGGACCCCGGTGCGGACGGCTCGACCGTGTACTACTACCGCCGTGGTTCCGCCGCCGCCGCGATGACGCCGGGGTTCCTCTCGCCGGAGAGGCTTGCGGGAGTGCGGATCGTGCACACCACCGGCATCACCCCGGCGCTGTCGGACTCCTGCCTGCAGATGGTGGACCAGCTGTTCGTCGACGCGCGCGCGGCCGGGGCCGCAGTGTCCTTCGACGTCAACGACCGGCGCCCGCTGTGGTCGCGCGAGCATGCAGCCGCGACCCTCGCCCGCCTCGCCGACGCCGCCGACATCACGTTCGTCGGACGGGATGAAGCCGAGCGCATCTGGGGCACGGCGACGGCTGCCGACATCCGCGCGTTCCTGCCGAACTGCGCGCTGCTGGTGGTGAAGGACGGCGACATCGGGGCAACCGCGTTCGCCGATGACGCTGAGCCGGTCTTCGTCGCAGCCCCGGTGGTCGACGTCGTAGAACCGGTCGGCGCGGGCGACGCCTTCGCCTCCGGCTTCCTCGCTGCGACTCTCGAGGAGCGGCCACTCGCGGAGCGCCTCGCCGCCGGGCACGCCGCGGCCGCCCGGGTCCTCGTGACCCACGCGGACATGCCGCCGATCGACTGACTCCCCCGCGACCGGCGCGCGGGCGCGGTCATAGGCTGGAGCCATGCCCGCACCGCTGACCCTGCCCCGCATCGCCTGGGGCGACCCCTCGGCTGCGCGCCATGCCCTCCTCGTGCACGGTCTCGGCTCGTCTGCCGCCCTCATGTGGCGCCTCGGCGATGCACTCGCCGAGGCCGGATGGCATGCGACCGCGGTCGATCTCCGTGGTCACGGCGACGCTCCGCGCTCCCTCGACTACACGGTGGCGGCTTTCGGCGCCGACCTCGCATCGACCGCACCGGATGCCGGCGGCGCCTGGGATGCCGTCATCGGGCACTCGCTGGGAGGCGCGGCCAGCACCGTGGCCGCGGCATCCGATCCTGACTGGACTCGCCGTCTCGTGCTGATCGATCCGGCGATCCACGTGGACGGCCGCGACGCGTCGATCGTCCGGAGGAGCCAGGAGCGCGCCTTCGCCGACACGCGCATCGAGGTGGTGCAGCAGGAGCACCCGCATTGGCATCCGCAGGATCACGAGCTGAAGATCGACGCCGTGCTGCGAGCGAGCGCGTGGGCCGTCGAGCAGACCAGCGCCCAGAACCAGCCGTGGGATGTGCGCGCGCACGCGGCGCGACTGGCCGTGCCCACCCACGTGATCGCCGCGGATCCCGCGGTGTACAGCATCTTCACCGGCGACCTGGCCGCCGAAGTGCTCGCCGCGAACCCCCGGATCACGATGTCTATCGTCGAGGGAGCCGGCCACTCGCTGCACCGCGACAAGCCGGAGGAATCCGTCCGTCAGCTGAGGGAGGCACTCGCATGAATTTCGACCCCACCGCCTATCTCCCCGATGATCTGCTGGAGCGGATCCGGGAGCGTGCGCCGATCCACGACCGCGACAACACGTTCCCGCAGCAGGATCTCGACGAGCTGAGGGCAGCCGGCTATCTCTCGATACTGGTGCCGACCGAGCGGGGCGGGGCCGGACTCACCCTCGCCCAGGCCGCGGTCCTGCAGCAACGGCTCGCCGGCGCGGCCCCCGCCACAGCGCTCGCGATCAACATGCACCTGGTCTGGACAGGCGTCGCGAAAGTCTTCTCAGACCGCGGAGTGCCGGGACTCGAGTTCGTGCAGGACGGCGCGGTCACCGGCGAGGTCTTCGCCTTCGGCATCAGCGAGGGCGGCAACGATCTCGTGCTGTTCGGCAGCGACACCGCGGCCGTGCCCGACGCGGACGGGGGCTACGCCTTCACCGGCACGAAGATCTTCACCTCGCTCGCCCCGGTCTGGACCCGGCTCGGCCTGCACGGCCTCGACACGACGAGCGCAGATGCTCCGAAGCTCGTGTTCGCCTTCGTGGAGCGGACGGATGCCGTCACGACGGGCGACGACTGGGACACGCTCGGCATGCGGGCGACGCAGAGCAGGACGACCCGCCTGGACGGGGCCGTCGCCGATGCGGCGCACGTCGTCCGGCGCATCGATCCCGGTCCGACCCCCGACCCGATCGTGTTCGGCATCTTCTCCGTCTTCGAGATCCTGCTGGCATCGGTGTACACCGGCATCGCGCGGCGCGCTCTCGAGCTCGCCGTGCTGTCGGCGGAGAAGCGCCGCTCCAAGAAGACGGGCGCGGCGTACAGCCAGGACCCCGACATCCGCTGGCGGATCGCCGACATGGCCCTCGCCTACGACGCCCTGCCACCCCAGATCGCGGCACTCGCCCGAGAAGTCGACGAGCGCGTCGACAACGGCGCGCGCTGGTTCTCGCTCCTCTCCGGAGTGAAGCACCGCGCGATCACGATGGCGAAGCGGGTGGTCGACGAGGCCATGCTCGTCGGTGGCGGCGGCTCCTATTTCTCTGCGAACGAACTCTCCCGCCTCTACCGCGACGTGCTCGCGGGGGCCTTCCATCCATCCGACCCGGAATCCGCCCATGCGACGGCGGCGAGCTTCTGGCTGGGGCCTGTCGCAGATTGATCGCGCAGCCTGCGCATATCGAGCGTGCGGCGTGACCGCGGCCGCGGAATCGGTTGCCGTGCAAGGCCTTGAGTGCGAAGATCGCACCATGAGTTCGGAGAAGAAGCATTCTTCGCTCGATGCGATCTCCAAGACGATCATCGAGTTGCTGCAGGAAGACGGCCGCCGCTCCTACTCCGACATCGGCCGCGTCGTCGGTCTGAGCGAGGCCGCCGTGCGTCAGCGCGTGCAGAGGCTCACCGAGTCGGGGGTGATACAGATCGTCGCGGTCACCGATCCCATGCAGCTCGGATTCCTGCGCCAGGCGATGATCGGCATCCGCGTCTCCGGCGACACGCGCATCGTCGCCGAGGCGATCGCGCGGGTCGAGGCGATCGACTACGTCGTGATCACCGTCGGCGCATACGACATCCTCGCCGAGGTCGTCTGCGAAGACGACGATCATCTGCTCACCCTGATCAACGACGTGATCCGCCCGATCGAAGGCGTGGTGTCCACCGAGACCTTCATCTACGCCAAGCTGCAGAAGCAGCTCTACAACTGGGGGACCAGATGAGCCCGACCCGGGCCATCCCCTCGGATGCCGACCTGCAGGCGATGGCGAAGGATCATCTCTGGATGCATTTCACCCGGCAGTCCACGATGTCCGACGTCGGCGTGCCCGTCATCGTCAAGGGCGACGGGCACCGCATCTGGGACTCCTCGGGCAAGGAGTACTTCGACGCCCTGTCCGGGTTGTTCGTCGTGAACGCGGGACACGGCAGGCGCCGGCTGGCGGAGGCTGCGGCCGCGCAGGCCTCGGAACTCGCCTTCTTCCCGCTGTGGTCGTACGCGCATCCCGCCGCGATCGAGCTCGCAGACCGCCTCGCCGACGAGGCACCTGGCGATCTGAACCGGGTCTTCTTCTCGACGGGCGGCGGCGAGGCCGTGGAGACGGCGCTGAAGCTCGCGAAGCACTACTGGAAGCTCATGGGCAAGCCCACCAAGCACAAGGTCATCTCCCGTGCGGTCGCTTATCACGGCACTCCGCACGGGGCCCTCGCCATCACCGGCATCCCGGCGATGAAGGCCATGTTCGAACCGGTCGCACCCGGCGGCTTCCGAGTGCCGAACACGAACTTCTACCGCGCCGCGGAGATGGGCGCTCCGGCCGACGATCTGGAAGCCTTCGGCCGTTGGGCGGCGGACCGCATCGAGGAGATGATCCTGTTCGAGGGTGCGGACACGGTCGCAGCGGTGTTCCTCGAGCCTGTGCAGAACTCCGGCGGCTGCTTCCCGCCGCCTCCCGGGTACTTCGCGCGTGTGCGGGAGATCTGCGATCGCCACGACGTGCTGCTCGTCTCGGACGAGGTCATCTGCGCCTTCGGACGACTCGGCCACACCTTCGCGTGCACGGGTCTCGGGTACGTGCCCGACATGATCACCTGCGCGAAGGGCATGACGAGCGGCTACTCGCCGATCGGAGCGACGATCGTGAGCGACCGCATCTACGAGCCGTTCTCGCACGGCGACGTCTCCTTCCCGCACGGATACACGTTCGGCGGCCATCCGGTGTCAGCCGCCGTGGCGCTCGAGAACCTCGCGATCTTCGATGAGGAGGGGCTGAACGGGCGGGTGCGCGAGAACTCGCCGCTCCTTCGCGCCGAGCTGGAGAAGCTGCGCGACCTGCCGCTCGTCGGCGACGTCCGCGGGGACGGTTATTTCTTCGGCATCGAACTGGTCAAGGACAAGGACACCAGGGAGACGTTCGACGACGCCGAGTCGGAGCGACTGCTGCGTGGCTTCCTGTCCCCTGCGCTGTTCGCCGCCGGACTCTACTGCCGCGCCGACGACCGCGGCGACCCCGTCATCCAGCTCGCTCCTCCCCTGACTGTCGGACCGCCCGAGTTCCGCGAGATCGAGCAGATCCTCAGGGATGTCCTGACGCGCGCGGAGACCGTTCTCTGACCGTTCTCTGACCGCTCTCTGACCGCTCTCTGAGGGCGAGCCAGCATATCGGTTCGCGGTCCGATGTCGCCCGCGACCGGGGATATGGTGTCGCCCGGGAGACATCATGCTCGACATGGGGGACGCACGTCCGACGGCATTCGCAGAGGCCTTCTCGGCGGCCATCACTGCGCGACGGGTCACGCTGTCCTGGCTGCAGCGCCACCTGAAGGACCGTGCGAACCCGATCTCGGTCGCGACGCTCAGCTACTGGCGGTCCGGCGAGCGGCATCCGGAGGGCTTCCGGTCGCTGACCGTTCTCGAGGACGTCGAACGCCTGCTCGGACTCGACGCGGGAGCGCTCGTCGGGCTGGTCGACACGAGAACCCGCCTCGGCAGTCTGAGCGCCCCGCAGAATCCGTTCACGGAGTCCCAGGTCACTCGGGCAGCAGAGGAGACCCTGAGAATCCTCGACGCCCCGCCGATCGAGCTCACCCGCTCCCTCTCGGCGCACGTCGTCTCCACCGTCGGCGACGACGGGCTGCTGCAGAGCCGCACCTCCCAGGTGCTGGTGCAGGCGGTCGCCCCCTTGGTCCAGGAGATGACTTACGCCCTGATGTCGACCGAGAACACCGTCCGGCGGCCCGAGTGCACCCTCCGCGGTGCAACCCTCGTGCGAGATCATCTGCACGAGAGCGAGCACGTCTATGCCTGCGTGCTCCGCTTGGACCGACCGCTCCCGATGGGCGCCACCACCATGCTCGAGATCAGCATGGCCGTTTCCCCGCCGGAGGCCGGGTCGGTCCCGCAGGAGAATGAGACGGCAGCCTTCGTGATGCGCCCGATCCGGAACCTCGTGCTGTGGACCCGGTTCCACCCCGCTGCGGTGCCCGACTGGCTTCATGAATTCGAGCGGACGCCGGCTGCCCTGCGACCCACGATTCGATCGCTGACTCCCGCTGAGTCGATCCATTTGTCGCGACGAGATTTCGGGCCCGGCATCCTCGGAATCAGGTGGGGGCTCGACCGCTGACGGTCGATCGCGAAACGGAGGGTGAGATGACCGAGGAACACGCCGATCGCAACGCTTTCAGCCGCGCCTTCGCCGCCGCGTTGAGCGCGCGCGGAGCGTCGCTGTCGTGGCTGCACCGCAGACTCGTGGAATGCGCCGATTCGGTCTCCGTCGCGACGCTGAGCTACTGGCGTTCCGGGAAACGCACGCCCGAAGGCGCCTCTTCGCTCGCCGCCGTGGAGGAGATCGAGCGGCTCCTCCACATGGACCACGGAGAGCTCGCCGGCCTCGTGACCGAGAGGGTGCGGCTGGGGACGCTCCCTGAACCTCGCAACCCCTTCACCGAGTCGCAGATCAAGCAGGCGATCACAGAGTCACTGGAGATCCTGAACGCTCCGGCGCTCGACATCACCCGCGAGCTGTCGACGCACGCGGTCGCCGATGTCTCCGCCGACGGGCGCCTGCACCGTCGGATGGCACGCACCCTGATCCAGTCCGTCACACCGGACACCGTGGGTTTCGTGACCTACACACTGGTCTCGGCCGAAGGGACCGTCGCTCGGCCGGACCTGACCGTGCACGGCGCGCGCGTGGTCCGCGATCACCTCCACGTGAGCGAGCACGTCTACGCGTACGTCCTGCAGCTGGATCAGCCGCTCGCACTGGGCGCGACGACGATGCTCGAGGTCACCATGGTCGGTCACGACGACGACGCCTGGCTGGCAGAGACGGGTGCCTTCGTGCTCCGCCCCATCCGCGACCTGGTGCTGTGGACGCGATTCCACCCGGACGCGATCCCGGATTGGCTCGACGAACTCGAGCGGACGGACGAGACAGAAGGCACGATCTACCGGCCTCTCGAGCCCCGGGCCTCGGTGCACCAGATTCGCCGCGATTTCGGTCCCGGCGCCCTCGGTGTGCGCTGGGGGTACGACGACCGCTGAGCGCGCGCGATGGACCCCGCGACGGAGCTCAGATCAGGAAGCCGCGCAGCAGCGCTTCCGAGCCCGCGAGGTGATCGCGCATCGCCGCCTCAGCGGCATCCGGTCGCCCGGCGAGGATCGCCGAGACGATGCTCTCGTGCTGCTCGCCGGAGTGCTGGATGTTGCGGGGCATCAGGGGGAACGTGTCCAGCCATGCGTTGACGTCGGCGCGATTCTCCGCCACGAGCGCGACGAGTGAGGGAATGCCGGCAGCCTCGGCGATCGCCAGATGCAGGAGTGTGTCGAGGCGTCGATACTCCTCGGGACCCGCCGGCAGCGCCGCCTCATGCCGCGCCCACAGGTCGGCGCGGGTAGAGGCGTCGAGAGATCGGCTCGCCGCCGCGCGTGCGGCACCGGTCTCGAGCACTCGACGCAGACCCAGGACGTCGTCGATCTCCTCCGAAGTCACGGCGCCGGGCTCGGACGGATGCGGGAGCGGATCGGCCACGAAGGTGCCCCCGTACCGCCCTCGTCGGGCCCGCAGGTAGCCGGTGTCGGCGAGCTCTCTGATCGCCTCGCGCACGGTGTCGCGGCTCACGCCGAAGGATGCCGCGAGCTCGCGCTCCGGCGGGAGCGACTCCCCCGGAGCGACCACGCCGAGACGAATGGTCTGCACGAGCCGGGCGACAGCATCCTCGAGGGGGTTGCCGCGCCGCAGCGGCCGGTAGACGGCCTTCCGCACCGCGACGAGGTCGCCGTCGCCGTCGGTCATAGCGGGGTGACGTAGGCGTTGGTGATCCCGCCGTCGACGACGAACGCACTTGCGGTGATGAACGAGGAGTCATCGGAGGCGAGGAAGGCGACGGCGGCCGCCAGCTCTTCCGGCTCGGCGAAGCGCCCCATCGGCACATGCACGAGTCGACGCTGCGCACGCTCCGGATCCTTGGCGAAGAGCTCCTGCAGCAGCGGTGTGTTCACCGGCCCGGGGCACAGCGCGTTCACTCGCACCCCCTGTCGTGCGAACTGTACGCCCAGCTCGCGCGACATCGCCAGCACACCGCCCTTCGAGGCGGTGTAGCTGATCTGCGAGGTCGCCGAGCCCAGCAGAGCGACGAACGACGCCGTGTTGATGATCGAGCCGCGCCCCGCAGGCACCATGTGGCGCAGCGCCGCGCGACTGCACAGATACACGCTCTTGAGGTTCACGTCCTGCACCCGATCCCAGGCGGGGAGCTCGGTCGTCTCGATCGAGTCGTCGTCGGCGGGCGAGATCCCCGCGTTGTTGAAGGCGATGTCGATGCGTCCGAACTCTTCGGCGACACCGTCGAAGAGCGCATCCACCTTGGTCTCGTGGGCGACGTCGACCGGGCGGAACGCCCCGCCCACCTCGGCCGCGGCCGACTCGCCCGTCCCCGGATCGACATCGGCGATCACGACGAACGCGCCCTCCGCCGCGAACCTCCTCGCGGTCGCGAACCCGATACCACTCGCGCCGCCCGTGATGATGGCGACGCGATCCTTCAGTCGCTGCGTCAGATCGATGCTCATGTGGATTCTCCGTTCCGGATGGGGTGTGGTTCGACGCGATCAGAGTTCATCGGTCGCGAAGAAGACGTTCTTGGTCTCGGTGAAGTGCTCGGCGGCGTCCGGGCCGAGCTCACGCCCGAGCCCCGAGGCCTTCATGCCGCCGAACGGCGTGGCGTAGCGGACCGAGGCGTGCGAGTTGACCGACAGCACGCCGCTGCGCACCCCGCGCGCCACGCGCACCCCACGCCCGAGGCTCTCGGTCCAGACGGAGCCGGCCAGTCCGTACACGGTGTCATTCGCGAGGCGGATCGCGTCGGCCTCGTCGTCGAACGGCATCACCGCGACGACGGGACCGAACACCTCCTGCTGCGCGATCCGATCGCTCGGATCGGCCAGGACCACGGCTGGGGCCATCCAGAAGCCGTCCCCCTTCGGCGCGCTCCCGCGAAACGCGATGTTTGCGCCGTCGAGGAAGGAGGCGACGGTGTCTCGGTGCCGGGCCGAGATGAGCGGTCCCATGTCGGTGTCCTCACGCGCGGGGTCGCCGACACGCCAGGCGGCCACCGCGGGCTCGAGCAGCTCGAGGAAGCGGTCGTACACCGATCGCTGCACGAGCAGCCTGCTCCGCGCACAGCAGTCCTGCCCGGCGTTGTCGAACACCGAACCGGGCACGGCAGCCGCTGCCCTCTCGATGTCGGCGTCGGAGAAGACGATGTTCGCGCTCTTCCCGCCGAGTTCGAGTGTCACCGGCTTGAGCGCGCGGGCGCAACCGGCCGCGACCTCGATGCCCACCTCGGTCGAACCGGTGAAGACGACCTTGCGCACGTCCGGGTGCTCGACCAGGCGCTGCCCGACCACCGAGCCCGAGCCGGTGACGACTTCGAACAGCCCCTCGGGGAGTCCCGCCTCGAGCGCGAGCTCGCCGAGTCGGATCGCGGTGAGAGGCGTGAGCTCGGCCGGCTTCAACACGACGGCGTTGCCCGCGGCGAGCGCAGGCGCGAACGCCCACGAGGCGATCGTCATCGGGAAGTTCCACGGCACGATGACCCCGACCACGCCGTACGGGTCGTGGAAGGTCACATCGAGGCCGCCGGCCACCGGGATCTGCCGACCGGAGAGACGTTCCGGGTCGGCGGAGTAGTAGTTGAGCACCTGAGCGACGTGGCCGGCCTCCCAGCGGGCCGAACCGATCGGATGCCCGGAGTTGAGCACCTCCAGCTGCGCCAGCTCCTCGGCGGCGCCCTCGACCGCGCGGGCGAATGCACGGAGCGCATCGGCCCGTGCGACCGGCGCGAGTGCCGCCCAACGTCGCTGAGCGGCGACGGCGCGGGCGACCGCGGCATCCGTCGCTCCGATGTCGGCACGGGCGACGTCCCGGATCGCGGCGCCCGTCGAAGGGTTGATGACTGTGAACGCGCTCATCATGCGTCCTCCTTCCGTCGCGCGGCGAACGCGCGAGCCTGTGAGACGAGATCTTCGAAGAGGCGCCGATCCTCGGCGTTCTCCTCCGGGTGCCACTGGATGCCGACGAGGTGTCCGGCCGAGGTGTCGACGAACGCCTGCACCAGGCCGTCGTCGGAGCGTGCGGCTGCGACCAGACCCTCGCCGAGCCGATCGATGCCCTGATGGTGGTAGCTGTGCACCCGCGCCTCGCCCACGCCGAGGACGGCGGCGAGAGCGGTGTCCTCGGACACCTCGATGGGGTTCTCGGCGAAGAGTCCTCCGCCGAGCCGGTAGCGCTCGGTGCCGAGCGTCTCGGGCAGGTGCTGCTGCAGAGTGCCGCCGCGAGCCACGTTGACGAGCTGCAGTCCCCGACAGATCGCGAGCACCGGGATGCGTCTCCGCTCCGCCGCGCGGAAGAGGGCGAGCTCCCACGCGTCGCGATCGGTGCGGGCGGGATCGGTGAGCGGATGCCGCTCCGCACCGTACAGCTCGGGGGCGACATCCGCGCCACCGGAGAGGATCAGCCCGTCCATGCCGGCGATGGCCGCATCGGCGACCTCGGGATCCTGCGGAGGAAGCAGCAACGCGATGCCCCCGGATGCGGTCACTCCGGTCAGGTACTGCTCGGGAAGGAACGCGGCCCGCACATTCCACACTCCCTGCTGCGCCCGCTCCAGGTACGTCGTGACACCGATCAGCGGTGCCGGGTCAGAGCCGCTCGAAACCACGGATCCGCTCCCAGTCGGTGACGGCGGCGTCGTAGGCCTCGACTTCGATGCGCGCCTGGTTCAGGTAGTGGTCGACGACGTCGTCGCCGAATGCGGCTCTCGCGATGGTCGACTCGCTGAACAGCTGCGCGGCTTCCCGCAGCGTCGTCGGCAGATGGTCGACCGCGTCCTCGTAGGCGTTGCCGGTGAAGCGCTCGGGCAGCGACAGCTCGTTCTCGATGCCGTGCAGTCCTCCGGCGATGATCGCCGAGATCCCGAGGTACGGGTTCACGTCTCCCCCGGGCACGCGGTTCTCGACGCGGAGTCCGGAATCCTTCCCGATCACGCGCAGCGCACACGTGCGGTTGTCGATGCCCCACGCGACCCCGGTCGGGGCGAAGCTGCCCTTCGCGAACCGCTTGTACGAGTTGATGTTGGGCGCGTAGAGCAGCGTGAACTCGCGCAGCGTGGCGAGGATGCCGGCGATCCAGTGCTCCATGATCGGGCTGAACCCGTGCTCGCCATCACCTGCCATGACCGGGGCGCCGTCTTCGGCGCGCAGCGAGAGGTGGATGTGGCAGCTGTTCCCCTCCCGCTCATTGAACTTGGCCATGAAAGTGAGCGCTTGGCCGTGCTGCGCCGCGATCTCCTTCGCGCCGTTCTTGTAGAGCGCGTGCTGGTCGGCGGTCTCGCGGACTTCGGCGTAGCGGAACGCGATCTCCTGCTGTCCGAGGTTGCACTCCCCCTTCACGCCCTCGCAGTACATGCCGGCGCCATCCATGCCGTTGCGGATGTCGCGCAGCAGCGGCTCCATCCGCGTCGAGGCGAGCAGGTTGTAGTCGACGTTGTAGTCCGTCGCGGGAGTCAGGCCTTCGTACCTGCGGGCCCACGCATCGCGGTAGGTGTTCTCGAAGACGATGAACTCGAGTTCGGTGCCCGAGAACGCGGTCCACCCGCGCTCGGCCAGGCGGTCGCGCTGCCGATCGAGGATCGCGCGGGGTGACGGGCCGACGGGTTCGCCGTTCTGCCACACCAGGTCGGCGATCACCAGCGCGGTGCCGTCCAGCCAGGGGATCCGGCGGAGGGTCTCCACGTCCGGCCGCAGCACCATGTCGCCGTAGCCGCGGTCCCACCCCGACATCGCGTAGCCGTCGACCGTGTTCATGTCGACATCGACCGACAGCAGGTAGTCGCAGGCTTCGGCGCCGTGATGCAGGATGTCCTCCTGGAACAGCCGCGCGGAGACCCGTTTGCCGACCAGTCGTCCCTGCGCATCGGCGAAGGCCACGATCACCGTGTCGATCTCACCGGCGGCGATGCCGGCATCCAGCTGCTCGATGCTCAGGTTTCCCGACATCTTCTCGCTCCCGTCGTCGTGGTGAAGCGATCGACCGACCGGCTTCGCCCTCAGAGTAGATCACCTCGACGTCTAAAGGTAGACGAAACCACCATTGACTGTCACAATCATGCGCAAGGTGCACCCGGCGCCGATGTGCGAGCGAGCGGAGAGCGGATGTCTGAGCAGAGCAATGAATCCCGCAAGGTTGCTGGGGCGACCTATACACGTGCCGGGAGCGACTATTTCCAGAAACGCACCCTGAAGAGATCAGCCGGCGTGTGGGGCCTGTGGGGCCTCGCCGTCGCCGCGGTCATCTCCGGCGACTTCTCCGGTTGGAACTTCGGCATCGACTTCGCGGGATTCGGCGGGATGCTGATCGCCTTCGTGATCCTCGTCCTGATGTACTACGGCATGATCTTCGCGATCGGCGAGATGGCTGCGATGATGCCCCACACCGGCGGCGCCTACTCGTTCGCACGTTCCGCCATGGGGCCCTGGGGCGGCCTGGTCACGGGCGCCGCTGAGACGATCGAGTACGTCGCGACCACGGCGGTGATCGTCTACTTCTCGGCGTCGTATGCGAACGGCATCACCAGTGAGCTGCTGGGACTCGAGCTGCCGGGGTGGCTCTGGTACCTGATCCTCTACGTGGTCTTCATCGCTCTGAACTCCGCGGGCGCTGCGATTTCCTTCCGCTTCGCGATCGTCGTCTCGATCATCTCGATCGGCATCATCCTCGTGTTCTCGCTGATGGCGCTCTTCTCCGGCGCCTTCAGCTGGGATGCGCTGTGGGACATCGCCCCCGACGAGGGCCAGACGGCGTTCCTCCCCCACGGCGTCCTCCCGATCCTGTTCGCGCTGCCCTTCGCGATGTGGTTCTTCCTCGGGATCGAGGAGCTGCCGCTCGCGGCCGAGGAATCGCACAACCCGACCCGCGACATCCCGAAGGCCGGGTTCTGGGCTCGCGGCACGCTCATCGTCACCGGCCTCCTGGTGCTGTTCCTCAACACCGGCGTGATCGGCGCCGAGGCCACCGGGACCGCCGGCGAACCCCTTCTCGACGGCTTCCGCGCGATCGTCGGCGACCAGCTCGCGGCGGTGCTCGCGCTGTTCGCCCTGATCGGCCTGCTCGCCTCGCTGCAGGGCATCATGTTCGCCTACGGCCGCAACATGTACTCGCTGTCCCGCGCCGGGTACTACCCGCGCTTCCTCTCCCTCACCGGGAAGCGGCAGACGCCCTGGGTGGCACTCGTCGTCGGCGCGGCCGTCGGGTTCGTCGCCCTCATCATCCTCGACGTCCTCGCGGCCGTCGACGCCGAGGGCGCCGGGACCGTGGCCGGTGCGATCGTGCTGAACATCGCCGTCTGGGGTGCGGTGCTCGCGTACGGGCTCCAGCTCGTCTCCTTCATGATCCTGCGCAAGAAGTATCCGAACGCCGACCGCCCGTACCGCAGCCCGTGGGGCATCCCCGGGGCGGCTCTCGCGCTCGTGATCGCCGCGCTCATCTTCGTCGGCTTCCTCCTGAACCCGACGTTCGGACCTGCGATCATCGCGATCGCGATCGTGTACGTCGTGATCCTGCTCGGCTTCGGACTGTTCTTCCGTCACCGCCTGGTGCTCTCCCCCGAGGAGGAGTACGCGCTCTCCGGCGGCACGCATGGAGATCCTCAGGCCGAGGGGTACGACGCCATGGAGAACGAGGTGTTCGACGGCGGCCGGTAGCCGGCGCGCAGCGCCTCGACGACATCGTCGGGGCGCTGTGTCGTGACTACCTGCGGTCGAAGTCGAACGCCTTCAAGAGCTCGACGACCGCCTTGTCGCGCTCGTCGCCGCCTTCATCGAACATGTCTGTCACGTGCGTGCGCAGGTGGTTCTCCAGCAACAACCGGTTGAGGGACTCCAGGGAGCGCTGGATCGCCCGGGACTGCGTGATGATGTCCATGCAGTACTCCTCGTTCTCGATCATCCGCGCGACGCCGCGCATCTGCCCCTCGAGGATGCTGGTGCGGTGCAGGGCACGCTTCTTGATGTCTTCGATCACGTCTCGAGGGTACTCCGCGCGTGGAAGGATGGCCGCATGGCCCGAACATCGATGGCGCAGCTCTCGCCCGCCGACCAGGAGCGGTTGCGCGCCCTCCGCCGCATGAAGGCCGTGGCGCTCGGCGCCCTGCTGTTCATGGCCCTCGCGTTCGTGCTGGCGTTCGCCTTCCAGGAGCGGGTGAGCTGGCTCGCGTACGTGCGCGCCGCCGCCGAGGGCGGGATGGTCGGAGCTCTCGCTGACTGGTTCGCGGTCACGGCGCTGTTCCGCAGGCCCCTCGGGCTGCCGATCCCGCACACCGCCATCATCCCCAGCCGCAAGGACGAGATCGGCCGCACGCTCGGCGAGTTCGTCGAGACCAACTTCCTGGCCGCCGACGTCGTGCGCACCAAGCTGTCGAGCACCGCCATCGCGCTGCGCGCGGGCGAGTGGCTCCGGGAGAGGCCGCACGCGGAACGCGTCGGCGCCGAGGGTGCGACGATCGCCACCGCCGTCCTCAACGCTCTCAGCGACGATGACGTCCGCGACCTGATCACGGATCTCGCCCGCGAGCACCTCGTCGCACCCGAGTGGGGTCCGCCCGCGGGCGCCTGGCTCGAGAAGATCATCGAGGCCGAGGCTCACCACGGCGCGGTCGATCTGGCGGTGGAGAGCATCGGCCGGTGGCTCGAGGCGAATGCGGAGTCGTTCGCTGGCCTCGTCTCCCGACGCCTTCCCGGGTGGGTGCCCAAGCTCGCTCACCGCTTCGTCGACGACACCGTCTACAACGAGGCGATCAAGTTCATTCACGCCGTGCAGGCCGACCCACGGCATCCGGCCCGTATCGCGATCGACGGCTACCTCTCGCGGCTCGCCGACAACCTGCAGAACGATCCGGCCACGCGCGAGAAACTCGAGAACGCCAAGGCCTCGCTGTTCGACAGCCCCCGTATCGGCGCGCTGGCGGCAGAGGCGTGGAACACCGCGAAGAACGGATTGCTCACGGCCCTCGCCGACCCCGACAGCGGGCTGCGGCGGCGCGCGGCGAGCGCTCTGCAGGAGGTCGGCGAGCGGCTGACGACGGATGCCGCGCTGCAGCATCGCGTCGACACCTGGGTGTCGGATGCCGCAGTCTTCCTCGTCGACAGGTACCGCCACGACATCGCCTCGATCATCACCGACACGGTGGAGCGCTGGGATCCCGCCGAGACGACCGAGAAGATCGAGCTCATGGTCGGACGGGACCTGCAGTACATCCGCCTGAACGGCACCTTCGTCGGAGCACTGGCGGGTCTGGCGATCTTCACCATCGCCCACGCCCTGATCCCCGGAGTCTGACGTCCCGGTCTCTGAGCACGCCTACGACGAGTAGCGGATCAGGTGCAGTTGGTAGGGTCCTCACCTATGGCAGCCGACGACGCATCCACCAGTTCCCCTCGCAGGCGAGCGGGTGGGGGCTTCGGACTCCGATCCCTTGCAGCGCTGTCCGTGCTGGTAAGCGGGGTCATCGCCTTCGTCCTCGCGAGCTCGGCCCTGAAACTCGTGCGAGAGGAGTTGCACCACAACTGCGGGATGCCGCCCCCCGGCTCCGAGGGAGCGGGCACCTGGATATGCAGCGACGGGATCGGATACCTCGGGATGGCAGGCATCCTCGGCATGGGGTGGCTCACTGTCGTGCTCGCCGGCTCCCTCATCGCTCTTCTCGTCCGCCACGATCGACCGGCACGACTGGCGCTCGTGATTCTCGCAGCTGTGTCCACCGCGTGGATCCTCGGGCTGACCTGGCACGGGTCGTCGACGCAGGTGCAGGATCAGTACGCACCCCTGACGGGCGCCGAGTACTGGGTGGGCGCGGTCGGCCCTGCGGCCGTCATCAGCGCCATCGGCCTCGCGGTCGGGATGGTGAGTCTCCAGCCGACCGGGCCGCTTTCGCGGCTCCTGGGGATCGGCGCGACAGTCCTGCTGATCGTCGCCGCCGTTCTGCAACCGGGCCTGAGCCTCAACCTCATCCCCGCCGCGGGGCTGCTCGCCGCAGCAGTCGTCCGTGGCGCTGGAGCCATGTCCGGACGTGTGACTCGCGAAGCGAAGCGAAGCGGCGCGCCGCGATAGGTAGAGATTCATACTAGTCCGTGGCAAGATCTAGTCATGGATTCGATGCAGTGGCCCAGCGAGTGGGCCCGGGCCGCGCTTCCCGGCGCCGTGCTCGCTCTCGTGAGTGACGAGGACGCCTACGGCTATCTGATCGCGCAGCGACTCGCGGCGGCGGGGTTCGGCACCGTCAAGGGGAGCACGCTCTACCCGCTGCTCGCGCGGCTCGAACAGGACGGCTCGCTCGCCTCGACGTGGCAGGACGGTGCCGGAGGGCCGGGGCGCAAGTACTACTCGATCACAGACGCGGGCCGACATTCGCTCGATGAGCACCGGGCTGCCTGGGCGGATTTCACCACCCGGACGTCGGCAGTCCTCGGCGACAAGAAGGAGTCACGATGAGCGGCACACGAGACGACGACTACGGCACTGCTCTCGAGGACGAGCTCGAACTGCGCGACGTGCCGAGGGAAGAGGTGGATCTCATCGTCCGGGAAGTGAGGAGCCACCTCGCGGAATCCGGAGAGGACCCGCTCGAGACGTTCGGTTCGCCCGAACACTACGCGGATCAGTTCGCCCCGCGCTCATGGACGCGCCGAATGCTGTGGCTGCTCGTGGCTCTCGCCGGTCTGCTCGGCGCGGGAGCCGGATTCCTGATATTGAACGGCATCTTCGGGCTCATGGATCCGTCGATGCAGCTGTGGGGATGGGCGCCGAGCATCCGACTCACCCTGGGCACCTTCTGCCTCGTGGGTCTGGTCGCGCTGCTGACGTTCATGGTGACGGAGTCGCGACGCCGCCAGGCGTCGTGGAGGCCCCGCGCGTAGCGGCCGTTCAGCGGGTGGCGAGGGCTGCGAGCATCTCGAGCACGCAGAGCGCTGCCAGCCGGACCGTGCGCATGTCGTCGGTGTCGGCGGTCGCGTCGACCTCGGCGATGTCGGCGCTGACGACGCGGGGATCCGCGACGATCGCGCGGACGAGTGCGCGCAGCTCCCCGGCCGCGAACCCGCCGGGGACGCTCGCCGGGCAGCCGGGCGCAGCGGCGCGGTCGGCCGCATCCACGTCGACGTCGAGATGGATGCGGGCGGCAGCACCGGCCCCCGCGAGGTGCGTGGCCTCGGCGACGACATCATCGATGCCCCGGCGTCGCACCTCGTCGAGCGTGATCACACGGATGCCCCACTCGGCCGCCCGCGCAGCGTAAGCGGCGGAGTTCGCGAAGTCGGCGATGCCGATCTGGACGATCCGCGTCGGGTCGATGCGCTCCCCCTCGGGGGCGTCCTCCACGAGTCGTCGCACCGGCGACCCGTTCGAGACCCCGTCGCGCAGATCGAAGTGCGCATCGATCGTGATGAGGCCGGTGGCCCTGGCTCCCCGTGCGACCGGGTAGGTCAGCGCGTTGTCGCCCCCGAGCGCGATCACGAGTCGTGCGGCGTCGGCGACCTCACGCACGCGAGCGACGGTCTCGGCGATGCCGGTGTCACCGTCGGGCTCGGGCACATCGCCGGCGTCGAGAACGCGCAGCGCCGCACCGAGATCGATGACCGGCGGACCCATGAGCGTGGCGCTGTAACGGGTCAGCGCCTCACGGATCGCGGCGGGCGTCGCATGTGCGCCGGTCGGCGACAGCGATGTGCGCCAGGTGGGGACGCCGAGCAGCACGGCATCCGCGTCATCCCCGGCGGCGAAGGCGGGCCAGGACCCCGCCCGCGGCCAGAGGTCATCGTGTGAGAGCGCCATGGTCTTCCGTTCCTCTCTCCGCGTCCGGTCCCCCGAGGAGCGCGACGCCGTCTTTCCACACCTGATCGACGAGCGGCACTCCCGGCCGGTAGGCCAGGTGGATGCGCGTGGGAGCCTTCAGGAGAACGATGTCGGCACGGGCGCCGGGCGCGAGCACGCCGACGTCGTCTCGGCGCAGCGCGCGTGCTCCCCCGGCGGTCGCCGCCCAGACCGCCTCGGAGGGAGTCATGCCCATGTCACGGACGGCGATCGCGATGCAGAACGGCATCGACGACGTGAAGCTCGACCCCGGGTTCGTGTCGCAGGCCAGAGCGACCGTCACGCCGGCGTCTATCAGCCGGCGGGCATCCGGGTAAGGCTGCCTGGTCGAGAACTCGACGCCGGGCAGCAGGGTGAGCACGGTGTCGGATGCGGCGAGCGCCGCGACATCGTCGTCGGTCAGGTAGGTGCCGTGATCGACGGATGCCGCGCCGAGCTCGACCGCGAGCCGCACGCCGTCTCCGGGCGCGAGCTGGCTCGCGTGCACGCGCGGGCCGAGGCCACGGGCGATGCCGGCCTCGAGCACGCGACGCGACTGCGGCACGGTGAAGGCGCCCGTCTCGCAGAACACGTCGATCCAGCGCGCATGCGGAGCACAAGCGTCGAGCATCGGTCCGGTGACCAGGTCGACGTAGGCGTCGGGGCGGTCGGCGTATTCCGCCGGCACGACGTGCGCGCCGAGGAACGTGACCTCCGAGGTGACCTCTGCGGCCAGGCGCACGAGCCGCTCCTCGTCCGCGACACTCAGTCCGTACCCGCTCTTGATCTCGACGGTCGTCGTGCCCTGTGCGAGCATCTCGTCGAGAAACCCGCGCAGCCGAGCGCGCAACTCGTCGTCGCTTGCGGCCCGAGTCGCCGCGACGGTCGAGCGGATGCCGCCTGCGGCATACTTCTGTCCCGCCATCCGCGCTTCGAACTCCGCGGCGCGGTCACCACCGAACACGAGATGGCTGTGGCTGTCGACGAATCCGGGGATGACCGCTCGTCCCGCTGCGTCGATGACATCCTGGGTCCCTGAGCCTGCCTGGGTCCCTGAGCCTGCCTGGGTCCCTGAGCCTGCCTGGGTCCCTGAGCCTGTCGAAGGGCCACGTGCGTCCGCCGCCGATCCGACCCAGGCGATGCGCCCGTCCTCGATCAGCACGGCCGCGTCGCGCAGGGTGACCGTCGGATCGCCCGCCGCCGACGGGACGTTCGTCGTCAGCTCGCCGATATTCGTGATGAGCGTCGTCATGGTGACAGCCTCTCAGAGCATCGGGATCTTCAGGCCGCGGTCGCGGGCCACCTCGCGCGCACGCTCGTACCCGGCATCCACGTGACGCATCACGCCGGTTCCCGGATCGTTCGTGAGCACCCGTTCCAGTTTCTGCGCCGCGAGTTCGCTGCCGTCGGCGACCGACACCTGCCCCGCGTGGATGGACCGGCCGATGCCGACCCCGCCGCCGTGATGGAGGGAGACCCAGGAGGCACCGGACGAGGTGTTCAGCAGGGCGTTCAGCAGCGGCCAGTCGGCGATCGCGTCGGAGCCGTCTTTCATCGCCTCGGTCTCGCGGTACGGCGAGGCGACGGAGCCGGAATCCAAGTGGTCACGACCGATGACGATCGGCGCTGACAGCTCACCGGATGCCACCATCTCGTTGAACTTCAGGCCGGCGAGGTGACGCTCCTTGTAGCCGAGCCAGCAGATGCGCGCCGGCAGGCCCTCGAAGTGCACCTTGTCTGCGGCCTTCTCGAGCCAGCGGTGCAGCGCCGCGTCCTCGGGGAACAACTCGGCGATGGCCCGATCCGTCTTATAGATGTCCTCCGGGTCGCCGGAGAGCGCCGCCCAGCGGAAAGGACCGCGCCCCTCCTCGAACTGCGGACGGATGTACGCGGGTACGAAGCCCGGGAACGCGAACGCCCGATCGAATCCGCCGAGCTCCGCCTCTCGACGGATCGAGTTTCCGTAGTCGAATACGGCGGCTCCGGCATCCTGGAAAGCGACCATCGCCGCGACATGCGCCGCCATCGACTCACGCGACCGGCGGGTGAACTCCTCCGGATCGCGCTCGGCCTCGTCCTTCCAATCAACGACGGGGATGCCGAGAGGCAGGTAGGCGAGCGGGTCGTGCGCGCTGGTCTGATCGGTGACGATGTCGATCGGCACGCCGCGGCGCCGCAGCTCTGGAAAGACCTCTGCCGCGTTGCCGACGACGCCGACGGACAGCGGCTCCCCGGCATCCTTCGCCGCGAGCACACGCGTCACCGCGGCGTCGAGGTCGGTCGTGTACTCGTCGAGGTAGCCGTGGTCCACCCGTCGTGCGAGCCGTGATTCGTCGACGTCGACGATCAGCACGACCCCGTCGTTCATGGTGACCGCGAGCGGCTGCGCACCGCCCATGCCGCCGGCACCGCCGGTGAGCGTCAGCGTCCCCTGCAGCGAGTCGCGCCCGAGCGAGCGAGCAACGGCGGCGAAGGTCTCGTATGTCCCCTGCAGGATGCCCTGCGTGCCGATGTAGATCCAGGACCCGGCCGTCATCTGCCCGTACATGATGAGTCCGAGTTCCTCGAGCTTGCGGAACTCGGGCCAGGTCGCCCAGTCGCCGACCAGGTTCGAGTTGGCGATGAGCACGCGGGGAGCCCACTCGTGCGTGCGGAACACCCCGACCGGCTTGCCCGACTGCACGAGCAGCGTCTCGTCCGGCTCGAGCTCGTCGAGGGTGCGCACGATCGCGTCGTACGCCTCCCAGCTGCGAGCCGCCTTTCCCGTGCCGCCATAGACCACGAGGTCCTCCGGATGCTCGGCGACCTCCGGGTCGAGGTTGTTCATCAGCATCCGCTTCGCTGCCTCGGCGCCCCAGCTCTTCGCGGTGCGCTGGTTGCCGCGGGCCGCGCGGACGACGCGGGGTCCAGGTGTGTTCTGGGCGGTGTTCTCAGACATGGATGTGCTCCTTCGCGATGCGGGCGACGTCGCCCGACTGGACCAGTGCGGCGACCGCTTCCATCTCAGGCGAGAGGAACCGGTCGGGGCCGGGGCCTGCGGCCACGGTGCGGACGAGGTCGCGCACCGCGCCCGTGGCCGGGCCGGCTTGCAACGGTGCGCGAAGGTCGAGTGCTCGCGCCCCGGTCAGGATCTCGATCGCGAGCACGCGGCCTAGGCCGTCGATCGCGCGGCGGAGCTTGCGGGCGGCCGCCCACCCCATCGAGACGTGGTCCTCCTGCATGGCCGACGACGGGATCGAGTCGACGGATGCCGGTGCGGCGAGGCGCTTGAGCTCGGACACGATGCCCGCCGCGGCGTACTGCGCGATCATGAGACCGGAGTCCACCCCGACCTCATGCGCCAGGAATGGCGGCAGTCCGTGGCTGCGCGCGGGATCGAGCGCGCGGTCGGTGCGACGCTCCGAGACCGACGCGACGTCGGCGACGGAGATGGCGAGGAAGTCGAGCACCGCAGCCACCGGCGCGCCGTGGAAGTTCCCGTTCGACTCGATGCGCCCGTCGACGGTGATCACCGGGTTGTCGATCACACTCGCGAGCTCTCTACCTGCGATCATGCTCGCGTGCGCCATGGTGTCGCGGGCGGCGCCGTGCACCTGCGGAGAGCAGCGCAGCGAGTACGCATCCTGCACGCGGCCGTCGTCGGGCCCCTTATGGCTGGCGACCATCGGGGAGTCGGCGAGGAACGCGCGCAGGTTCGCTGCGGACTCGGACTGCCCGGTCTGCGGGCGTAGCGCCATCAGGTCGGCGGCGAAGACGGCATCCGTGCCGAGCTGCGACTCGATCGACAGGGCGGCGGCCACGTCGGCGGTGACGAGCAGGGTCTCCAGGTCGTGAAGGGCGAGCACCAGCATGCCGAGCATGCCGTCGGTGCCGTTGATCAGCGCGAGTCCCTCCTTCTCCACCAGCGTGAGCGGCTCGATGCCCGCCTCGGCGAGAGCCTCGGCCGCGGGGCCGACGATCCCGCTGGGTTCCTGAGCTGCCCCGCTGGGTTCTTGAGCTGCCCCGCTGGGTTCCTGAGCCTGCCGAAGGACGCGAACCTCTCCCTCTCCCATCGCGGCCAGGGCGATATGAGCGAGCGGTGCGAGGTCACCCGAGCATCCGAGCGATCCGTACTCGCGCACCACCGGGGTGATGCCCGCGTTGAGCATGGCGGCGTAGGTCTCCGCGACGATCGTACGCACTCCGGTCCGGCCGGACGCGAGTGTCTGCAGACGCAGCAGCTGCAGGGCACGCGTGACCTCGACCTCCACCTCGGCACCGGTGCCGGCCGCGTGCGAGCGGATGAGGCTCGCTTGCAGCTGAAGGCGCCGATCCGGGGCGATGAACGTGGTGGCCAGCGCGCCGAAACCGGTGGAGACGCCGTAGTGCGGATCAGGATCAGCGGCAAGCCCGTCGATCACGCGGCGCGTTTCAGCCACGCGCTCGAGCGCTCCGCTGTCGAGAAGAACGGGAGCGCCGCGACGGGCGACGGCCACGACATCCGCGGGAGTCAAGGGCCGTCCGCCGACGAGGATGGGGGCAAGATCACTCATGTTCTGATTCCACACCCGCGGTGTCGCGGGGAGCACCGGATCATGCCATCCTGTGTCTGTGATCCCAGACAGCGTGCCGGCCGCGAGAAGCCGCGATCAGCAGGTGCCGGCAGCGGAGAACACCTTGCGGATCCTGAGTCATCTCGCTCGACGACCAGCGCCGGTCGCGGCCTCCGCGATCGCTCGCGAGCTGGCGCTGCCTCGCTCGACCGTCTATCACCTGCTCACCACACTCGCAGCGCATGGATTCGTCCTGCACTTCCGCGAGGAGCAACGCTGGGGTCTGGGCACATCGGCGTTCGAGCTCGCCGGTGGATACGCGCGTCAGCAGCCCCTCGCGCGCCTCGGCCGACCGCTCGTAGCGAATCTCTCCGATCGGCTCGGCGAAAGCGCGCACCTTGCGGTGATGAGCGGCTCCGACGTTCTGTACATCGTCGAGGAGCGCGCCCCGCGGCGGCAGGCGCTGGTCACCGATGTCGGCGTGCGGCTTCCGGCACACCTCACCGCCAGCGGACGAGCGATGCTCGCCGCGCTGCCACGGGAACAGGTGCGGGCCCTGTACCCGAGCGCGTCGGCGTTCCCCGACCGCACGGGTCGAGGTCCTCGGCGCCCGGCCGAACTACGGGAACTGCTCCGAGAGGTCCGTGTGCGCGGCTATGCGACGGAGGACGGCGAGGTCGCGGAAGGCCTTCGATCGGTGGGCGCCGCCGTTCGCGATCACGCGGGGTGGCCGGTTGCCGCTGTCGCCGTGACCTGGGCAGACGACACGCTCGACGAACGCACGCTGGCGGATGCCGTGATCGATACGGCTGCCGTGCTCGAGTCTCGGCTCTCATGATGATCGGGCGCGGTCGACGTGCGATCATCGCCTTAACGCAAGAAAGCCACCCAGCATTGGGTGGCTTTCTTGTTTAGAAGAAGTCCGGCGGTGTCCTACTCTCCCACAGGGTCCCCCCTGCAGTACCATCGGCGCTGTGAGGCTTAGCTTCCGGGTTCGGAATGTAACCG
>JAESFY010000170.1_pt1 | contig 26635 bp, 23 predicted proteins | sample 9266201 | NCBI WGS metagenome assembly JAESFY01 (sample SAMN14515071, study PRJNA621656) | algae metagenome | isolation source: Nodosilinea sp. WJT8-NPBG4 and co-occurring heterotrophs from soil, lower... | place: USA: Pinto Basin, Colorado Desert, California | collected 2006-05-27 | reverse complement strand
GACGAGACGCCAGGAGGGAACGTCCGCAGGGATCGGTGACCCGTGCTCACGACCGCGGAAGGAAGAATACGTGCCGTCGTGGAAGAACCCGCCCTCCGAAACCTTTGTGACGGCATCCTCCGCAGCGAAGTCCGCGTAGTACCCGACGGTCTCGCCGGTGAGGGCGACGTGCACGGCGTGGTGCCAGTCATCGGACCACTGGGCCGTCAGCCCGTACCCGCCCGCATCGCGGGGAATGATCAGCGTCGGATCGTTCATGTCCGATTCGGCGATGAGGGTGAGCGGTCGTCCGAGCCGGTCAGACAGGGCATCCGTCCACTCCGCCAGCTCCTGGAGGATGTGCACCGGCTGTTCGTCGTGCAGGGCGTGCACGGCATCGAGCCGCAGCCCGTCGACGTGGAAGTCGCGCATCCACATCAGCGCGTTCTCGACGATGTAGTCGCGCACGGCGGGCTCGTCGAGGTTCACCGAGTCGCCCCACGTGTTGCGCTCGCCTTCGCGAAGGTAGGGACCGAACTCCGGCAGGTAGTTGCCGCTCGGACCCAGGTGGTTGTAGACCACGTCCTGGATCACCGCGAGCCCGTGCGCATGCGCGGAATCCACGAATCGCTGGTACGCCTGCGGACCGCCGTAGCCCTCGTGCACGGCGTACCAGAGCACGCCGTCGTATCCCCAGTTCCACTGCCCGTTGAACGCGTTGACCGGGAGCAGCTCGACATGCGTGACCCCGAGATCCACGAGGTGGTCGAGGCGCCCGATCGCGGAATCGAGCGTGCCCTCGGGCGTGAACGTGCCGAGATGCAGCTCGTAGATGAGGCCGCCGGCGAGCTCCCGACCGGCCCACGATCCATCGCTCCAGGCGAAGGCATCCGGATCGAAAGCCGCGGACGACGCGTGCACACCCTCGGGCTGCCTGCGCGACCGCGGATCCGGCCGCAGCTCTTGGCTGTCGTCGATCAGGAAGCCGTACCGATCGCCGTCAGCGAGCGGAAGGTCAGTGCCCCACCACCCTGCCGCGCCGGCATCCAGCTCCCGCTCCTCGATCGTCGCGCCGGCGGCGTCGAGTCGTCGCACGCGCATCCGCCGCGCACGCGGCGCCCACACCTCGGTCATGTTCCGTTCCCTCTCTCAGCGGGCGAGTTCGATCAGCGCCACGGGGTAGGTGGCGAAGAGGTCGGCGAGTCGCACGGCTCCCGGCTCGATACGGCGCCCGGTGAGCACGTCGGTTCCGGGGATCTCGGGCCGCATCATGACGGTTTCGCCCCAGCCGCCGCGCCGAGCGAGTCCGACGGGAAGACGCGTCGCCACCGCCGTCGCGCCCCCACGATGCACGGCGACCGCGTGATCCGCCGCCTCGCCCTCGATGACGGCCGGTCGGTAGAAGCGGAACAACTCGGGATGGTCGCGCCGCAGGCGCAGCGCACGCGAGGTGACGAGCAGCTTGGCGCGGCCCGAGTCGTCGATCGGGGGCAGGATGCCGCGATCGGCCTCCGCGTCGAGCTCTTGCAGCAGGCGGGCGCGCGCCGCGAAGTCGACCGGGCGGCGGTTGTCGGGGTCGACGAGCGAGAAGTCCCACAGCTCCGAGCCCTGATACACGTCCGGCACGCCAGGGCCGGTGAGCTGCAGGAGCTTCGCCGACAGCGAGTTGGAGCGTCCGGCATCCAGGATCTCCGCCACGAAGCGCTCGATGATGGGCCGGGCGTCGCCGTCGATCGAGCTCGCGATCGCCGCGAGACCCTCCTCGAAGCCGGCATCCGGATGCTGCCAGGTGGTGCCCTCGGAGGCTTCGCGGGCGGCCTTCGTCGCATACGAGAGCAGGCGCTCCGAGGAGAGCGGCCAGGCGCCGACGGCTGCCTGCCAGATCAGCGCATCGAGCGGGCCATGGCCTGTGCTGGCGACCGTGCGCAGTTCGTCGAGCACCTCGGCCCAGCGCTCCGGGATCTCGGAGAGCACCGCGAGCCGCGCCCGCACGTCTTCCGACCGCTTGGTGTCGTGCGTCGACAGGGTCGTCATCGAGTGCGGCCAGCCGGCGAGACGAGCCCGCTGCGCGTCGTGGAACTCGTCGACCGACAGGGCGGAGATCGACGGATCGGCGCCCACCTCGGTCAGCGAGCCGAGGCGCGTGTACCGGTAGAACGCGGTGTCCTCGACGCCCTTCGCCATGACGGCGCCGCTCGTCTGCTGGAAGCGCTGCGCCACCTCATTCCGCGGATCGGCGAGCAGCGGCTCGAGTTCGGTGAAGGCGACGGCGAGGTCGGGCCGACGGCGGCGCGCTTCGGCGAACGCGTGCCGCAGGTGCACGACACCCTCCGGGAGGTACGAGCGGTAGACCGGGAAGCAGGCCAGCAGCTCCGCGAGCGCGTCGTCGGCCTGCACGATGCCGTGCGGCAGCGTGCGCACGAGCCGTCGCACTTCCGAGCCGAGAAGTTCATGCGCGATCATCAGCTTCGTGTCGTGGATGAGGTCGGGCCAGCTCTGCGCATCGGGCAGCTTCGAGTCCGTGCGCAGCTGGGCGTCGAGCCGTGTCAATTCGTCGACCCCGTCGCGGTCGACGAAGAGGCGATCCAGCTCCGCGAGAGCGTCGTACCCCGTCGTCCCGTCCGTGCGCCAGTACGCGGGGAGCGCCTCGCCAGGCTCGAGGATCTTCTCGACGAGCGTGTAGACGCGCCCCGTGGCATCCGCCAACAGTTCGAGGTACCCGGCTGGGTCCACGAGGCCGTCGGGATGGTCCACCCGGATGCCGTCGGCCAGACCGTCGCGCACCCAGCGGGCGATCTCGCGGTGCGACTCGGCGAAGACGTCGGGCAGCTCGACGCGGATGCCGGCGAGTTCGACGACCGCGAAGAAACGGCGGTAGTTGAGAACGGTGTTCTGGTCCTCCCAGAACCGCAGTTCGTAGTGCTGCGCGGCGAGCAGCGCAGTCAGGTCGTCGGCGTGCGCTCCCGACCCGGGCGCGAGCGGAAGGACGTGGTCGTAGTACGCCAGGGTGCCGTCGGGTGCGTCGTCAGCCGGAGTCGTGTCGACCACGAGCTCGCCGTTCGCGATCGCCTCCTCGGGCGACGCCCCGAGGATCGGAAGCAGCAGCCGGCCCCCTCCGGCCGGCCAGTCGATGTCGAACGCGACCGCGTGCCGCGAGCCGCGTCCCAGCCGGAGCACGTCCCACCACCACCGATTCAGCCGAGGCACCGCCACGCCGACATGGTTCGGCACGGTGTCGACCAGGATGCCGAGCCCTGCCGCGCGCGCGGCCCCTGCGAACTTCTCGAGTCCTGCGGCACCGCCGCGGTCGGCGTCCACCCGGGAGTGATCGACGACGTCGTAACCGTGATTCGACCCCGGTACGGCCCCGAGAAGCGGCGACAGGTACGCCCAGTCGGCGCCGAGGGCGGCGAGGTACTCGGAGACCCCCGCCGCCTCACCGAGAGTGAACCGATCACTGATCTGGAGCCGGTAGGTCGAGATCGGCCGTCGCGTCATGTGGTCGCCTGTTCTGGTCTCGGGGCGGGGGCCACCCCGTCCGCCTGATCGTTCTGCATGCGCAGCGATGCATCCACCGAGTCATCGGTCGACGCTTCCACGCCGACGACTTCCTGCAGCACGAGCAGCGACTTCGACTCGATCGTCAGCTCCGTGTCGGCTGCGTGGTCGGATCCGTCGGCCATCTCGCCCGCGGTGTCGACCGCGACGTGCCAGTGCTCGCCGTGCCGCGCATCCGGCAGCGTCACGTCGACGGGCTGGTCGCCGCTGTTGAAGTACACGATGAAGTTCACGTCGGTGACGGCGTGCCCGCGCATGTCCTTCTCGCGAATGCCCTGCCCGTTGAGGAACATGCCCACCAGTCGTCCGAACCCGGAATCCCAGTCGGACGGTTTCATCGGGCTGCCATCGGGCCGCAGCCACACGACGTCGGCGATGCGATCGTCGTCGATGTCGACGGGGCGTCCGTTGAAGAACCGGCTGCGCCGGAATGTCGGATGCCGGCGCCGCAGCCGAGCCACAGCCGCAGTGAATTCGACGAGCGGCGAATCCGCGGATTCCCAGTCGACCCAGGTCGTCTCGTTGTCCTGCGCATAGCCGTTGTTGTTGCCGCGCTGCGTGCGGCCCAGCTCGTCGCCGTGAGAGATCATCGGCACACCCTGCGAGAGGAGCAGGGTGGCGAGGAAGTTGCGCTGCTGGCGCGCTCGCCGCCGGTTCACGGCCTCGTCGTCGGTCGGACCCTCGACGCCCATGTTGTCGGAGCGGTTGTGCGATTCGCCGTCGTTGTTGTCCTCGCCGTTCGCCTCGTTGTGCTTCTCGTTGTACGAGACGAGGTCGCGCAGGGTGAACCCGTCGTGCGCGGTGACGAAGTTGATCGAGGCCACCGGGCGGCGACCGGAGTGCTCGTACAGATCGGCCGATCCGGTCAGGCGCGACGCGAACTCGCCGAGCGCCTGCGGCTCACCGCGCCAGAAGTCGCGCACGGTGTCGCGGTACTTGCCGTTCCACTCCGTCCACTGCGGCGGGAAGTTTCCGACCTGGTATCCGCCGGGACCGACGTCCCACGGCTCGGCGATCAGCTTCACCTGCGAGACGATCGGATCCTGCTGCACGAGCTCGAAGAAGGTCGCGAGCCGGTCGACGTCATAGAACTCGCGGGCGAGCGTCGAGGCCAGGTCGAAGCGGAACCCGTCGACGTGCATCTCGGTGACCCAGTACCGCAGCGAGTCCATGATGAGCTGCAGCGCATGCGGGCTGCCGGCGTTGAGGCTGTTTCCCGTGCCGGTGTAGTCGGTGTAGTAGCGCCGATCCTCTTCGAGGCGGTAGTACGCCTCGTTGTCGATGCCGCGCATCGACAGGGTCGGTCCCATGTGGTTGCCCTCAGCGGTGTGGTTGTAGACCACGTCGAGGATGACCTCGATGCCGGCCGCGTGCAGCGCCCGCACCATGGCGCGGAACTCCTGCACCTGCTGTCCGTGCTCGCCGCTCGAGGAGTAGCCGCTGTGCGGGGCGAAGAAGCCGAGGGTGTTGTAGCCCCAGTAGTTCGAGAGGTCCTTCTCCTGCAGCACTGAGTCATCGATGAACTGGTGCACCGGCATCAGCTCGAGAGCGGTCACGCCGAGCCGGGTGAGGTGCTCGATGATCGCCGGGTGGGCGATACCGGCGTAGGTGCCGCGGAGATCCTCCGGGATCTCGGGGTGCCGCTCGGTGAGCCCCTTCACGTGCGCCTCGTAGATCACGGTCTGCGCATAGGGCGTCTTCGGCAGGCGGTCACCCGCCCACTCGAAGAACGGATTCACGACGACGCCCTTGACCATGGATGCCGCGGAGTCGTCATCGTTGCGCGAGTCAGGGTCGCCGAAGTCGTAGCCGAACTGCGCCTGTCCCCACTCGATGTCGCCGGCGACCGCCTTGGCGTACGGGTCGAGCAGCAGCTTGTTCGCGTTGAACCGCTTGCCGTTCTCGGGGTCGAAGGGGCCATGCACGCGGTAGCCGTACAGCTGCCCCGGCTGCACCGACGGCAGGTAGCCGTGCCAGACGAAGGCGTCGACCTCCGTCAGCGGCACGCGCTCCTCGTTGCCGTCGTCGTCGAACAGGCACAACTCCACCTGTTCTGCTCCTTCGCTGAACAACGCGAAGTTCGTTCCCTGTCCGTCGAAGGTCGCTCCGAGCGGGTATGCCGATCCTGGCCAGATCTCAAGACTCATGGAGCGAGCTTAGGCCGACGAGACACGGCGGCTCGCTCTGCGACGATCTCGACCGCGCGCTCGAAGTCGAGAACCTGCGCGATCTCCTCGGCCATCGCGTAGGGGTGACCCAGGTAGCAGACGAAGAGGTGGGAGACGACCTCCACGTAGCCGATCGGGCCGTCCAGGCTCACGACGTAGCGATCGAAATCGGCCAGCTCGGCTCTCGGCTGTACCGGTCGGCTCTTTGCTGCCGGGGCTTCCGACTCGGGACCCTCGCGCGTCTCGGAGCCAGTGGGGGCGGGCGTTCTGACAGACATGCGACCTCCTGACTCGATGTTGTTCCCTCACCGTATGAGTGCGCGGAGAATCGGGAAACGGTATTGCCAGAGCGTCGCCGAGGCGCTAGAGGTCGACCGATATACCGGTATCGCGCGCAGCATCCGGCTCCTACACTGAGGAAAACACGCATCCTCTTCGACGATCGGAGACCGCTGTGACCGCGCTGTGGCAGGTTTCACGCGAATCGCTCCCGCCGGCGTCGCGCGTGCTCATCGAGCGCGCGCGTGAGGAGATGCTGGCCGGCAATCTCGACGACCGGCGCCTGCAGGAGGTCCGACCCCTGGTCCGGGAATCATGGGAGCGGTCGTGGCGGGGAAGCGTCGGTCCCGAGGGCGCCCCTCCTCTCGATCTGTTCAGTGACGAACTCGACGAGTATCGCCTGGCGCACCCGCTGGCCTCGGCCATGGACATGATCCGAGCCCTGCTGCTGCCGGATACCGAAGAGGACTCCGGTGTGATCATCGCGGTCGGCGACAAGGCCGGCAGGCTCCTCTGGATCGAAGGCGACCGGCAGCTGCGCTCCCGGACCGACGACATGGGTTTCGTGGCGGGCGCCAACTGGTCGGAGGATGCCGTCGGCACGACCGCGCCGGGCACCGCACTCGCCCTCGGGCAGTCGGTCCAGATCCGCGGAGCCGAGCACTACAACCGGCTGGTGCACCCGTGGTCGTGCACGGCCGCTCCTGTGCGCGACCCCGAGACGCGGCGCGTCCTGGGCGTGATCGACATCACCGGCGGCCCGGAGGTGGTCACGACCCAGGCGCGTCTGCTGGTCGACGCGACTGCGCGCGCCGTCGAGTCCGAGCTGATGGTGACGCGTCTTCGGGAGCGGAACGAGGTGCCGCCGCCTCGGTCATCGACGGCGAAGTCCCGCCCGGCGAAGACCGCTCGCGCCACGCTGCACGTTCTCGGGCGGGACCGCGCGCGACTGGAGACGGAGTCCGCGCACGACGAGTCGATGATCGAGCTCAGCGCGCGGCACGCCGCCATCCTGCTGATGCTCGCCGTGCATCGCCAGGGGCTGTCCGCCGAGCGCCTCTGCGAGCTGGTGTACGGGGCGGATGTCTCTCCCGACACCCTTCGACCTGAGATGGTGCGCCTGCGCAAGGTACTCGAGCGGACGGCGCCCGACCTGGTGCCCGAGTCGCGGCCGTATCGGCTACCCGTGGCGCTGGAGACGGACGCGCACGACGTTCTGTCACTGCTCGACCGGGGCGCGCACCGCGTAGCGCTGTCGGCGTACCGTGGGGCGGTCCTGCCCGAGTCGACCTCTCCCGGTGTTGAGGAGTTCCGCGGGTCCGTGCGCGGGGCGCTCCGTGAGGTAATGCTGTCCGAGGCGAGCCTCGACGTGCTGCTCGCCTACGCCGAGATTCCTGAGGGGCAGGGCGATGCCGAGGTGCTGCGACTCGCGCTGGAGATGCTGCCGGCACGGTCGCCGAAGCGCGCCGCTCTGGTCGCGCGGATCGAGCGCCTCGATCGCGGCTGAGCTTCTCCTGCCTTTTGAATCGCGCAAGTGGTCGGTTATCCGGCCGAGAACCGACAAATCGCGCGATTCGAAAGTCGGAGAGATGAGTCGACCCATGCGTGCGCATGGACGCAACGGGTTGCAACGTGCTCCGGTATACCATTCTCGTATACGCCGAGCAGCGTCAGTCCCCAGCTGACCGCGGGCGTGGACGGCGAAAGTCGTCATGCGGAGGGAGAGTCGATCTTCTTTCGATCCCGAGGGGGGATGGGGTGGGAGTTCGGTCCCCAGCCGACACCCACCCCCACACTCTCTCCGTCTCTGCGCGTCGAGATCTGCGGCACGGCTCAGTTGAGCCGGCTGAAGACCCAGAAGACCACGAAGCCGATCATGACCACGATCGGCAGCCAGGCGCCGCCGCGCTTGAGCCTGCGCCCCTGCGGCGCGACCCCGGGCGGAGGAGTGAGCAGCCCGACGGGCGGAGCGAACGGCAGCTGGGCGCCTGCGGAGTGCGACCCGGCGGATGCCGTCGCCGCGGCATCCGGGCTCTCGATGAGCAGCCGCTCGTCGCGCCAGCGCGCCCACTGGTCGAACTTCGTCAGCAGCGCACCGACCGCGCCGAACAGCCACGCCCAGGTGGCGGGGTCGAGGGTCGAGACCTTGCGCTGCGTGTAGAGGAACAGCCAGTCGTCGACGATCTCGACGTCGAGCTGAGCCGCGTTGTCGATGAACCGGGCCATGATGTCGGGGGTGAACAGGTAGAGGGCGTCGCGTTCGTAGCCCTCCGGGCAGTACAGCGTGAAGTAGCGATCGAAGTCGCCTTCGAGTGAGAGTCGCTGCTCCTTCTGGAAGGACGCCGGCAGGTTCGACCCGAAACCGTTGTTGCCCTGCGCGTCGAGCACGATGTTCGGCAGCGGCACGTCGAGCTTCACCGCCACGTAGCCCCACCGATAGGTCGTCGAATTCTTCCCCGACTCCACCGTGTACTGATAGTTGCCGAACTCGACGAACCTCGGCCGGGTTCCGCGGACCAGGTCGGTCGACTGCCGCGAGCGTCCCAGGCTGAAGATCATGCCGGGCAGCGGGGGATCGGTGACCTTCGGCTCGTAGGTCATGCCGTTGGCCTGCGCGAAGCGGCTCAGCCGGTAGCGCGTCGCCTGGGCACCCCGCACCCCGACCAGGATCATGATGATGACGCCGACGATGACGAGCCCGATCAGCACGAGCGGGATGGCCGCCCCGACGGGTGAGCCGGTGGCAGCGGCCAGGCTCACGATCACGGTCACGATGATCGGCAGCACGACGACGCCGGCGATTCCGGCCGCCACGATGCCGATGATCGTCGACGCCGAGGTGGTCGTCGTCTGCCGCGCGCGGAGCTCGGCCGTGAATGCCCGCACGGCCGCGGCATCGACCGGCTCGGTCAGCGGCCGGGAGTCGAAGGTGATCGACGGCTGCGGCGAGGTCACCGGTTCACCTGATCGGCGTCCCACGTCAGGTCGGTTCCCTCCGGGATCTGCAGCGCCTCGAGACGGTCGTCGGCGCAGATCTCCCCGATCAGCTCGTCGGAGCCCGCCACGATCGTCGAGTCGAAGTCGACCTCCGACACCAGCACCCAGGCGCGATCCTCGGGCCAGAGGATGTTCGGGCTTTGAGTCGGCACGGGGAATCCGGGATCGGCGCCCTGAGTCCCTGAGCCACTCGAAGGGTCACGCCAGGGGGCTTGCAGCACCCATTCGGGATCGGCGAAGGCGCGCGGCGGTGCCGAGAACAGCACGTGCTTGCGGTCGGGGAGCTCCAGGCGCGGCCCCTCGGAGATCTCCCGAGACAGGATGCCGTCTTGCCAGGTCGGCTTGCGGAACACGTTGTTGAACGGGTCGTGCGTGCTGCGGTTCAGCATCTCCTGATGATGCGGGTCGCCGTCGAAGGCCAGCGCGGCGCGCGACGGTGTGCCGCCGAAGAAGCCGAGCAGACCGCCCCAGCCGTCCCAGAGTGCGGCGTAGCCGGCATCCGGAGTCTCCGTGTGGGCGACGAGGTGCCTGGCGAGCGCCGCGAGCGCACCGGCGTCGAGATCGCCCTCGATCGGCGCGTGGAACTCACGCCCGTCCGGGGCCACTCTCGTCTGCCAGCCCTCGTCTGCGGGCGTCCGGACGATCCGCTGCCACTGTGCGAAAGGATGCATCGTGGTGCCGAATGCCTCGGCCGTCTCGGCCCAGGTGGCGGGGGCGGCAACGAACTGACCGGTCAGGCGCTGCCGCTCGGCGTCCGGCATCCGGTCCCACTCGTCGTGTGTCGGCACGGGACGATCCGGCAGCGTGCGGACCACGGCGGGATGGAACACCCGGGCATACGCCGGGTAACCGTGCGGGACAGCCACGTGCATCGTCGTCGCGCTCGCATCGAGGTGCTCGCGCAGCCAGGCACCGACGTCGGGGTTCGCCATCCACTCCATTCGACCACGGTACCCGCGGTCGTCGAGATGTCCCTCCTATGCTGTCGATGTGATGTCCGAGCCCGTCGTGTTCGCCCCGGAGTACCCGATCCGCACCGAACGACTCATCCTGCGTCCGATCGTTCCCGACGATGCCGCCGCCATGCACGTGTACAAGTCGGATCCGGATGCCGTGCGCTACGTGCCTTACGCACCGCTCTCGCTCGCCGAGGTCGAGGAGCGCATTGCCACGACGTGGTCGCGAACCCGCTTCACCGCTCCGGGCGAAGCGCTCTGCCTGGCGGTCGAGGAGCGGGCGACGGGTGACCTCGTCGGCGACCTGGTGCTGTTCTGGCGCAGCGACACCGATCGGGCGGGCGAGGTCGGCTACATCTTCGATGCGCGTTTCGCCGGCCGCGGCTACGCGACCGAGGCGGTCGGTGCGCTGCTCGCGCTGGGCTTCGACGGCCTCGGCCTGCACCGGATAGCCGCACGGATCGACGACCGGAACACGGCCTCCGTCGGCGTGGTCGAACGTCTCGGCTTCCGACGCGAAGCGCGGCTCGTCGACAGCGAGTGGCTCAAGGGCGAATGGACGACGATGCTGATCTACGCGCTGCTCGAGGACGAGTGGCGGGGGAGCACGGGCGCGACCCGAGGCTGACGGCATCCCGCATAATCGAGGGGTGACTGCCACTGCGACGATCCCCTCCCTCGACGGCCGCCGATTCCGGATGGTGTCGTCGACGACCTCGGCGGTCGACCCCGAATCACCCAGCGTCTTCGAGTACTTCGAGCGCGACGGCGCGATCTGGGGCGGATATGAGGGCGACACCGTCACGTTCGGCAAGTTCGTCGGCACGCGCACGGCCGACACCATCTGGGTGTCGTTCGTTCACGTCCTCGTCGCGGACGGCTCCGTGGTGACGGGAGACGGCGAGAGCGAACTCGAGCTCACCGACGACGGGCGCGTCCGACTCGTCGAGCACTACGAGATGCACGGGCTCCCGCAGCTCAGCGTGTGCGAGGAGATTCCGGCCTAACGCGTTTCGTCTTGCGGAGACCCGCACTGAGCGAGCGCAGCGAGTCGAAGTGTCGCTCAACGACCGGTCGTTGAGCAAGGGAGCGCCAGCGACCGAGACGAAACGTCTCAGCGGGGCGGGAGCGCGTCGCGGCCGGGGGAGGCGGGCGTCCAGCGCGTCATGCCGAGCGGGACTTCGACGCTGCGCTCCGGCAGGTCGCCCGGAAGCAGGTACGGGCGGCGGATGACCTCGTCGAGCACCACGACGCTGACGACGGTCCGCACCTCGGGCAGCTGAGCGATCACCCCGGTCGAGAACTCGTGCACGCCGCTGACGTCGACCGCCCGGATCAGCAGCATCGCGTCGTGCTCGCCGGTGGTGATGGCGCACCATTCGACATCCGGCATCGCCAGTACGCGGTCGCGGAACGAGGCCCACGCCTGCGGGAGCACGGTGACGAACACGAGCGCCCCGATCGAGAGTCCGGCCTTGGCCTGATCGACTCTGGCGCTGAACCCGGTGATGACGCCGTCGTGCACGAGCGACTCGACGCGCGTGTACGCGTTCGCCCTCGAGATGCCGACCTTGTCCGCGAGCGCGGCGATCGAGACGCGACCGTTATCACGCAGCACATCGAGGATTCTGTACGCGGTCTCGTCCAAAGGGGCAGCACTTCGTCCAGAATGCTTCGACGGTTCGGCATCCTTGCTGGACATATTGCTCCTCTGCTGCAACGTTCTGGACAGAGCGTGTCGGTGTTACCCGTACTCGCTGGACACATCGTCGCATATGATGCGAATCTGATCACCGGTCGTCCACATCTGGGTCGGCCACTCCCGAATGTACTCCTCGCCTCTGGAGGCCCTCATGTCGTCACGTCGCAGCACGTCAGTCATCGCGATCGGAGCCGTCGCGCTCCTCGCGCTCGCCGGTTGCTCCGGGGGCAACTCCGCCAACAACAGCGACCAGGCCGCAGGCGCCGACTCGCTCGTCATCGACACCGCGTTCTCGATCGAGACGGCCGACCCGGGTCACACCTACGACCCGACCGGCAACATGATCGCCAAGGCACTGTACGAGACGCTGGTCGACTTCGAGGGCTCCGACGTCTCGACGCCCGTCCCCGGCCTCGCCTCGTGGGAGCAGAACGAGGCAGCGACCGAGTTCACCTTCACTCTCGAGGGCGATCGTGCCTTCTCCGACGGCTCGCCGATCGAGGCGAAGGACGTCGTCTTCACACTGCAACGCATCCAGGGCATGACCGAGGCGAAGCCGAACTTCCTCCTCGGCGGCCTCACGATCACCGAGGTCGACGACAAGACGATCTCGTTCGTCTCCGAGACCCCGCTGCTGCAGCTGCCCGCGATCCTCGCGAACCCCGCACTCGGCATCGTCAACGCGGACGTCGTGATGGAGAACGGCGGCACGACCGACGGCACCGACTCGGCGCAGGAGTTCCTCGATGGCGAGTCGGCGGGCTCCGGCCCGTTCGTGCTCGACACGCTCGACCTCAGCTCGCAGGTGGTGCTGACGAAGAACGACGAGTACAACGGCGATGAGGAATCGGAGTACTCCCGGGTCGTCGTGCGCAACGTCTCGGAGAGCGCGACGCAGCTCGCCAACCTCAAGGGCGGCGACTCGATGGTCGCGATGGACCTGAACGGCGACCAGGTCGCCGGTCTCGGCGACGACCTCACGGTGGAGTCGGTCCCGTCGGGCCAGACGATCTTCCTGCTGCTCAACCAGTCGGATGCCGTCGCCGGCGAGCTCGCGAACGTCAAGCTCGCCGAGGCGATCCGTTACGCCCTCGACTACGACGCCCTGCTCGAGCTCGCGGGTGCCGGCGCCGTGCAGGCGACCGGAGTCATCCCGCCTGGATTCGAGGGCGCCCTCGAGACGGGTGTCGAGCAGGATCTCGACAAGGCCGCTGCCGCCCTCGCGGAAGCCGGCTACACGGGCCAGACCCTGAAGCTGCAGTTCCCGAACGACTACCCGGTCGGCGGCGTGGAGTTCACCCCGCTCGCCGAGCGCGTGCAGGCGCAGCTCGAAGAGGCCGGCATCACGGTCGAACTCGCCCCGGCGCCGTTCGCCACCGAGCTCGACGCCTACGTCGCGGGCACCGAAGGCTTCGGCCTGTGGTTCTGGGGTCCGGACTACGCGGACTCCGCGAACTTCCTCCCCTTCGCTCCCGGTCTGAAGGTCGGACTCCGCTCCGGCTGGGCAGCCGAGGCCAACCCCGAGATCGCCGGGATCGCTGCGGGCGCCGCCAGCGCCACCGATGAGGCCGTGCGCGCCGAGGCGTTCACCGCGTTCGCCGAGGCGATGCAGGCCGAGGGTCCGTTCGTGCCGCTGATCGTTCCGGGTCGCAACATCGCGACCGCGGGCGACGTCGAAGGCGCTGTCTACAACTCCGTCTGGGAGATGGACATCGCCGAGATCGCCCCGGCCGGCTGAACGGAAACTCTCCTATGACGACGGTGGCCGTGCAGAGTCAGGCGCAGCGGCGCAGATCGCCGCTGGTCGGCTACCTGCTGCGGCGGGCCGGGACCTCCCTGCTCCTCTTGGTGGGCGTGACGATCGTCACGTTCACGCTGACCAACCTGGTGCCGGGAGACCCGGTCTCGGCCGCACTCGGCGAGGGTGCGTCGCAGAACCCCGCGACCCGCGAGGCGTTCATCAAGGCGCAGGGACTCGATCAGCCACTGTTCGTGCAGTACTTCATCTACATGGGGAACCTGCTCCGCGGAGACCTCGGCACGTCGCTGGTGACCGGTCGTCCGGTCACCAGCGACCTCGCCACCGCGGTGCCCGCGACGATCGAGATCGCGATCGCGGCCATCATCCTGAGCCTCGCGGTCAGCATCGTGCTCGGAACGCTCGCCGCCTACCGGCGCGGGCTCGTCACCGACCAGGTGATCCGCGTGGTCACGCTGATCGGGCTGAGCGTGCCCACGTTCTGGCTGGCTCTCGTCAGTTTCTACGTCTTCTTCCTCGAGCTGCGCATCGCGCCAGGCTCCGGACGCATCTCGCCCTCGATCACGCCACCGCCCCGCGTGACCGGTCTCTACACGGTCGACTACCTCCTGAACGGCGACGGGGTCGGCTTCTTCGACGCCCTCGCGCACCTCGCCCTTCCCGTTCTCGTCCTGTCGCTCGTCACGATCGGCCTGCTGACGCGGTTCATCCGCACGTCGGTGCTCGAGGTGCTGGGCAGCGACTACGTCCGCGCCGCCCGGTCCAAGGGGCTCCCGGCGATGCGAGTCATCCTCGACTACGTGCTGCGCGGGGCCTCGCTGCCGATCCTCACGATCGTGGGCGTCGCCTTCGGTGCGCTGCTGTCCGGCACCGTGCTCGTCGAGTCGGTGTTCGCGTGGCCGGGCCTCGGCACGTACGCCTACAACTCGGCGGCCAACCTCGACCTGCCCGGCATCATGGGCGTGGGTCTCGTGGTCGGCGTCATCTACCTCCTCATCAACTTCGTCGTCGACCTGCTCTACGGCGTCCTCGACCCGAGAGTGAGGATCGCATGAGCCGCATCGCCGCCGCCACACCGGCCGGACGCTTCCGCTTCCGCTGGCCGCGCGCCTGGCGCACGCCCCTCGGCATCATCGGCACGGTCATAGCCGGCGCCTGGATCATCGTCGCCTTCACAGCGCAGTGGTGGGTGCCCTTCGGGCCGAACGCGCAGGTGCTCCCGCGTCTGCAGCCGCCGGGGATCGACACTCTTCTCGGCACCGACGGCAACGGACGCGACATCTTCTCCCGGCTGATGACCGGTGCGACGGTCAGCCTGCCGCTCGCCCTCATGCTCGTGATCGCGGCCATGATCATCGGCACCGTGGTCGGCGCGCTCGCCGGGTACTTCGGTGGATGGCTCGACGAGACGCTCATGCGCATCACCGACCTCTTCATGGCGTTCCCGACCGTGATCCTCGCGATGGTCGTCGCGGCATCCCTCGGCCCGTCCCTGTTCAACGCGGTGATCGCGGCGATCGTGGTGTCGTGGCCGCAGTACTCCCGCGTCACGCGCAGCATCGTGCTCAGCCTGCGCGGTCAGAACTACGTGATCGCCGGTCGCCTGCTCGGCCACTCGCCGGTGCGCACGCTGTTCGTCGACATCCTGCCGAACATCGCGGGCCCCGTGCTGGTGCTCGCGACGCTCGACATCGGCGCCGCGATCCTGCTCCTTTCCGGCCTCTCCTTCCTCGGCCTCGGCGCACAGCCGCCGACGGCGGAGTGGGGCTCGATGATCTCGGGCGCGATGCAGAACTTCGACGCCTGGTGGCTCGGAGTCTTCCCTGGACTCGCGATCCTGACGGTCGTGCTGGCCTTCAACTTCCTCGGCGACGCGATGCGCGACGTGCTCGACCCGACGGCCGAGGTCGTGCACGAGAAGAAGGACGAGCACCAGACGTCCGCGGGGGTGCTGGCATGAGCGCCCGCGCCGTTGCGACGCGCGACGCCACTCTCAGCATCCGCGATCTCACGATCGACATCGGGCGCCCGCTCGTGAAGGGCGTCTCGCTCGAGCTCCTGCCCGGTCGCATCCACGGTCTCGCCGGGGAATCGGGGTCGGGCAAGACGCTGACGTCGCTCGCGGTGCTGGGACTGCTTCCCCGCCAGGCGCGGACCGGCGGATCGATCACGCTCGCGGGGGAGGAGCTCATCGGCCTCGGCCGCCGTGCGCTCAACCGCGTGCGGGGCAAGCGCATTGCGATGATCTTCCAGGACCCGTCGGCATCCCTGCATCCGCAGCTGCCCGTCGGGCGTCAGCTCACGGATCACATGCGCGTCCACCTCGGACTCAAGGGAGCGGCTGCCCGCGAACGCGCCGTCGAGCTGCTCCAGACCGTGCAGGTGCCGAACCCGGCCGAAGCGCTGAAGCGCTACCCGCACCAGTTCTCCGGCGGCCAGCGTCAGCGCATCGCGATCGCCTGCGCCCTGGCGTGCGATCCCGAGGTGCTGCTGGCCGACGAGCCGACCACCGCGCTCGATGTGACCGTGCAGGCCGGCATCCTCCAGCTGCTGCGCGATCTCGCGATCGAGCGGAACCTCGCCGTGCTGCTGGTCACGCACGATCTCGGCGTCATGAGCGCGATCGCCGACGAGGTCGCCGTGATGAAGGACGGGCGCATCGTCGAGCTCGCCGACCGCGAGACGCTGTTCCGCGATCCGCAGCACGAGTACACGCGCACGTTGCTTGCCGCACTGCCCGGTTCGAAGATCGCGGATGCTGCGCCGGCGGATGCCGCGGGTGCGGATGCTGCGGATGCCGTTGTTGAAGGGGATGCAGATGAGTGAGGTCGCCGTCCTCGACGCCCGCGACGTGGTGGTGCGCTACCCGGGCAACCCGCCTGTGATCGCGGTGAACGGGGTGTCGCTCCGGGTCGCGCCCGGTGAGACCGTCGCGCTCGTCGGCGAATCCGGCAGCGGCAAGTCGAGCTTCGCCCGCGCCGTGGTCGGCATCGAGAAGACTGCGGCGGGCACGGTGCTCTTCCGTGATGCGCCCGTGTCGCCGCTCGGCATCCGTCGTCGCTCGAAAGCGCTCACCGGCATCCAGATGGTGTTCCAGGACCCGTCGACGTCACTGAACCCGCGGCGTCGCGTCGGCGACCAGATCGCCGACGGCATCGCCACCGCGCGTGCACGCGGTGCCGAGGGTTCGACTGTCGCCGAGTGGCTCGAGCGTGTCGGCCTGGCCGCCGAGATGGCATCGCGCTTCCCGCATCAGTTCTCCGGCGGGCAGAAGCAGCGCATCGCGATCGCCCGTGCGCTCGCCGCACGCCCGTCGCTCCTCGTCGCCGACGAGCCGATCTCGGCGCTCGACGCGTCGACCCAGACGAGCGTCGCCGCCCTCATGCGCGACCTCGTAGCGGAGTCGGGGGCCGGGATGCTGTTCATCTCGCATGACCTCGCCGTGGTCCGCCGCATCGCCGACCGCACGTTCGTGATGTTCGCCGGGCGCGTGCTGGAGTCGGGCCCGACCGATCAGGTGTGGTCGGCGCCGCAGCATCCGTACACCCGGGCGCTGCTCGCCGCGATTCCGGAGCCGGATGGCGCCGGGCGCATCCCGGTCGCGCCGTCGGTGGAGGATCGTGCGGTGTGGGCTGAGGTTCCGGCTGTCCTGAACTGAGGCGGTCGGCGGGCGGCGCGCCAGGTCAGGCGATCACGCCGCATCAGGCCGAAACGTCGAGAAACGGCCTGATTCCGCGCGATCGCCTGATTCGGGCACGTGACCTACAGCGTCGCCGCGTGATCCGGGACGAACTCGTGCTTGTCGATCGGCGGGCGGGGCTTTTCGGCGGCCGCGGGACGATCGGGGAAGTCGACTTCCTCCGGGTCGATGCGCTCGTACGGGATCTGGCTGAGGAGGTGGCTGATGGTGTTGAGGCGGGACGCGCGCTTGTCATCGCTGTCGATAGACCACCACGGCGTCTCCTCGCGGTCAGTGACGTCGAACATGGCGTCCTTGGCCTGCGAGTAGTCCTCCCACCGGGTGATGGAGAGCAGGTCCGTCTCGGAGAGCTTCCAGCGTCGCATCGGGTCGTTCAGCCGCGACCGGAACCGCTTCTCCTGCTCTTTATCGGACACCGAGTACCAGTACTTCAGCAGGATGATGCCATCGTCGACGAGCATCTGCTCGACCACGGGAACCTGGGTGAGGAAGCGGTCGTACTCCTCATCCGTGCAGTAGCCCATCACCTTCTCCACCCCGGCGCGGTTGTACCAGGAACGGTCCATCAGCACGATCTCCCCCTTGGTGGGGAGTCGCTCGATGTACCGCTGGAAGTACCACTGGCCCTTCTCCTTCTCCGTGGGCTGCGGGAGTGCGACCACCCGGGCATGCCGTGGGTTGAGGTACTGCATCACTCGTTTGATCGCGCCGCCTTTCCCGGCGGCATCCCGACCCTCGAAGATGATCAGCACCCGCGCGTCGGCCGCGATGACCCACTGCTGCATGGTGACGAGTTCGATCTGGAGGCGCCGCAGCTCCCTCTCGTACGTCTCCTTGCCCATCCGACGATTCTTCGACTTCTTCTTGTGAGCCATGGTGTTCTCTCAGTCCTCTGCGGGAACACGCACGGTGAGTGCGCCGGGTTCGATCCACGCGTCGAAGGCGATGGCCTTGCCGAAGCCGTCTCCGTCGAGCTCGATCTGCTCGGGCCGGGACAGACGCGCGGTGAAGCGGGTGCCGGTCTCATAGCGCAGGTCGTCGTCGTTGCGATGCTCCCCGGCCACCGCCCGCCCCGCCTTGGTGCGGCGAAGGACCCCGTTCGTCCAGACGATCTTCCACCAGACGCGAAGCCAGCCGGCGACGCCGCCCGGGCGCATCAGCATCAGGTCGAACAGTCCATCGTCCACGACGGCGTCCGGCAGCAGCAGGACGTTCGCCGGAAGCGACCCGCAGTTCCCGAGGATGACCGTGTGCAGCGTCTCGCGCTGCGTCTCTCCGTCGTCCAGGCGGTACCGCATCCGCAGCTCGTTCGGGTCGCGAAGCGAGGTGACGATCGCCTTCAGATACGCAGCCCATCCGGCTTTGGCCTTGAGATCCTCGTCGGTGTTGTCGATCATCTTCGCGTCGATGCCCATGCCGGCCATGACCACGAACACGTGCCGGGAGCGCGTGCGGTCCGCGCGTTCGATGTCGATCACACCGAGGTCGATCTGACGGTCGACGCCGATGAACGCGGACTTCACCGACCCGGGCATGTCGTCGAGCGTGAGGGAGAGGTTCCGAGCCAGCAGGTTGCCGGTGCCGGACGGGAGCAGTGCGACGGTGGTGCCGGAACCGCGGACTGCCTCCGCGACAGCACGCACGGTCCCGTCGCCGCCGGCGGCGATGATAAGGTCGGCGCCGTCGTCCAGCGCCTGTCGGGTGACGCCCTGGCCGACGTCGTCGACCGATGTCTCGTACCAGGTCGGCTCTGCCCAGCCCGCGGCCTCCGCTTCTGCGACGACGGCGGCGCGCAGCTCGTCGAGGTCGACCTTGACCGGGTTGTAGATGACGGCGGCGGTCTTCCGGGAAGTTTCTGTTGTCACGAGTGGTGCCCTCGGTTCTCGGTTGTCGGATGAGGAGCAGGATGCTCTGTCCTCACGCGCTTGTCCAGTGATCCGGCGGCATCCGTCACGCGCCGGTAGCCATCGCCATGAGCCTCGACGACTCCGCCCTCGATGAACGCGTCGATCCAGCCGCCCATCGGCCATTCGCCCCAGCGTTCGGCGAAGAGCGCGCCATTGCGCAGGATGTCGTCGAGGTGTCGCCACGGGGGAGAGCCGGCGGGATGCCACTGGTGGTACGCGTGCGCGCCGCCGACCCACTGCAGTCCGATGCCGAGCGAGCGCGCGCGTCTGCCGAGGTCGGTGTCTTCGGCGCCGTAACCCTCGTACACCTCGTCGAAGCCGCCCAGGCGCGTCCATGTCGCGGGGGTCACCGCGAACGACAGCGACCAGAACAGGTCGAACTCGGCATCCGTCGCCCGCACCACGGCTCCGTCCGGCGGAAGCGGGCGCACCGGATGGGGCCGGGTCATTCCCAGGAGATCGTCGAGGCTCGAGGGGCGTTGCACGCTCTCGAGGTAGGTCACCGGCCCGCAGAGCAGGTCGTCGGGGTGGGTTCGAGCGGCGGCGACGTATCTCTCGAGCAGCTCAGCCCCGGGCAGGCAGTCGACGTCGAGGAAGACGAGCAGGTCGACGCCGTGCTCCAGCGCGAGACGGGCGGCGGCGTTCCGGGCGGCGCCGACGCGCATGCCGTTCCGCCCCGGCGGCACGTGCACGGTCGGGATCGCCGGGGGAGACGGCGGCACGTCCTCGTCGAGCCAGGCTTCGATGCGCACGACCTCGACCCCGGGCGCCTGCACCTCGCGCAGCAGCAGACGCTGGCGGTGCAGATGGGCGAGGCGATTTTCGGATGCCGGAGTGATGACGGCCACGCGGGTCATGACACCAGCTCCTCGATCGCGGCGGCGGCACGCGCCGCAGCGCCTCGCACCTGCCATCCGTCCCAGCGGGGCGCGGTCGCGGCCGCACGGCGGACGAGTTCGACCAGCTCTTCGGCAGAGACGTCGGCCGGCGCCGTCTGCGCATACCCCTGCGCGGCCAGCACGCGGGCGGTTGCTTCCTGCTCTTCGAACGGGCGCTCCTGCGCGATGACGACGGCCCGGGCATCCGCCGCGGCGAGGTCGGCGATGCCGTTCTGTCCGGCAGCACTCACGACGACGGTGGCGCGGCGCAGCAGCGGCCAGACGTCGGCGACGCGATCGTTCTCGCCGGCCCCCGCGGACTCGACGATCCAGCCGTCCGCCTGCAGCAGCGCGGTCGCCTCCTGAAGCCGAGGCGCGTCGAGAGTGCGGCTGAGGAACAGCACGCGGCGAGCATCCGCATCCGACGCGTCGAGGGCGATGTCGTGCGTGCGACCGTCGTACCGCGACACTGCACCCACGCGGCGTACGCGGTCCTCCCGATCAGCGAACTCGACGGACTCGATGGTCCCGGGAGCCCACGGAGCCAGGATGCGGTCGGCCAGGTCGTAGCCGAGGCGGTGAGGCGCATCCGTCCGCTCTCCCGGCTGGCCGAGGACGATTGTCGGCACGCCCATCAGACGCGTGAGGACCGTGACCTCGACGCTGACATCGACCACGAAGGCATCCACGGGATTCTGGGCGATCCACTCTGCGATCGCCGCCAGACGCGTCCGGTGCCCGGGGTGACCGATAGGCGCCCAGTGCAGCGCGCCCTGCGCCGTGACATCGCCGAGTTCGTGTGCATCGCGGCGCGCACCGTCGGGCCCGGTTATCGGCTCCGCGTCCGACGGCAGCCGCACCCAGATCGTCCCCGCGCCGAGCCCCGAGGGCCGGGGAAGGCTGGAGAACACCGTCACCTCGCTACCGAGGTGCGGTCGGATCGCCTGCATCCGCGTCGCGTGTCCCCATCCGTGGTGGTGCACGTACCAGCCGATCATGCTCGCACCGCCTCGACGACATCGGATGCCGAGGAGACGCCGTGCGCCGAAACGGTGAGCACGCGCTCGATCTCGCGGTGCTGTCGATCCAGCGAATAGCGGGCGACGGCGGCCGCGCGCACACGCGCGCGGGACGGCCATGCACTCGAGTGCTCCGCCAAGGAGGTCGCCGCGTGCGCCAGAGCGCCGAAGTCACCCGGAGGGACGATCGCCGTGCCGGGCATGCCGGCGAGCACTTCACTCGTCCCGCCCGAGTCGAAGGCGGCGACAGGTGTTCCGGTCATGAGGGCCTCGGCCATCACGAGTCCGAAGGGCTCCGACCACACCGGTGTCACCAGGGCGACCGAGGCAGCGCCGACGAGATCGCAGAGCTCGGTGTGGTGCAGCGCGCCGACGTAGTCGACGCCGTCGCCGAGGAGAGGCTCGACCTCTCGGGCGAAATAGGCGGCATCGCCGATGCGGCCCGCGAGTTTCAGCCGCGCACCGGCGCGACGAGCGGCGCGGATCGCGAGGTGAGGCGCCTTCTCGGGGACGATGCGCCCGAACCACACCCAGTCGCCGCCTCCGCCGCCCAGGCTCCACTGCGCCGTGTCGACGCCGTTGGGGAAGACGAAGGCGTCGACGCCCTCGGCCGACCAGGCGCGCGCCGTGTATTGGCTGACCGCGAGGAAGCGATGCGGTGCCGAGCCATGGAGCGTGTTCGCGGCGATCACGATGTCGGACAGTGGCGGGGTGTGCAGCGTCGTGACGACCGGGACGCCGATGTCGCGGCTCCAGAGGATCGGATCGCCGTGCAGGCTGTGGTTGTCCACGACGTCGACACGGGTCGCGGGGGCGTCGAGGAAGTCCCGCACTCGATCGAACGCTGCAGTGAGGAGCCGACGGTGGCCTTCGGGGAAATCGGTGTCGGAGGCGTCTCGGGTGAGATGCCAGCGCGGCCGCGGCAGATGGAGGGCGGCGTCGGCACCGAGGAAGTCCGAGCCCTCAGCCGCGCAGAGCTGCACGTCGTGTCCGTGCTCGCGCAGCCAGCGCACCCGATTCCAGACCACGGTCTCCAGGCCGCCGGCGTGCGGTTGCCGAAGGGCGTGTCGCTCGGGCGCGACGACGAGGACCCGCAGGCGCGGCGAGCCGCTCACGCGCGGACCTCGGCGCGCACGGCAGCACACACGGCGGCGTACACGTCGGCGTGCGCCGCCTGCACCGCCGCACGTTCCGCCAGCCGCACGGCCCGGCGTCCCTCGACGAGAGCGGCTCGCTCCGATGGATTGCGCGAGCCTGCCGTCAGCCGCACGGCGTCGGTCAGCGTCTGTACATCGTCGAGGTCGACGATGGCGAAGTCCTCAGGATGCTGTTCCCCGATGTGCCCGACGTCCGTGCCTGCGACGTGAACTCCCAGGTCGTAGCACAGCTCCACCCAACCCGAATGGGTTCCGTGGAGATACGGCAGGACGAAGAGGTCGATGCCTCCGAGCCACTCCTCGATCTCCGCGTCGGTGAGATGCGGAGTGCGCCTGACGTGCACGGCCGGATGCGCCTCGGCGGCGGCGACCACGCGCGTAGCCGTCTCTTCGTCACGGACTCGCTCGTTCATCAGCACGTCGAACTGCACCCGAATTCCGGCCTCGACGAGCAGAGCGGCAGCGCCCACCGCGGCGTGGACCGCGTGCTCGGCGTCGATGTTCGGGCGCAGGTCTCGCAGATGGATGCCGATGCGGATGGCCTCGTCATCCCTGTGTCCGGCAGCGACGTCGTGCTCGAGGAGGGTGGGGTGCGGGAGAGCCTGGATCTCACGACCCCACCTCCGCTCGATCTCCGCAGACGCGCCGGCCGTCAGCGTGAGCAGTCGGTCGGCGGCGGGGACGATCACGTCGAGGAGCGCGCGATACGGCTCCTGGTCGACGAGCTGCGGGTTCTCCAGGTCGTGCACGGTGTACACGATCGGACGGCCGAGCCGCTGCGCGGCATCCAGGGCGCCCATGAGCTCCTCGGGCGAGAACGACTCGAGCCCGAAGTGCACGTGCAGCAGGTCGTAGTCCTCCGCGTGCGAGACGAGCCATTCCGCCGTCAGGGCGACCGGCGGCCACCACTGGCCGGCGGGCGCTCCGGGCACCGGAGGATCGGGCAACACCTGCACCCGCTGCGGGTCCGTGATGGCGCGCACGTAGGGGTGGGCGGCGGGAATCGAGGCGACGCGGATCGGGACGAGTTCGGTTCGGATGCGGTTCTCCTGAGCGTGACTGAGTGCGATGGATGCGCGTGCCACGATGCTGGAGCCGCTGCGATGCAAGGGGGGAAGAGGAAAAGATTCAGAGGTATACGTTCATAGGATGAGCCATATCCGCGATTCCAGCACGGGCGTTGCGCCGAACGCCTCGGCGGTGCTAGCGCGTGAGCGGCACTACGCGGAGTTCTTCGGACACGCCTCGCTCCCCGCAGGATTCGGTGTCATCCTCGGCAACTGTCAGGCAGAGTCGCTGCGCCTGGTCATCGACTCTCCCGAACACCGCTTCGTGCGTGTGCCGCCGGTGTTCGAGATGGATGCCGCGGAGACCGCCCGTCTGCACGAGGTCGTCCGCTCGGCCGACATCGTGGTGAGCCAGCCCATCCGGGACGACTATCGCGACCTGCCGCTGGGAACCCGCCAGATCGCTGCCGTCACTGAAGCCCGGATGCTGACCGTACCACCCGTGCGCTTCGGCGGCCTGCATCCCTTCCAGGCCGCCATCCGCGTGCCCGGCGTCGAGGGGGATCCGCCCCTCGTGGCCTACCACGACGTCCGCACGCTCGCCGCTGCCGCCGGCATCCCCGTCGTCACTGCTCTGCGCCCTGACGCGGTGCGCGCCGTCGGACAGTCGTCGATCGACACCCTCCGCATCCGCGAGCAGAACGCCGACGTGCGGGTATCCGACCTGTTCGACGAGGTCACCGCCGATCATGCGCGAACGATCAATCACCCGGGAAACGCGGTGTGGCTCCCGCTCGGCGCCCGGGTGCTCGAGATGCTCGGCTTCGCGGGCGAACGGCCCGACCCGAGACGGCCGCTGCTCGACGCCGTGCAGGCGCCGCTCGCACCTGAGGTCGTCGAGGCTTGGTCGCTGCCCGACGAGCCACGTGCGCACTGGATCGTCGAGGGCGCCGCGCTGGACGATGCCGAGGTGCGCGCCGCGCACACCGAGTGGTACGCCGCTCACCCCGCGTTCGTGGAAGCCGCCGTCGACCGGCTCGCGCCTCTCCTGGCCGTCTGGCGGGCGGCATGAGCGCCCCGCTGCTGCTCGTGCATCCCGGCACGCACGGCGTCGCGATGTACGCACGCGACGTGGCCTCCGCGGTCCGCGCGCTGCGACCGGCGATCCGAGTCGTCGAGCCGGTCGAGCTCGAGTCGACAGCTCTCCAGACGATCGACGACGGCACCCCGGTGCACGCGCACTTCACGGACCGACTGTGGGGCGACTCCCCCGAGGAGGCGGCGCAGGTCTTCGCCGCGCTCGCCGCGCGGCGACCGGTGAGCGTCACCCTGCACGACCTCCCGCAGCCGTCGGACGGCGAGCGGAACCTGCCCCGCCGGCGAGCCGCATACGCGCTCGTGGCCGCAGCGGCGCGGGGCGTGGTGGTCAACAGCGAGCACGAGCACGCGCTGCTCCTCGAAGAGGACGTGTGGTCGGGTCCGATTACGAGCATTCCGCTTCCCGTCGCGGTGCAGGATGCCGGGGAGCGGGTTCAGCCTGACGACTCCGTCGGTGTGCTCGGGTTCTTCTACCCCGGCAAGGGTCACGATGAGGCAGCGCACGCGGCTTCCGCGGCAGGAATCACCCGGATGACGGTGCTCGGCCGCGCCTCGGACGGTCATGCCGCCGACCTCGAGGCCTTCGTGCGCCGCGCCGCGGACCTCGGCGTGAGCGTGGAAGTGACCGGATGGCTTGACGATGACGAGATCGCCCGCCGCGGCCGCGCGGTGTCGGTGCCCGTCATCGCGCACCGGCACATCTCGGCATCCGGCTCCCTCGCGTCCTGGATCGGCTGGGGTCGGCGACCGGTGGCGGTGCGCAACCGCTACATCGACGAGATGGCGGCGCTGCGGCCCGGAACGCTCCTGACGGTCGACGAACCGGAGCTGGCCGGCGCGGTGAGCGACGCCCACGCTCGGCCCGAGACGACGTGGCATGGTCTCGAGCGGCTGCCGATGTCGTGGCCCGAGGTGGCCGAGGCGTACCTGCAGTGGTGGGACGGACTGGACCGGTGACGCGGCATCCGTGGGTCGTCGGCAATCGCTGGGACGGGCTCGACGGGGTGGAGCCGGCGGTGCTCCCACGCGTGTCGGTGATCGTCGCGCACTACGATCAGCCGGCCGAGCTCGCCCGCACGCTGTACGCCCTGGCCGCCCAGGACTATCCCCGCGAGCTGCTCGAGATCGTCGTCGCCGACGACGGCTCCCCGGGCGACGTCTCGGTGCCGGAGGGCGTGATCGTCGCCCGCCAGGACGACCGCGGCTTCCGCCTCGCCGCGGTGCGCAACCTCGGCGTGCGCGCGAGCAGCGGCGACGTGCTGTGCTTCCTCGACGCCGACACGGCCCCCGAACCCGGGTGTGTCCGCGCGCTCACCCGACTCCCCGCTCTCCTTCCCGAGGCGTTGACCGTCGGTCGCCGTCGGCACGCCGACTTCAGCGGCATCCGTCCCGACGCGCCCGTCAACGACGCGGCATCCGGTCGTGAACTCCCCGAGCCGGCGTGGCTGTCGGAGGAGTATGCCCGCAGCAGGAATCTGCGCGACGCCGACGACCGGTCGTACCGGTTCGTGATCGGCGCGGTCATGGCCTGTTCGCGGCGGCTGTTCGATGAGACCGGAGGTTTCGACGAGTCCTTCACCACCTACGGCGGTGAGGACTGGGAGTGGGCGCATCGCCTGTGGCAGGCGGGCGCCGTGCTCGCCCACGTGCCGGATGCCGTGGCGTGGCATGACGGACCGGAGTGGTCGGAACGCGACGGCTCGGGGCTCGAGCGCGCGAACGCCCAGACGCTGCGGCTCGCGACGTCGATCCCCGTCGCGGGTTCTGCGCCGAGAGGGCTGTGGTCCGACGTGCCCGACCTCGTCGTGCGACTGACCGGTTCACACACTCCCGCGGCCCTGTTCGTCGCGGTGGACTCCCTGCTGGCGACTTTCCCCCGGGCGCGAGTGATCCTGGATGCCGATGCGACGGCACCTGCGGATGACCCGCGCATCGTGGTCGGAGTCGGCGTCTACGGCGGAGCCGAACCCTGCGCCCGGGTGGTCTGGGAGATCGATCACCCGATCGTGGTGCTCGAGCCGTCGTGGATCACCGAGTGCGTCTCCGGGCTCGGCGCGGGGGATGTCGGCACCGTCGAGTTGCGTACTGCCGACGGCTCGGCGCTGGGTGTGCTGCGCTCGCGACGAGCCGTGCGCCGCGCCGAACGCTGGGGCACGACGGAGGGCTTCGAGGTCGCGAGGCTCGAGGCCCCCGGCATCCATCTCCTGCGTGCCGATCCCCGCGTCGAGGCATGGGTCGGCGGATGGGGCGGTCCCGACCAGTTCTGCTGAGCGAACCGCGAATCGCCGGGCGGGAAAACACTGCGGGCCGAGGCGACAGCCCCGGCCCGCAGCATCAGTACTGGATCAGATCGGGGCGACGATGTCCTGCTTCACGTCCCATTCGGTGATCTCCATCTTGACCTCGACGGTCTGGCCGCCGGCAGAGGCGGTGCTCGTCGATGCGAGGTTGACGTAGTCGGAAGTGACTTC
>JAESFY010000169.1_pt1 | contig 26904 bp, 28 predicted proteins | sample 9266201 | NCBI WGS metagenome assembly JAESFY01 (sample SAMN14515071, study PRJNA621656) | algae metagenome | isolation source: Nodosilinea sp. WJT8-NPBG4 and co-occurring heterotrophs from soil, lower... | place: USA: Pinto Basin, Colorado Desert, California | collected 2006-05-27 | reverse complement strand
GGCGCCTGCCCGGTGACCCTCGGCAGGCGTGTCGTATCCGAGCTGCCGCGCCCATCGCCGGTTGCCGTCGATCATCATCGCGACATGGTGCGGCACGGACGCCGGATCCAGATGGCGTCGCAGCCGGCTGGTGTAGAGCCGATACAGCGGTCCGCGCCCCGGGCTCTCGCGTGACATCACCCACTCACGTTACAGCGTCCGTCCCCCGCGCACCGTGTACGGCACCTGAGCGTGTGTGCCCGCCCCGCATGCGCACGCGTTTAGAGTGAGAACGTGAGCACCCCCGAGCCGTCCGAACCCGACGTCCCCCAGCTGCCGCTCCTCGAAGAGGCGGAATCAGAAGCCGGTGCCGAGCTCCGGCCGACCTGGCGCGGATGGATCCACGCCGGCATCTTCCCGGTTGCTCTCATCGCCGGGATCGTGCTGATCCTCGTCGCACAGGGCGGCGCGGCGAAGTGGGCGGCGGCGGTGTTCATGACCAGCTCTCTGCTGCTCTTCGGCAACTCGGCTCTGTACCACCGCTTCGACTGGTCCCCCAAGGTCAAGCTCACACTGAAGCGGATCGATCACGCCAACATCTTCCTGCTCATCGCGGGAACGTACACGCCGCTCGCCGTCCTGGCGCTCCCGCCCGAGAAGGGCAGTCTGCTGCTTGCACTGGTGTGGGGTGGAACCGTGGTCGGGATCCTCTTCCGCGTCTTCTGGATCCATGCGCCGCGCTGGCTATACGTCGCGCTGTACCTGCTCATGGGATGGGCGGCCGTGATGTTCATGGCTGACCTGTTCGTGGCGAATGTCACGATGATGGTTCTCGTGATCGTCGGTGGACTGCTGTACACGGGCGGGGCCATCGTCTACGCGATGAAGAAGCCCAATCCGTGGCCGGGGCACTTCGGCTTCCACGAGATCTTCCACGTCTGCACGGTGCTCGCGTTCCTGTGCCACTGGTTCGCGTGCCTGCTGATCACGCTCGAGCCGCTGAGCCCTTCGCTGGGCGCCTGACCTGCACTCAGGTCGTTCGCGGGTCGTCGTCGCCTTCGCGGCTGCTCGGCAGGTCGGCGTCCGGCTGCGCGGCTGAGCCGGCCCCCGGGCGGGTCGCCTCGCCGGCGGCTCGCGCGGCCTCTTCGGCATCCAGCTCGTCGCGCACTTCCTCGCGGTAGCGCACGCGACGGATGCGGCGGTTCATGTCCCAGATCAGGAAGATCACCGCGATGAGCACGACCACGATCGCCGCGAAGCCGACGAAGCCGGGAGTCACAGCCTCGGGCGCCACCGTCATGGTGGGCGTCGGCATCGGAGTCTCGGACAGAGAACGCATGTGTCGGCCTTTCCTACGCAGGTCGCATAACCTGGTATCACCAGCCTAACGACCGGAAGACCGCCCTGTGACGACCGCAGAACAGCTCGACGAACGCTACGGACGAACCCGCACGCGCCGGACTCCGTGGATCATCGCGGGTGTCATCGCCATGCTGGGCGTGGGAGCGTTCGGCTGGATGATCGTCGCCCAGTCGATGAGCTCGGTGGATGCGGACGACCTGGGCTATGAGCTGGTCGACGAGCACACCGTGGATGTCCGATTCCAGGTCACCGGCGTGCAGGGCAAGGACGTCGTGTGCGTGGTCGAGGCGCTGGACGAGGAGTTCGGCGTCGTAGGCTGGAAAGTCGTCGAGATCCCGGCCGGAGACAGCCACTCACAGGCCCTTTCCGCCTCTGTTCCCACGGTCGCCGCCGCCACCACAGGTTTGGTGAACACCTGCTGGGTCGCTTAGACTCATCGCAGACAGACGACGCCCCGGCAACGTGCCGGGGCGTCTTGGCATATCCCCCGCAGTAACCGGTGGGATCCGAAAGAAGGAGCTTCGTCATGTCCACCGACGCTCAGGTTCCCTTCCTCACGCAGGAAGCGTATGACCGGCTCGTCGCCGAGCTGGAGCACCTGTCCACCACCGGCCGCGATGATATCGCCAAGCGCATCGAAGCCGCCCGTGAAGAGGGCGACCTCAAGGAGAACGGCGGCTATCACGCCGCGAAAGACGAGCAGGGCAAGCAGGAGGCCCGCATCCGAACGCTCGAGGGCCTGCTGAAGACTGCGAAGGTCGGCGAGGCTCCGGCCAGCCGCGGTATCGTCGAGCCCGGCACTGTCGTGACCGCGCTCGTCGCGGGCGGCGAGGAGGTCTTCCTCCTCGGCAGCCGCGAGATCGCCGCCGGCGGCAGCGAGCTCGACGTGTACAGCGAGGCGAGCCCCCTCGGCCAGGCCATTCTCGGCCTGAAGGTCGGCGAGAAGTCGTCCTATGAGGCGCCCAACGGTCGTTCGATCGCCGTCGAGATCGTGAACGTCGAGACGTACACGGGCTGATCCTCCCCGATACCTGAAGCGCCCCGACATCCGCCGAGCGGATGCCGGGGCGCTCTGTGTGCGTGTCGAGTTCAGTCGGGGACGACGAGGGGTTCGAAGCCCGCGCGACGCAGGGTGTCGAGCGTGTGCTCGGAGTGCTCAGGGCCGCGTGTCTCGACGCTCAGCTCGAGGATGACCTCGCTGATCTGCAAACCGTGGCCGTGCCGGGTGTGCATCGCCTCGATGACGTTGGCGCCGGCCTCGGCGATGAGCTCGGAGACGCGGGCGAGCTGGCCCGGGCGGTCGGGCAGCGGCACACGGATCGTGAGGTAGCGACCGGAGGCCGCGAGCCCGTGCGAGACCACGCGCTGCAGCAGCAGCGGGTCGATGTTCCCTCCGGAGAGGACCGCCATGGTCGTTCCGCTTCCCGTGATCTTGCCGGCGAGGATGGCGGCGACGCCGGCCGCGCCCGCGGGCTCCACGACGACCTTCGCCTGCTCGAGAAGCACGAGGATGGCCCGGGCGAGGTCGTCGTCCGAGACGGTGACGACCTCGTCGACCAGGTCCTTGATGATGTCGAACGGGATGGCGCCGGGGCGGGCGACGAGGATGCCGTCGGCGATGGTCGGGCGGGTCACGATGTCGACGGGTTCACCCGCGGCGAGCGACGGCGGCACTGCAGCGGCGTTCTCGGCCTGCACACCGATGACTCGGACCGTGCGGCCGAGCTCGGCGGCCCGCGCCTTGACCGCGGCCGCGACGCCCGCGATGAGACCTCCCCCGCCGATGCCGAGCACGATCGTCTCGACGTCCGGCGCGTCTTCGAGCAGCTCGAGACCCAGCGTGCCCTGCCCGATGATGACGTCGCGATGGTCGAACGGGTGGATGAGCATCGCGCCGGTGCGCTCCGAGAACTCTGCGGCGAGGCGCAACGAGGTCGCGACCGTCTCGCCCTCCAGGACGACCTCAGCTCCGTAGCCGCGGGTGGCGAGGAGCTTCGGCACCGGCACGCCCAGCGGCATGAAGATGGTGGCCGGGATGCCGAGTGCTTGCGCGGCGAGTGCGACACCCTGGGCGTGGTTCCCGGCCGATGCCGCCACGACGCCGCGAGAGCGCTCCTCGGCGCTGAGCTTCGAGAGCCGGTAGGCCGCGCCGCGGATCTTGAACGAGCCGGTCCGCTGCAGGTTCTCCATCTTCAGCAGCACGGGGGCGCCGAGCACGTCGGACAGTGCCCGCGAAGGCAGCGTCGGCGTGTGCGAGATCACCTCAGCCAGGCTCTGAGCCGCGTCCTCGAACTCGGAAAGGCTGGGGACTGTGCTCATCGATTCCTCCGCTGCCGCTCGCGCGGCACTGTGCTCCAGATCAGATCTCCGCGCGGGATGTCGCCGGTGCGCCAGGATCCCGAACTCAACGTCACGGCCGCCACGTTCACGAAGGCGGCGAGCGGAACGGCGAAGAGCGCACCGGGGATGCCGGCGATCATCGCGCCACCGGCGACGACCAGCACGACGGCCAGCGGATGCACCTTGACCGCCGAACCCATCATGATCGGCTGCAGGATGTGACCCTCGATCTGCTGCACCGCGAGCACGACGAGAAGCATGAACAGCGCGATCAGCGGACCGTTGTACACGAGCGCGAGGAACACCGCGACGGCGCCGGTGGCGACCGCACCCACGATCGGGATGAACGAGCCGAGGAAGACGAGAACGGCCACCGGGAGCGCCAGCGGCACCTGCAGAAGGAATGCGCCGAGGCCGATGCCGATCGCGTCGATGGTCGCGACGAACAGCTGCGTCCTGGCGTAGTTGACGATGGTCCGCCAGCCGTTGCGGGCTGCGCCGTCGACGGCCGGGCGCGCGTCGCGCGGGAAGAGCTTGACGGTCCAGCGCCAGATACCGCCGCCGTCGGCCAGCAGGCAGATGAGGCTGAACAGGGCGAGGAGGGCTCCGGTCAGGACGTGACCCAGCGTGGTGCCGATGGCCAGCGCTCCCGAGAGCAGCGCCTGCGTCTGCTCCTCGATCATCGCGAGACCCTGATCGATGTAGTCGGCGATCTGCTTGTCGGACAGCTGTAGGGGGCCCTCGTGGAGCCAGACCTGGAAGTCGTCAATGGCCTTGGCGGTGCTCACCTGCACGGCGGGCAGCTCCAACCGGACCTGCCAGACGACGAGCCAGACGAGCCCGGTGACGATCGCCGCCGTTCCAATGAGAGAAAGGGCGATGGCTGACCAGCGCGGGAAGCGGTGGCGCAGCATCCACTCGAAAGCGGGCCACAGCAGCGCCGTGATGAGGATCGCCACCATGAGCGGGATCACCAGGAGCTTCAGCAGCATCACCAGCCAGATGAACACGCCGATGGCCGCCGCGATGAGGAGCAGGCGCCACGCGTACGCGGCGGTGATCCGCAGCCTCGGAGGCACGGCCTCATCGGCTTGCGTCGTCACTGTGCGGTCGGTGGAGACGGGGCGCGGACGGAACAGGTCTCGCAGCCGGGGTCGCTGGTCCTCGCTCATCGCCCAAGTCTATTGCGGCCGCCGGTCTGCTCTCGACGCGATGTCGTCGGCCGGGGATACGCTGACGACGTGACAGAAACCCTCAGTCCCGCCCAGGCACGCCGCATCGCCCTGGCAGCTCAGGGATTCAGTCGCGCACGCCCGGCATCCGTGTCCTCCCGCCATGTGCATCGGCTGATGGAGCGCCTCGGCGTGCTGCAGATCGACTCGGTCAACGTCTTCGCGCGCTCGCACTATCTGCCGCTGTTCTCGCGGCTCGGCGCCTACGAACCCGCCCTGCTCGACCGCGTCTTCCTCGCACGCACCACGCACTACGTCGAGTACCTCGCCCACGAGGCCACGTTCATCCCGATCGACGACTGGCCGCTGTGGCGGTTCCGCATGGACGACTTCCGTGGCCGGTGGGCCGGCCCCGATTCGTGGCTGAGTTCCAACGCCCGCACCGTCCAGTGGGTGCAGGACGAGCTGCGCACCCGCGGTCCGCTGCGCCCGGCCGATCTGCGCGCGGACGCGCCGAGAGAGCGCGGAACCTGGTGGGACTGGGACGAGGTCAAGCTCGCGCTCGAACATCTCTGGCGGATCGGCGATGTGGCGGTGAGCGGCCGCCGGGGTTTTGAGCGGTCGTATGCGCTCGCCGAACACGTGATCCCCGACGCGATCCTGTCGCGCGAGATCCCTCGGACAGATGCGATCCGCGAGCTCATGCGGCGCGCGGCCCGGTCGAGCGGAGTCGCGACACAATCCGACCTCGCCGACTACTACCGCATCCGCGATCGGGCCGCCGTCGCGCAGTCGATCGCCGACCTCGTCGATGCGGGTGAGCTCGAGCCGGTGCAGGTCCGGGGATGGGAACGCGGCGGTCGCCCGATCCCCGCGTGGCGCCACCGCGATGCCGTACTCCCCCGGAAGATCGATGCCGCCGCGATCCTGACACCGTTCGATCCGGTGGTCTGGTTCCGTGATCGCGCCCTTCGCGCCTTCGACCTGGATTACCGCATCGAGATCTACGTGCCGGCGGAGAAGCGCCGGTTCGGGTACTACTCGCTTCCGGTCCTCGTCGGCGACCGCATCGTCGCACGAGTCGATCTCAAGGCGGAGCGCGCGACCTCCACGCTGCAGGTGCAGTCGGCGTGGTGGGAGCCGCAGGCGCGGCCCGACGACGCCGACGGGATCGCGGCCGAACTCGCACTCGCGGCCTCGTGGCAGGGACTGGAGCGCATCTCGGTCTCGGGCTGGGGAGACGCGACGGGTGCGATCCACGACGCGCTGCGAGCCCACGCAGGTGCCTCGGTCCAGCGCCACCTGCATGCCAGGGAGGGCGTGTCTTGACTCGCCGGCGGTGGTGGCTGATCGGGGGCGTTGCGGCGCTTCTGGTCGTCGCCGTCGCGGGCGTGCTGATCTGGCAGTCGGCGAGCCGCCCGGCGACGGCCGAGGACGCGTCCACCTCCTACCTGCGCGCGCTCGCGTCGGGAGACGCCGAGGCCGTGAAGGCCACCGGGATCGAGGCACCGGCGACAGCGCTCGTTGCCTTCGCAGCGGCGAGCGGGTACATCGAAGACCCCGAAGTGACCTCCGTGCGCGAGGTCGGCGACGACGAGGCGACAGCCGACGTCTCGTTCACACTCGGCGATGAAGAGCGGAAGACGGAACTCGCACTCTCGCGCACCGACGGCCGGTGGATCGTCGACGCCTCAGCGCTCGGCACGATGACGGCGACAGCCACCATCGGCGCCTTCGTGGGCATCGGCGAGGAGACCTTCCCGGTCGGCGAGTCATCGGCGCTGCTCCTCGGCGAGTACGCGGTGACCGCGGCCCCCTCCTCGCTTCTCGACGGGAAGAGCACACTGCTCGTCCTCCCCGGCGAGAGCGTGGGGGTCGCCGTCGAGGCCGTACTTCGTCCCGAGGCGACGGACGCCGCGCAGCAGCAGCTCGACGAGCACCTCGAGGCCTGCACGACTCCGGCGATCACTATGCCGGAGGCGTGCGGCATCCGGATCCCCTGGGGCACGGAGTTCCGCGCAGTCTCCGAGATCCGGTACCGCATCGAGCAGACGCCCTCGATCGCTCTCACCGCCGACGCTTTCTCGGCCGCAGGGGGCGTTCTCGTCGCCACGGTGACCGGAACCGGGCAGGACGGCTCAGCGCGGACGACGACCTACCGCACCGAGGATTGGAGCCTTCGCGGCGACGTCGTGTTCACGGAAGACGGGTTGACGCTCTCGGTGTGGTGAGAGCGGAGTTGATGTCGGGTTGCGACTCGCTGCGCTCGCTCAACCTTGATGCGCAGAGCGCATCAGAACTGCACGCGCGGGGGCTCGGAGATGGCGCCGCTGTCGGCGACCTCGAAGAACTCGCGCTCGGTGAATCCGAGGCCCTTGGCGAAGAGGTTGTTCGGGAACACCTTGATCTTGGTGTTCAGCTCGCGCACACCGCCGTTGTAGAAGCGGCGCGCGGCCTGGATCTTGTCTTCGGTGTCGACGATCGACTGCTGGAGCTGAAGGAAGTTCTGGCTCGCCTGCAGCTGGGGGTACGCCTCGGCGACCGCGAAGAGGCTGCGCAGCGCCTGCTGCAGGTGGCCTTCCGCGATACCGGCTTCACCCGGTCCGCCGGCTGACAGGGTCTCCGCGCGCGCACGGGTGACGTTCTCGAACACGGCCTTCTCGTGCGAGGCGTAGCCCTTGACCGTCTCGATGAGGTTGGGAATGAGGTCGGCTCGTCGCTTCAGCTGCACCGTGATGCCGCTCCACGCCTCATCGACGCGGACGTTCAGCTGCACCAGCGAGTTGTACGTGGCCCAGAGATAGATGCCGACGAGCAGGATCACTCCGACGACGATCAGTACTGGCACGAGCCATTCCATCAGAGGCCCACCCTTCCTCGTGTTTCTCTCATCCTAGACGGGCTGTCTGCACGTGTACTGGGGATGGCGAGGGTTCGCGCGCACCGATCAGGTCTCAATCGCCGAGCACGCGTTCGAGGTAGCGGTTCCCGAACCGACGGTCGGGGTCGAGTCGGTCGCGCACGGCGAGGAAGTCATCGAATCGCGGATACCGTTCGCGGAGCGTCTCTGCGCTCTGCGTGTGCAGCTTGCCCCAGTGCGGTCGACCGCCGTGCTCGCGCATGATGGCCTCGACGGCCTCGAAGTACTCGGTCGGGTCGGCGCGCCAGTAGCGGTGCACGGCGATGTAGGCGCTCGCTCGGCCGTGAGCCGTGGACAGCCAGCAATCGTCCGCCGCGGCGAAGCGCACCTCGACAGGGAACTCGATGCGCCAGCCGCGCTGGTCGATGAGCGCGCGCACGGCGCGGAAGGCTGCGACGACGTTCTCGACGGGAATCGCGTACTCCATCTCACGGAAGCGCACCGTGCGACTCTGCGTCAGGACATGGTGCGACCGGTCGGTGTATTCGCGGTCACCCGTGAGCTTGACCGCCAACCTGCTGAAGGGTGGAGTCACGGCAGGGACGATCTGCCCCGCGGCACAGAGCGCTCGGTACACGCCGTTGGCGAGCAGGGTCTCGTCGATCCACCTCCCCAGAAGAGGAAGAGGCTTGCGCACGGCCGATTCCGGAAGCCGCGCCTGTCGCTTCGTGAGGGCGACTTCCGTGTGCGGGAACCAGTAGAACTCGAAATGATCGGATGCCGCGACGTGACTCTCGATCTCATCGAGCACGTCCTCCAGGGGCAGCGGCTCGTCGACGGCATGCATGACGAAGGCCGGAACGCACTGGAGCGTCACCTCTACGAGGATGCCGAGTGCGCCGAGGCCGAGCGCAGCAGCGGGCAGGAGCTCGCTGTTCTGGTGCTCGTCGACCCGCATGAACTCTCCGGCGGCAGTGACCATCGTCACGCCGATGACCTGGGCGGCAAGGCCGCCGAACCCGGCACCCGTCCCGTGCGTTCCGGTGGAGATCGCACCGGAGATCGACTGACGGTCGATGTCACCGAGGTTCTGCATCGCGAGCCCGTAGGGGGCGAGGAGCGCCGGAATCCGATGCAGCCGGGTGCCGGCGAGAAGCGTCGCGCGTCCGGTGACGGCATCCGCTGAGACGAGGCCCTGCATGTCGTCGAGTTCCAGCAGCACCCCGGGCGCGACAGCTATACCGGTGAAGCTGTGTCCGGCTCCGACGGCCTTCACCGTGAGCCCCTGCGTCACGGCGGCGATCACCGCGCGCTGGACCCCCTCCGGGCTGCGAGGACGCTCCACCCGCACCGGACGGACGGATGCCGAGCGCGACCAGTTCTGCCAGGTACCGCCGATCCTCGTCACAGGAAAGCCTTCCCTTCGCCGCGGTACGTGGGCAGCTCGTCCACGATCTCATCACCCGAGACCAGAAGGTACTTCTCGATGCGCTCCGCCGGCTCGCCGCTCTTGGCGTGGCGGAACCACACCCGATCTCCCACGCCGAGGGACGACGCCGCCGATCCCTGCAGGGGCGTCTGCACCTCACCCGCGGCTTCGCGCGGCAGCGTGCGGAGGCCCTGCGGCCACACCGGCTTCGGCTGACGCGATGCCACGGCAGGGCCGGAAGCGATCCAGCCTCCCCCGAGCACGGTCGCGATGTCTGCGGCAGGCCTTCGAACGACGTCGAAGGCGAAGGCTGACGCTGGAGCGGGCTGGAACGACCGGTACCCGTCGAACAGGTGCCCGCCGAGCAGACCGCTGCCGGCGCTCGCCTCGGTGAGCGACTCATCGCTGCCGGTGAACTCGAGCGATCCGGTACCGCCGCCGTTGAGGAACTCCATCGGCGCGAGAGCAGTGACCGCCTCGACGATGGCTGCCCGGCGTTCCCGCAGCTCGGTGCGGGAACGCGCCTGCACCATCCGGATGAGGGGCGCGTCGGAGCCGGCGTCGTCGCCCTGGCCGGCGATCTGCGCGTCGTACATCTGCAGGCCGACCAACCGGAAGCCGGGGCGCGCGATGACCTTCCGCGCGTATCCCGCAACCTCGCCGGCGGTGAAGAGCGCCGAGCGACGGACGCCGATATGGCCGAGGAGCGAGGACTTCCAGGACGCGTCCACATCGATGGCGATACGGACCTCGGGGCGATTCCCGGGCGCTCGGACGCTGTCGATCAGGTCGAGGTGGGCGAGGTCATCGACCATGAGCGTGATGCGCTCTGCTGCCTGATCGTTCGCGAACAGCGCTTCGAGGCTTGAGCGGTCGACGGTCGGGTAGGCGAGCACGATGTCTTCGTGACTTTCGGCCAGCCAGAGCGCTTCCGCGAGCGTGAAGGCCAGGATGCCGCGGTAGCCGGGGAGTTTCAGCACGGCATCCAGCACCGCGCGCACGCGCACCGATTTCGAGGCGACGCGGATGGGCAGCCCCCCAGAGCGCACCAGCAGGTCCATGGCGTTGTACCGCAGAGCCTCCCGGTCGATCACCGCGACCGGGGCAGCAAGATGCTGCGTCACAGCCGAGAGCCTCGGCCAGTAGCGGGCCGGGTCCTGCCATTCTGGAGCGACCGTCGGGGCAACCGCAGCGGGGCTCAGTTCTTCAGTGAGGTCGAGCACTCCCCCACCTTAGCTTCGGCGTACTCGGGTTCACCCCTGACGGCACCACGTCGCACGAGTCGGTCTCGCTAGGCTGAGAGCATGGGCCCCCGTAGCCCAATGGCAGAGGCAGGCGACTTAAAATCGCTTCAGTCTGGGTTCGAGTCCCAGCGGGGGCACGCGAACCCTAGACGTAGAACCCTTCCCTCAGGTTGATGCCGTGTTCGAGCCAGGCCTTGAGAGCAGCCAGCATCCCCGTCCAGCCGGAGGCGTTGCCGAAGGCGTTCGCGGCGCCGTCCTCCGTGAGCTGCCAGGACGATTCGGTGATGGTGACCAGCGTCCGAGCACCTTCATCGACAGGCTCGAACTCGAACGTCGTCGTGGTCTCGGGGGCGACGGATGCCTGACCTTGCCAGCGGATGACGAGCCTGCGCGGCGCGGCGGCTTCGACGACCGTCACGGGGAATCGTCCCGGGAAATCGGCGAAGTTCCACGACACCTCGGCACCGAGCTCCAGCCGCCCACGCGCGCCACCCGTCGTGAAGTACCGGGACAGCTGCTCCGGATCGGCGACCGCCTCGTACACCTCACGCGGAGGACGTGAGATGTGACCCGACACGGTGAACGAAAGCGCCTTCAGATCGTTTGACATGTTGTATTTTTACAACATGTCAACGCCATCGGTCAAGGAGTCGGATGACGATCTCGTCTTCAAAGCTCTCGCCTCACCCTTGCGGCGGCGCATGCTCGACGCCCTCAAGGAGCGCCCCCTCACGACCGGTGAACTCTGCGAGCGGTTCGCGGAGGTGAACCGGACGACCGCGCTGCAGCATATCCGTGTCCTCGAGCGCGCCGATCTCGTCACGGGTCGACGGGCCGGCAGGGAACGAATGCTGGCGCTTGCACCCTTGCCGATCAAGCGGATCCACGACCGCTGGATCAGCGAGTACGCGCGTGCTGCGGTGGATCTCCTGGATCGTCTGTCCTGAGGCGCTCTTCGTCGCGCCTGACGCCTGCCCCTTCACGCACCCGCCGCAGGACCAGCACCGCCAGAGCGATCGCGATCGCCGCGTAGACGAGATAATCGAGGTAGCCGAGGTAATGCTCCAGCCGCTCGTGCTGAGTACCGAGTGCGGCGCCGACGCCGAGCAGGAGTGCATTCCAGAGACCGCTCCCGATGATCGTGTAGATGCTGAACCGCACGATGCCCATCCGCGACGCACCGGCCGGAATCGAGATCAGGCTGCGCACCCCCGGCACCATGCGCCCGACGAGCACCGTCCACCCGCCGCTCCGAGCGAACCAGGCCGCACCTCTTTCCAGGTCGGTCCGGCTGACGAGCCGCGTCGCGGCGAGCAACCGGATGGCTCTCTCCATTCCGATCGCCGATCCCAACCAGTAGAGCAGCATCGCGCCCAACCACGATGCCAGCGTGCTCCAGAAGATGAGCCAGCCGAGGATGAGCTCACCGCTCTGACTGAGATATCCCGCAAAGGGCAGGATCACCTCGCTCGGGATCGGCGGCACGAGCACCTCGAGGAAGACGAGCACGCCCACCCCGATGTCGCCGAGGGCAGTGAGGACATCAGCGGCGAACCCGGTGAGGCCGCTGAAGCCATGATCGGAAGCCATCCGCACGCCCGCTCAGCGCCCGAGGATGTCGCCGAGACCCGGGATGCCGAGATCGCCGAGCTTCTCCCCCCAGCCCGTGGCAGTCTCGCCGAGTCCGGACACCGCCTCCCCCGCCGATCCGAGCAGCTCGTCCGCGCCACCCGAGACAGCTTCGAGGTCCACACCCGAGGCGATGGCCTCGAGGCCCACCCCTTCGGCGAGTGCGGTGAAGTCGACCCCGAGCCCCGCGGCCTGTTCCAGGAGCGGTGCCGCCACGGTGCTCAGCACCGCTCCCCCGGCGACCGCACCGAGGACGCCGACCGCCGCACCTCCGGCCATGACCGCCGCTCCTCCGCCGCCGCCTCCGCGCACGCGCGAGAGCAGCCCGCGCATCCGTCCGGGTCGCATCGCCTCTGCTCGTCCGGCCGCGCGCGCGAGGTCATCGGGCGAGGACGAACGCGGGCGCTCGCCCGGCTCGAGCTCAGCGCGCATCCGCTCTTCGACGAGCGTCCGCTGAGTGGGCGTCAGGCGCGCGAAAGCATCGCGGTGGATCTGCTCGACGCGCTGCGGGTCCGCGGTCTTCAGCAAGTAGTCGTAGCGGGCGATCGCAGCTCGATCCGCATCGCTCGTCGCGGTTCGGGCAGACGATCCGCTCCGAGGTCCGAAACCCGGAGCGGGCGGCGGCGCATACGGGTCAGCCGGCGGCGGGGGCGAAGCGGGAGTCGCCGGCGGCGAACCTGCTGCGCGTGGCGCGGCATCCGATGGTCCTCTGACAGCGTCGACGGCACCGCGCAGCATCCCGCTCCAGTCGGTCGACCCCTGGCGGTCGGCGGGGCGATCGCCGCGCCCTGATCCGGCGTTCTTCTCGAGAGCGTCGGACGCGATGCTGATCAGGCGGGAGAACTTTCCCATGAATGGTCCCTTTCGTGGAGCGGTGCAGACCACCCGGATTCCACGACGTCGGACGACGGCAAGGTTCGAGGCAGCCCGCAGAACGGGGGTGCCAGGTCTCCTCCACCCTTTCGGGCCGACGGGCCGGGACACGACTTCATATCCGTAATGACGACACCGCCGCAGACGGGAGTACTCCCCTTGCGCATTCGACTCTATCGACCGCGCCTATGCGTCCCCTCCATGCGAACAGCCCTCCCGAAGACGGGAGGGCTGTTCGGACGTGCGGAGGCGATGCGCTACTTGGCAGCGACCTTCTCAGCGGCCGGCTTCTTCGCAGCCGGCTTCTTCGCGGCAGGCTTCTTCGCGGGAGTGTCGTCCGCGACCGGCTCGTCAGCATCCGGGGTCTTCTCAGCGGCGGCGATCGTCGTCGCCGGCTCGGACGAGTGGGATCCGGGCAAGGCGGGCGCCGCGGGGGCTGCGGCGCGCGGACGAGCGGCGAACTCCTCGAAGACGTAGCGCGGGTTCTGCACCGTCTCGAGGTTCACCAGGTCGCGGCCGAGCCACAGGTTGTTCCACCAGCCCCAGACGACGCGGAACTTGCGCTCCCACGTCGGCATCGCGAGGCCGTGGTAGCCGCGGTGAGCCACCCAGGCGACGAAGCCCTTGAGCGCGATCTTGCCGGACTGGAAGACGCCGTTGTAGAGGCCGAGACCGGCCACGGCGCCCAGGTTCTTGTGGAAGTACTCGCGGGGCTCCTCGCCGCGGAGCACAGCGACGATGTTCTTCGCGAGCAGCTTCGCCTGGCGTACCGCATGCTGAGCGTTCGGCACGCAGAAGCCGCCGACTCCCCCACCGGAGAGGTCGGGAACAGCGGAGACGTCGCCCGCCGCCCAGGCACCCTCGACGAAGGCCTCGGGCGTGCCGACGCGCAGGTCGGCGCGGGTCTGGATGCGACCGCGCTCCTCGACAGGCAGGTCGCCGCCGCGGACGACGGTCGGGTTGGCCATGACGCCGGCGGTCCACACGATCAGGTCGGTCGGGATGACCTCCCCGCTGGAGAGCTCGACGTTGCCGTCGACAGCGCTGGTCAGCTGCGTGTCGAGGTGCACGAAGGCGCCGCGCTTCGCGAGGTCTTTCAGAACCCACTCGCTGGTCTTCAGCGAGACCTCGGGCATGATGCGACCCATCGCTTCGATGAGGTGGAAGTGCGTGTCATCGAACGTCAGCTGCGGGTACTTCGACACGAGCGACGAGGCGAGCGAGCGCAACTCGGCGAACACCTCGATGCCGGCGAAGCCGCCACCGACGACGATGACCGTGAGCAGACGGTCGCGCTCGGGTCCGGCCGGCAAGGACGCAGCCTTGTCGAAGTTCGACATGAGACGGTCACGGATCGCGACGGCCTCTTCGATGGTCTTGAGGCCGATCGCGTTGTCGGCGATGCCCGGGATCGGGAAGGTGCGCGACACCGCACCCGCGGTCACGACGATCTGGTCGTACGCGAACTCGTACGGCTCGCCGAGCGGCGGCGTGATCGTCGCGGTCTTCTGCGCGTGGTTGATGTTGGTCACCTTGGCGGTGACCACGTTCGTGCGCTTCAGGTGCCGTCGGTGCGCGACCACGGAGTGGCGCGCCTCGATCGAGCCCGCCGCGACCTCGGGAAGGAACGGCTGGTACGTCATGTACGGAAGGGGGTCGACCATCGTCACTTCGGCCTCGCCCTTGCGCAGGTGCTTCTCGAGCTTCCACGCGCTGTAGAAGCCCGCGTAACCTCCACCGACGATCAGAATCTTGGGCACAGTGGTGTTCTGAGGCACAGGGGAACTACTCCTCGGAGTCAGGAATTTGGCGTACGAGAGACGCGCGCCGATCGGATGCGCCGGGCAGCTGCGGTGACGCCAAGCGCTATCAGGATACCAGGGACCGTGAGAGCGATGAGCGGCAGGGTACCGTAGCGCAGTGAATCAGCGCTGGGAAGCAACGGGGAGCCCGCCTCTGTCGGCGCATCGGCATCCGGAAGCGGCGGTACGGCCACCGGGGTGATGGTCGGCTCGGGCTGCGGCTCGGTCTTCGCCCGGCGGAAGTAGTGGATCCACTCGGCCAGGTCGCCCATCGGATTCTTGTCCACCGACGGGATGTCAGCGGAGATCGCGGCGGCCGCATCGATCAAGCCGTAGCCGTAGAGCGGGTCTTTCGGCTTCACGGCGTCCTGCACCGGGATCGCCGTCTTGATGATGCGATTGATGACGTCGATCGCCTTGATATCGGGGTGGGCAGATCGGATCAGCGCCGCGACGCCCGCGACGATGGGTGCCGCACCGCTCGTGCCGCTCCACGAGACGACCTCGCCGTTCGCGGAGACACCGAGCAGTCCCTCGCTGGGCGCGGAGATGCCGATCGTGATGCCCTGCGTCGACGCTTCGATGCTCGCCGTGCCGGTCTGGTCGACGCCGCCCACGGTCAGAACACCCGGGATCGTGGCGGGAGCGCCGATGATGTTCGTGCCGCTCCCCCGGTTACCGGCGGCCACCACGACCACGACATCATGCTCGAAGGCGTAGAGGAACGCATCGTCCCAGCTCTCGTCCCATTCGAGAGTGTTGGTCGTGAAGGACAGGTTGATGACATCGGCGCCGTTGTCCACGGCCCAACGCATCGCCTTGGCCACCTGCTCGGTGAACGGCACCGCCGCCGCAGCGCCGAAGCCCACCGAGATCGAGAGCAGATTCGCCTCCGGAGCGACGCCGATCATGCCGGTCCCGTCCGGAGCCCCTCGTCCCGCGGCGAGCGACGCCACCCAGGAGCCGTGATTGCCGTCGACCGCTCCGACCGGTGTACGCCCGTCGGGAGTACCTGTTCCCGAGACGTCGGTCCCGCCGACGACGGCATCTCCGAAGGTCTGCGGCACCTTTCCGATCCCGGTGTCGATCACCGCGATCGTGACGCCGTCACCACGGGTCGTCTGCCAGGCCTCTCGGATGCGGGCGCCGTCCAGCCAGTACTCCGACGCGCGCACCGGATCGGACGGCTCGTCCGGGATCGGGGGCGGCGTCGCCGTGGCGCCCAGGAGCAGAACGGATGCCGCCACCACCGCAAGGGCGGTGACGCTCCGCAGCATCCGACGCGACATCATGCCGATCGCGTCGCCTCTTCGCGGGTCGCCGCACCGGGGGCCTCGCAGCGGCACACCGACGGAGTCCACGCAGATCGCTCGAGAGCTGCGTCGCCGATCGGATTGACGCCCGGACCTGCAGCGAGGGCGTGACCGGCGAGCGCATGCAGGCACTTGACTCGGGTCGGCATGCCACCGGCCGAGATGCCGTCGATCTCCGGCACCTCGCCGAACCGACCGCGATCGGCCAAGTACGCCTCATGCGCTGCGAGATAGGCCGCGGCCACGTCTTCGTCGTCGGTCAGCAGAGCTGCCAGCTCCGGCATCACCTGGGTCGCCTCGAGCGTCGACATCGCCGCCGTCGCGGCCGGATGCGTCAGGTAGTAGAACGTCGGGAACGGCGTGCCGTCCGCGAGACGCGGCGTCGTGGCGACCACGGTGGGATTGCCGCACGCGCACCGGGCTGCGATGCCGACCACTCCGCGTGCGGGGCGGCCGAGCTGAGCCGTCACGACGGCGAGCTCGGCGGGCGTGGGAGCGGGGAACGGCGGCGTGGTCACCCCACCAGCGTAGGGGAGCCGCCAGGGAGGATGCTCGGAGCGATCACTCCGGGACGACGGCCGCCGTGTCGCTCAGCCCGGCCGAGACGAGGGTGCGCAGCAGCTGCGGCATCCAATCCGCCGGTTTCTCCTCGAGCGTGTCGCTGACGGGATCCTGCTCCCGCGGGAGCGCCGAGGGGTCGAGGTCATTGTCGATCAGGTAGACGACCTCCCCCGGCTTGACGTAGTAGAGGCGCTCGCGGGCCTGCGTGGTGATGTAGGCGGGGTCGCTCCAGCGTTCGCGTTCCGCGATGAGCGCCTCGATCTCGCCCTCGCTGACCTGTACCGACGCCTCGAGCGCGGCGATCTTCTGGCGCTGGTCGATGAAGGTGCCGAGGGTCGGGACGAGCACCCAGGCACCCAGCACCACGAGCGACAGCATGATGACCGAGAAAGCGGACAGGCGGATGCCGGAGGCCCACTCGCGCACATCGACGCGCTGCTCGGTTCCTCGCGTGCCGGCGCGGGATGCGGCCGGAGCCGCGGCGCTTGCGGGCTTCGCCTTCGCGCGCCCCTTCTTCGACGCCGCGGGCTGGGGCGTCGTCGCCTTCGAAGACGCCGAAGGAGGAGCCGGTCGTCGTGCCACGGCTCCTCCTCCGGTCACCGCTCAGATGCGGTGTGAATCTCTTGCTGTCTCAGCCCTGGTAGCGCGGGAAGGCCGAACGGCCGGCGAACACCGCGGCGTCGCCCAGTTCTTCCTCGATGCGCAGAAGCTGATTGTACTTCGCGACGCGCTCGCTGCGAGCAGGCGCACCCGCCTTGATCTGACCCGAGTTCGTCGCGACGACGAGGTCGGCGATCGTGGTGTCCTCGGTCTCACCCGAGCGGTGCGACAGCATCGCGGTGTAACCCGAACGCTGCGCCAGGCTGACCGCGTCGAACGTCTCGGTGAGCGTGCCGATCTGGTTGACCTTCACAAGCAGCGAGTTCGCGACGCCACGCTTGATGCCGTCGGCCAGACGCTCCGGGTTGGTGACGAACAGGTCGTCGCCGACGAGCTGGACACGCGAGCCGAGAGCATCGGTGAGGTGCTTCCAGTTGTCCCAATCGTCTTCGGCGAGAGCGTCCTCGATCGTGATGATCGGGAAGTCGTTGACGAGGCCGACGTAGTACTCGGTCAGCGCGGCGGCATCCCAGTCCTTGTTGTCGAGACGGTAGACGCCGTCCTTGAAGAACTCGGTGGCGGCGACGTCGAGACCGAGCGCGATGTCGGAGCCGGGGGTGAAGCCGGCCTTCTCGATCGCCTTGACCAGGAAGTCGAGGCCCTCGCGGTTGCTGGGAAGGTCGGGGGCGAAGCCGCCCTCGTCACCGAGCCCGGTGGCGTAGCCGGCGGCCTTCAGCTCGGCACGCAGCACGTGGTAGGTCTCCACTCCCCAGCGCAGGGCCTCGGAGTAGGACTCGGCACCGATCGGCGCGAGGAAGAACTCCTGCATGTCGATGCCGTTGTCGGCGTGCTCTCCGCCGTTGATGACGTTGAACAGCGGAACGGGCAGCAGGTGCGCGTTCGGGCCGCCGAGGTAGCGGAACAGGGGCAGGTCTGCGGAGTCGGCGGCAGCCTTGGCGGTCGCGAGGCTGACGCCGAGGATCGCGTTGGCGCCGACGCGCTTCTTGTTCTCGGTGCCGTCGACCTCGATGAGGATCTCGTCGACGATGCGCTGCTCGCTCGCCTCGACGCCCTCGAGGGCCGGGCCCAGCTCATCGATGACGGCCTCGACGGCCTTGCGGACACCCTTCCCGCCGTAACGGCTCTTGTCTCCGTCGCGGAGCTCGTACGCCTCGAACGCACCCGTGGATGCACCGGAGGGGACGGCCGCCCGCTGGACGATGCCGTCGTCGAGGAGGACCTCCACCTCGACGGTCGGGTTTCCGCGCGAGTCGAGAATCTCGCGTGCGCCTACAGCCTCGATCAGTGCCACTGATGTGCTCCTTGTTCAGAGAGAAGGTGTGTGTGGAGCGTCGTCGGTCCGAGCTCAGTCTAGCCCGGGGGTGGTGTCACACCACGAGGGCGAGTGCGACGCCGTCCCAGCCCTTGGCACCGACGGTCTGGAGCGCGGTCGCGTCGAATCGCGGGTCCTCACCCAGCATCCGCAGTCCGTCGCGCGTGCCGATGACCTTCGAGTCGGTCGAGTCGTCGCGCACGATCTCGCCCTCGCGTGCGATGTTGTCGAGCACGATCACGGTGCCGGGACGGCCGAGCTTCGCCGCCCAGTCGAGGTAGATCGTGTTCGATTCCTTGTCGGCGTCGATGAACACCAGGTCGAAGCCGCCGACCAGATCGGGCAGCACGTCGGCGCCGCGGCCGACGCGGATGTCGACGCGATCCCCGACTCCGGCAGCGTCGATGCTGGCACGAGCGACTGCGGCGTTGTCGGCTTCGGCCTCGATCGTGACGACTTGACCTTCCGGACCGACGGCGCGGGCCATCCAGATCGTGGAGTACCCGCCGAGTGTGCCGATCTCGAGCACCCGGCGTGCACCGCTGATGCGCACGAGCAGGTCGAGCAGCTTGCCCGCCACGGGCGCGACCTCGATCTCGGGGAGCCCGGCCGCGCGCTGAGCGGCGAGTGCCGCCTCCAGCGCGGGGTCGTGCCCGACGAGGGTGTCGGCGAGGAAGGCGTCGGTCTGCGACCAGGCTGCGGGGGTGGATTCCATGACCTCAGCCAACCCTCGCCCCGGCAGCGCGTCAAGTGCGCGTCACGGGCGCGTCAGGAGCGCGTCAGGAGCGGGGTGCGGACAGGAGTCTCCCGGATGCTCCGGCGAGCTCCGGCTGCTGACGGAACTGCCCCGTGAACGCGAGCACGGCGATGATGACGGCCAGGACGATCCAGCCCGCCACACCGAGCGGACCAGCGAGACCCAGGTCGGGCTTCGCCGCCGCGAAGAGGACGATGAGTCCGCCGGCGGCATTGAGGGAGCCGTGCGCGATGACGGCCGGCCAGACGGATGCCGAGCGCAGGCGCAGCCAGCCGAGCAGTATCCCCCAGGCGATGCATCCGCCGATCATCAGCAGGACGCCGCTGAAGTCGGTCCGCCCGAAGTTGTACCCGAGCAGGATGATCGGGCTGTGCCAGAACCCCCAGATCGCGCCGCTGATCAGCAGTGCCGGCCACGTGCCGAGCGGCCGCAGAGCGGGCACGAGCCATCCCCTCCACCCGAGTTCCTCGCCGAACGCCGGGATCGCGTTCAGAAGGGCGGCGATCGGGATCATGGCGATCTGGGCGAACACGACGACTTCGACCGGCGGCATCGGGGCGTCCGCGGGCAGCGCCTTCTGAAGCTCGACGGCGAAGGCCGCGAACGTGAGATCGAGCTGCACGAAGCCGAGGGCGGCGGCCAGCAGAATGCTCAGAGCGACGAGCACCGGCGGGACCAGCCAGGCGGCGACCATGAGCCAGACGATGCGCTTCGCGGGACGCAGCGGCCACAGGCCGAGGAAGCGAGCCCGCTCCCCGCGGCCGGGGACGCGCAGGACGAAGGTGACGACGAGCACCGCGATCGCCGGCGTGAGCATCATCGCAGGCAGCAGCACGCCGGCGAGAGGCTCGGCGAGACCCTCACCCAGCCACAGCGGGAGGGCGACGAGCCAGGCGAGGGCGCACGCGACGACGGTGAAGACGATGACGGCCGGCCAGGGCACGCGCTTCGGTTCGGTGATCATGATTGCCCCTTCGTGTTTCCGGCATTCTCATTGTCTTCGATCCCGGTGGCGATGAATGACGGATTCCCGCCGTTCACCTGCGCGTGGCACGATGACGTCATGCCCCTCGCCCGCCGACTGACACTCGGAGACGCCGTCGCGATCGGGCTGGGCTCGATGATCGGCGCCGGAGTGTTCGCCGTGTGGGCCCCGGCGGTCGCGGTCGCCGGCAGCGGCATCCTCGTGGCGCTGGCGATCGCCGCCGTCGTGGCCTACTGCAACGCGACGGCTTCCGCTCAACTCGCGGCGGCACACCCCGTCGCCGGCGGGACGTACTCCTACGCCCGCGCGGAGATCGGACCGTGGTGGGGCTTCATCGCCGGGTGGAGCTTCGTGATCGGCAAGATCGCGAGTTGCGCCGCGATGGCGATGACTTTCGCCGCGTATGCCGCCCCCGAGGGCTGGCAGGTTCCGGTCGCCGTGCTCGCCGTGGCGGCGCTGGCCACGGTCAATTGCTTCGGCGTGACCCGCACCGCTCTCGTCACCCGCATCCTCGTGGCGTGCTCGCTCCTTGGTCTCGCCATCGTCGTGGCGGTGGGCTTCGGCTCGGCATCCGTGGCAACGCCCGCCCCGCTGCCCGATGCCTCGGCATACGGCGTGCTGCAGGGCGCCGGGCTGCTCTTCTTCGCGTTCGCCGGCTACGCGCGCATCGCGACCATGGGCGAAGAGGTCGTCGACCCGGCGAAGACCATCCCGCGTGCCATCGTGCTCGCTCTCGGCGGCGCAGTGATCGTCTACGCGCTGGTCGGTGTCGCGGTGGTGCAGGTGCTGGGAGCCGAGGTCGTCGAATCCACAGCGCCTCTCGCGGATCTGCTCGTCACGGCCGGATGGCCCGCGCTGGCGCCGGTCATCCGCGTGGCGGCCGCGGCGGCATCCCTCGGCGCCCTGCTCGCGCTGCTGACGGGGATCGGACGCACGACGTTGGCGATGGCGCGCGAAAGCGACGTGCCGCGGTTCCTGGCGAAGGTCAGCGCGCGTTTCCAGGTGCCGCAGCGCGCCGAGATCGTCATCGCTGCGGTCGTCATCGTGATCGTGCTGGTCGCGGACCTCCGCGGTGCGATCGGGTTCTCGTCCTTCGGAGTGCTGCTGTACTACCTGATCGCGAATGCCGCGGCGTTCCGGCAGGAGGCGCCGGCCCGTCGATATCCGCGCGTCCTGCAGGTCGTCGGGGCGCTCGGTTGCCTCGTGCTGGTGAACAGCCTCCCCGTGGTCGCCTCACTCATCGGGGCGGGGGTCGTCGCGCTCGGCATCGGATACCGGATGCTGCGCCTGCGACTCGTCCGCCCCTGAGCCAGGCCCGACGGAGGACTCGGAGCGATACGTGCGCGGTGCGATGCCGAGCACGGCCTGGAAGTCGCGGGTCAGATGCGCGTGGTCGGCATAGCCGAACTCCGCCGCGATCGTGGCCAGGTCTGTGCCGGGCTTCTCGCGCACGAGCTGAGCGGCTTCCTGCAGCCTGCGGCGGCGGATCATCGCCGCCGGCGACAGACCGATGTGCCGGTGGGTCATCCGCTGCAGCGTGCGCATCGACACCGAGAGTCGTGTGGCCGCCTCCTCGGGAGTGAGTGCTGCCCCCTCCCCCATCAGCACGTCGGACAGCGCGTTGGCCTGATGGGCGGCGTCATCGAGCGTACCCACCCGCTCGCGCAACCACTGCGTGAACGACGCCACCGCACGCTCCCGGTGCCCCTTGCCCGAGCACATCTCCGCCGTCACCGCGGCGAGCAGGTCGGACGCGTCGAGGGGCGCCTCGGTGTCGACCAGCGCGACCGGCTCTCCGACGAGCGCGGCCACCGCTGCGGGCCGCAGCAGTGCGCCGACGGCCCAGCCGCGCCCGCGCAGATCGCGGTAGGAGGCGCGAGTGGTCGCGCCCACGAGCGACACCCCGTGGGGCTCGACCACCAGGTTGAGCGCCGGGTAGGAGACGACCTCCTGCCTCGAGGATCGACCCGGCGAGATGTCCCACTCCGGGATCCAGAACCAGGCGACCAGATCGGCGACCTCGGACGGCGCCGGCAGCCGATGGAACTCCGGCAGTCGCTCCGGGTAGAGGATGCCGCGGGTCGCATTCACCATGCGCCCAGCGTAGGGTCCGGCCCCGACACCCGGCGGGCGAGGTTGGCGCGGATCTTCAAGCCATCGGCATCCGCCCCGTCCTACCGTGAGGGCATGACCACTGATGAGACCCCCACCACCGGCGCCACCGGCATGTACACGACTGACGGACGCCCGCACAGCGCGACGTCGCTCACCCCTTTCCTGGCGATCCCCGGAGCGAGGCAGGCGATCGACTTCTATCGCGATGTCTTCGGCGCGCGCGTCGTCGACGTGACGGAGTTCGACGGTGTCGTCGCGCACGCCGACCTCGACTTCGGACACGGCCTCCTGCAACTCGGCGAGCCGCACCCTGAATACCACCTCGTCCCCTCCCCCGAGGGCGATGACGACTGCTATTCGATGGGGCTGTACGTGTCCGATGTCGACGCCGTGGTCGACAAGGCTGTCGCGGCAGGAGCCACCGTGCGCGAGGCTCCGGCGCTGTTCGTGTCGGGCGATCGGTTCGCCAGCATCCGCGATCCGTTCGGTGTGCGCTGGTCGGTCATGACGCGCGTCGAGGACATCTCCGACGAGGAGAGCAGCCGCCGCGTCGCGGAGTGGGCCGAGTCGTTCAGCTCGGCTCCGGCCGACGCGGCGAGCTGACGGCGACCTCGGCAGCACGGCAGACGGCGGGGAGCAACGCCTCGGCGGTGCGACGGTAGCCGAGGGCGCTGGGATGGAAGCGGTCGAGACTGAACATCGCCTCCGGCTCGTCGAAGAACATCGGACCCACGGCCCTGCGCAGATCGACGGGCTCTGCGCCCGCGTGTCGTGCCGTCTCGGCCTGGATGTCGGCGAGGCGGCGCGACATGCTCGATGCCAGTCGCCGCAGCGGTTGCGGCACCGGACGCAGGGCGCCGAGATCGGGACAGGTTCCGACGACGACCTGCGTGCCCGCTTCGCGCAGGCGCCGGATCGTCTCGTGCAGATGCTGGGCCGACAGCGATGGCGGCAACCGGTGGGTCACGTCATTGCCACCAACGACGATCACCGCGACGTGCGGGCGGAATCCCGCCGGCAGCGAGGCTATCTGCGCCGGAAGATCCGGCGATTCGGAGCCCACGACGGCCGCGGTGTGCAGGCGCACGGGTCGTCGCATACGACGTGCCGTACCTTTCGCGAGGCGTCCGCCGAGGGTTTCCTTGCGCTTCTCCGCGCCGAGGCCCGCCGCGATCGAGTCGCCGAGGATCAGCAGGTCGATGGGCTCGCCGTCGAGAGCGGAACGCCACACACGGTCCGCGTCGAGAGAGTCCTCGCCGAGCGGCTTCCCGATCCGCTCCCGGGCGAGCGCCGCCTGCCGGGTGAGGACGAGGCGGATGCCGAAGAGCGCGGTTGCCGCGGCCAGGCCCGCGACGAGAAGGAGACGGATGCGGCGCACGAGCCGATTCGACACGAACGGCGTGAACGCCGCGTGAACGCGTCGCGTCAGGCTGCGGCGCCCTGTCGGCTGGCCTTCCGCGGTACACCTGTCGGGAGAAAGTACGGATGCCGGGCCGATTGGGCCGTTTCTCCCGACATCCGTGCATTCTCCCGACGGATGTACCCGGCCGATCAGTTCAGCGGCTTGAGCTCCAGGTCGGAGGAACCCGGGCGCACGCTCGCGAAGTGCGTGTAGCCGTCGGCGGCCGAGCGCTCGAGCAGCGCTTTGAGGTTCTTCGTTCGGCGCTCCAGCCGCACGCGGGCACCGGTTGCGATGAGGCGTGCCTTGTGCGCGACGAGTCCGGCGACCGGGGCGTCGGCGTCGTGGATCAGCACGACGGCCTGCGCCGCGGCATCCGGTTCGGCGGTGACCAGATCGACGAGGCGCTCGAACCCGAGCGAGAAGCCGACGGCCGGGACCTGCTGTCCGAGGAAGCGGCCGATCATGCCGTCGTAGCGACCGCCGCCGCCGAGCGAGTACGCGACCGACGGGTGCGCGAGTTCGAAGATTGTGCCTGTGTAGTAGCCCATGCCGCGCACGAGGAACGGGTCGAACACGAGCGGGATCTCGGTGGGCTCCGACGTCCCTGAGCCTGTCGAAGGGCGCCCCGCGGCCACGGCCTCGCCGATCCCGACCAGGTGCGCCACGATGTCGTCGGGCGCGTTCTCGGGCAGCGCCTTGCGGATCTGCCGCTCCCCGTACGGGTGGTACTCCATCGTCTGCGGGCGGCGCAGGAACTCCTCGAACGCGTCGACCGCTCCGGTGCTGCTCCCCTGACGCAGCGCCCGCTCGCGGAGCTCAGCACCGACACCCTCGGCACCGATCTTGTCGAGCTTGTCTATCGTGATCAGCACGCCGGGGCGCTCCTCCGCGCTGAAGCCGAAGCTGTCGAGCATCCAGTCGAGCACTCGCCGGTCGTTGATGCGCACCGAGGCGCCCTCGAGGCCGAGCTCGTCGACGGCGTCGAGCGAGGCGACCATGAGCTCGGCTTCGGCGCGCGAGGAATCGTCGCCGATGATGTCGATGTCGCACTGCACGAACTGGCGGTAGCGGCCCTTCTGCGGGCGCTCGGCGCGCCAGACCGGCCCCATCTGGATCGAGCGGAACACGCCGGGCAGCTGCCCGCGGTTGCTCGCATAGAAGCGCGCGAGCGGCACGGTCAGGTCGTACCGGAGCCCGAGGTCCGAGAGCGCAGCCGGGTCGTCGGCCGCTTCCCGGATCGCGTCGGCGTCGAGTCCGCGACGCAGGATGTTGAAGGAAAGTTTCTCGTTGTCGCCGCCGATGCCGGCGTGCAGCCGGTCGTACTCCTCGACCACGGGCGTCTCGATCTCGTCGAATCCGTGCGCGAGATACCGGTCGCGGATGACGGAGAGCACGCGCTCACGGCGGGCCTTGTCGGCGGGGAGGATGTCGCGCATGCCGCGCGGCGGGTTCACAGTAGCCACGGTTCCATCTTCCCAGGTCGGATGCGGCGGGCGTGCCCGATCGTGCTCAGGACGCGGCTTCCGCGTCGCGGACCTCGCGCTCCAGCATCCGCAGCCGCTCGCGCAGCGCACGTTCCGCATCCCACCCCTGCGTCCGCGCGGTCGCGACGAGCGCCAGGAGCGCGTCACCGAGCTCGGCTTCGGATGCCGGTGCAGCAGCTGGTTCCGCCGGGGCGGTCACCCCGGCCCCTGCGGCACGCCCCACGAGCTTCTGCGCGAGCGCGAGCGCCGGCATCCCCCGCGGGACGCCGTCGAGCACGCTCGTGCGGGTGCGCTTCTCAGCCGCCTTCGCCGCGTTCCAGTGCACGAGAACCTCTTCGGGAGTCTTCGCGACCTCGCCCGCGAAGACGTGCGGATGCCTCCGCACCATCTTCTCGGTCAGGGTCGCCGCCACGTCGTCGATGTCGAAGGGGTCATCCGGATCCTGCGCGGCGATCGCCGCATGGAACAGCACCTGCCAGAGCAGATCACCGAGCTCTTCGCGCAGATCGTCGCGCGTGCCGCTCTCGACGGCCTCGATGACCTCGTGCGACTCCTCGATCAGGTACGGGACGAGCTCTCGATGCGTGATCTGCTGCGACCACACGCAGCGCTCACGCACCTGTCGCATGGTCTCGGCCGCGGCGCGTAGCGGATCACCCCCCGTCGACTCCTCCGCGCTCACGGCGCCACCGCCTCGGTACGCCGGTACCAGCGAGCTCGCAGCGACACGATGATGGCGGAGAGCACCAGGGCGATCAGCGAGCCGACGAGAACGCCGAGGATCGCCTGGTCGCGGATCTCGTCATGCGAGCCGAAGGCAAGGTTGGCCAGCAGCAGGGAGACGGTGAACCCGATGCCGCCCAGTGCGCCGGCCGCGACGATGTCGGCGAACGGCAGACCGGGAGCCGCGCCCTTCGGTCGGATGCGCATGGCGATCCAGCCGAACAGCGAGATGCCGAGGATCTTGCCGACCGGGAGAGCGACCACGATGGCCCAGAAAGCCGGGGAGAGTTGAGTCGGCGAGACGGCGGGGATCACCACGAAGGCCGCGACGAACGCGAAGAGCGGGAGGATGCCGCCGTTCACGGTCGGTTCGAGCAGATGCCTCGTCCGACTCGCCGGGACCGGTGCCATGACGAGACCGAGCATGACACCGGCGATCGTCGCGTGAATTCCGGACGAAGCGACCAGGCCCCAGGTGACGACAGCCACGACAGCCATGGCGACCGCGATGATCGTGTGCCCGTGCTCATGGAGAAGGCGGCTGAGCACCCAGAAGACCGCTACCCCGACGATGGCGAGTCCGAACAGCAGCCACGACACGTCGTGCGCGAAGAGCACCGCGATGAAGATGATGCCGATGATGTCGTCGAGGATCGCGAGAGCCAGCAGGAAGACGCGCACGTTCGACGGCAGGCCGCGTCCGAACATGGCGAGCACGCCGAGGGCGAAGGCGATGTCGGTGGCGGTCGGGATCGGCCAGCCTGTCGCCGTGTCGCCGCTTCCGGCGATCAGCAGGTACACCGCGATCGGCACCAGCACTCCGCCGAGGGCGGCGATCGCCGGCTGCACGGCCTTGCGCGGAGAATCGAGCTCGCCATGTGTCAGCTCGTGCCGCAACTCGATCGCCACGACGAGGAAGAAGACAGCGAGCAGGCCGTCGG
>JAESFY010000168.1_pt1 | contig 27034 bp, 16 predicted proteins | sample 9266201 | NCBI WGS metagenome assembly JAESFY01 (sample SAMN14515071, study PRJNA621656) | algae metagenome | isolation source: Nodosilinea sp. WJT8-NPBG4 and co-occurring heterotrophs from soil, lower... | place: USA: Pinto Basin, Colorado Desert, California | collected 2006-05-27 | reverse complement strand
GCGCTCACGCACCCCTGGAGCGCCGTGGCGCAGTGCCTGAACGAAGCCGCGGAGGATGTCGTGCTGGTGCTCGACGACGCCGCGAGCCTGACGCGAGAGAGCGTCTTCGATGCGTGCCGGGCTGTCGCGTCCGCACCCCGGGCACGTGTGATCGCCGCGACGAACCGGCGCAGCGCCTTCGATGGTGACGGACTGAGCCTGGTGATCGATCGCACGCTGATAGGGCCCGACGACCTGCTCTTCGACGTCGAGGAGATCTCGCGGGCACTGGGGACCGATGACGACGCCGCAACCGAGATCCTCGAAGCGACGGGCGGGTTCCCCGCTCTGATCCATGCGGCCTCGAAGCGGTCGGCGCTCGGCGACGACCCGTCGACGGCGATCGAGGCCGCCTCACCCGCGGTCGAGGAGTACATGCAGACACGCCTCGAACGCTCCGGCATCGACGCCGACATCCTCGCGGCGTTGGTGCGGATCAGCGTCGCCGATGCCGTCGACCTGGCATCCGCCCGGGCGCTGTCGGGCGTGGACGAGATCGAGCGCGCCCTCGACGACGCCGAGGCCTTCGGTCTCGGAAGCTGGTCGGCCGACCGCCTGTTCTCCTTCGCCCCGGTCGTCCGGACCCTGCTGCGCCGCGAACTGGTGCGATCGCACCCAGACGAGCTCTCCCGCCTCAAGAACCTGGCGGTGGAGGGCGCACTCCAGCGCCGCGCGCCGCTGGATGCCCTGCAGCTCGCCATGGAATACGACGATCTCCCGCTCGCCTCACACGTGATCATGTCGGGGTGGAGCCAGCTGCTCGATCGCCACGGGCCGGCAACGGTCCGACTGCTGCGCCGGCTTCCGGTGTCGCGTCTCAAAGACCAGCCGCTCATCGCCATGGTGCTGGCCATCTGCTACAACGCCAGCAATCTCAGGCGCCTGCGCGGCCTGCAGCTGATGCGGGTGGCGATCTCGGCGGCCAATTCCCGACGCAGCGATCTGGCGACCACCGAGCGGGTCTTCATCTGGGCCGCCGAGAGCGCCGCTCTACGACTCATCGGGATGTCGGAGCGCGCGGCTCAGGTCGCTGCCAGAGCGCTGACGCTGTACCGAGAGACGCCGGAATCGGTGTGGCAGCCGTACGCCCTGGAGATGCCACTGCTCTGCACGCATCTCGGCATCTCCCTCTACTACGGCGGGCGCGAGGACGCCGCGATCGAGTGCTTCGAGAACGCAGCAGCGTTGGCGGCATCGCATGACCTGAGCAAGGCCTTCCACAGCATCGCACTGCTCAGCGGCATCCACGCCCTGAACGGTGACATGCCCGAAGCGCGCCACTACGCCGAGCTGATCCGTGGGAGTTCCTGGGATCAGAGCCAGCTCGACGGCTACCGCGGCACCTTCTATCGCGTCGCAGAGGCGCTGCTGGCCGTCGAGGACGGCGACATGGCCGCGGCCCGGGAGCACGTCCGCGTGTTCGGTCCCCACCGCTCGACCAGCGAGCACTGGGCGACGATGGGGCTCGCGGAGGCATGGGTCGCTCTGCACGAGGGCAGGGCCGCTGCGGGACTCGAGCAGCTGGAATCACTGCGACGGCTGCGAAAACGCGAGACGGGAGGCGCCCACGCACGGCACGTCCTCAGCCGCGCGCGGGCACTCCTGCATCTCGCCGTCGGCGACGTGGCCGCGGCGCGCGCGGCGCTGCGCCATGATGCGAAGCCCGACGAGTTCGGCACGATCGTCGAACGCGCGCGCCTCGCCGTGTTCGAGGGTGATGCCTCCGAGGCGGCTCGGATGCTGGCACAGACGAGACAGGTGGCGAAGACCTCACGTCAGCGCGCCGAAGCGGTCGCAGTGGAGGCAGCCGCGCTGCAGCGCACCGCCGGAACGACCGCAGCCGCGAAGGCGGCCGCCGCCCTGCGCGTCCAACTCGACGATCGCGAGCTGACGACGCCGGTCGCTCTGTTCGGCCCGGAGGACGTCGAGCAGCTGCAGGACGCACTCATGACCCGCGACTCCGGGCGTTTCGCGACCGCGGTGCTTCCCTCCACATCCGGTCGCCCGCGTCTCTCCGCCCGCGAGCGCGTCGTGCTGCGCGCACTCACCTCCGGAGCGTCTCTGCAGTCGATCGCCGCCGACCTGAACGTGTCGCCGAACACCCTGAAGACGCAGCTGCGGAGCATCTATCGCAAGCTCGATGCGCGCAATCGTGCCGACGCGATCGAGCAGGCCGCGAAGCACGATCTGCTCACCGACCACTGACCCTCCACCGCCGCAGAGACGATCCACCACACACCGAGAGGCCCTCGGTGCCTGAGGGGGCAGGTTCCGAGGGCCTCTCTTCGTGCGGGTCGCTCAGCTGATCGCTGCGCGACGGCGCAGGATCAGGAGCGCTGCTCCCCCCAGGAGCAGGGTCAGCGCCAGCACCAGCACCCAGGGTGCGAGCTGACCGCCCGTGATCGCCAGCGGGGACTGGACGGGATGAACGGTGGCGCTCTCGACGGCCGGGAGCGGCTCGCCCCCCGGGCTCACCGCCAACGCCGTGGCCACGTTCTCGAGCGTGGCACCGGCGGCATCGGCGTCGACGGTCACCGCGTAGGTGATCGTCACCGTCTCACCCTCGGCGAGTTCGCCGACCCAGTGCAGCTCGGTGCCCGTCACCACAGGCGCCTCGACCGCGTGGCCCCCGACGGTCGCGCTGACGACGCCCGTGAGCTCTGCGTGATCCAGCACGTTGGCGAGATCATCGGTGACGACGACCTCGTCGAGGTCGGTCTCACCGGTGTTGACTCCGGTCAGCGTGTAGGCCACCACGCTGCCCACGGCCACGGCCGTTCCCGAACTCACGTTCGCGGTCTTCGCGAAAGTGAAGCCCGGAGCGCCCACACGGTGCTCCGTCGACGCCGGAGGCGGCGTGAGCTCGTCACCGCCGGGAGCGGTGGCGGTGCCCTCGGCGACGTTCGAGATCGTCTCTCCGCCCGCTTCGGCATCCACCGTCACGGAGTACGTGATCGCGACCCGCTCGCCGACCGCGAGAGCACCATGCCAGGAGAGCTCGTCGCCCTGCACGGTGGGCGCCGCGACGGGCGTGCCGTCCACCATGGCCGCCGCATCGCCGTTGTACTCGGCGTGAGCGAGGACGCTCGAGAGGTCGTCACTGATCGCCACTGGGTCGAGCGCTGTCGCACCGGTGTTGACGCCGGTCACCGTGTAGGTGATGACGCTTCCCGGATCGACGCGGGATCCCGAGGCCGGGTCGGCGGTCTTGACGAGCTCGAAGCCGGGCTCGTTGATCGGGTTCACCGTGATCGCCGGAGGCGTCTCGATCGGCGGCACTCCTCCCGGAGGAGTCGCGCTGCCCGTCACCGAGTTCTCCAGCGTCTCGCCACCGGCATCCGTGTTCACCGTCACCGAGTAGGTGATCGTGACGGTCTCGCCGACCTCGAGCGCGCCCATCCACGAGAGCGTCTCGCCGGAGAGTGCCGGAGCAGCCGCCGGAGAACCGTCGATCACGGCGATCGCGTCGTCGTTGAACTCGGCGTCGTCGAGCACTCCGGACAGGTCGTCGAGGATGGCGACGGGGTCGAGCGCGGTGTCACCGGTGTTCACGCCGGTCACCGTGTAGGTGACGACGGTGCCGGGATCGATGGCTGTACCCGGAGCCGGCGCGGCACTCTTCGACACCGAGAAGCCGGGCTCGTTGACCGGGTTCGTGGTCGTGACCGGAGGAGGTGTGATCTCCTCCCCTCCCGGAGGCGTCGCGATGGCGGTCGCGGAGTTCTCGAGCAGTTCGCCGGCGGCATCCGGTCCGACCGTCACCGAGTAGGTGATGGTGACCGTCTGTCCGACCGCGAGCGCGCCCGTCCATGAGAGCTCGTCGCCGTCGACCACGGCAGGCGCGGGCGTGCCGCCCACGATCGTCACGGCAGGATCTCCGTCGAGCGAGGCGTGATCGAGGACACCCGAGAGGTCGTCGACGATCTCGACGGTGTCGAGCGCCGTCTCGCCGGTGTTCACACCGGTGAGGGTGTAGGTGATCACGTCACCCGGATCCACAGCGGTTCCGGATGCCGGATCGGCCGTCTTCGAGAACTCGAAGCCGGGCTCGGTGACCGGGTGCTCGGTGCTGACGGTCGGCGGGACGATCGGCGTGCCCGGTGTCGTCGGGCTCTCCGGGTCGCTCGGATCGGTCGGCACCAGCGGCGTCGCCTCTCCCGTCACCGTGTTCGTGATGGTCTCGCCACCGGCGCCGCCGTCGACGGTCACCGAGTAGGTGATCACGACGTTGTCCCCCGGCTCGAGCGAACCGGTCCAGGAGAGCGCGCTCTCCGTCACCGTGGCGGTGCCGCGAGTGGCATCCACGTCGTCGTTGTACGAGGCGTTCGCCAGCACGCCGGCGAGGTCGTCCGAGATCTCGGCCGGGTCGAGCACGGTGTCACCCGTGTTCGTGCCTGTGACGGTGTACTCGATCACGCTGCCGGGGTCGACGGCGGTGCCCGATGCCGGGTCGGCGGTCTTGCTGACCTCGAATCCGGGGGCGACGACCGGGTGCTGGGTCGTCGCGGGGGGCGGCGACACCGGAGTACCCGGGGTGGTCGGGCTGTCGGGGTCGGTCGGGTCCGACGGGATCAGCGGCGTGGCCTCTCCCTCGGCCGTGTTGCGCAGCAGCACGCCCGTCGCGTCATCATCCACGGTCACCGTGTAGGTGATCACGACGTCATCGCCGGCACCGAGTGCGCCGGTCCAGCTGAGCTGCGATCCGGTGACGTCGACGGTGCCTGTCGTCGCCGACACATCGCCGTTGTAGGCGGCGTTCGCGAGAACGGCCGACAGGTCGTCGGTGATCGCCGCGGGGTCGAGCACGGTGTTGCCCGTGTTCGTTCCCGTGACCGTGTACTCGACGGTGTCGCCAGGGCTCACCGCCGTGCCCGATGCCGGATCAGCGGTCTTGGTGACCTCGAAGCCGGTCTCGACGACGGGATGCGTCGTCTCGACCTGGGGCGGAGTGATCGGCGTGCCGGGTGTCGTCGGGCCGTCGGGGTCGCTCGGGTCCACGGGGATCTGCGGGGTCGCCTCGCCGTTCGCGACGTTGTGGAGCAGAGCGCTCTCGACGCCGGAGTCGACGGTGACCGTGTAGCGGATCGTGACGGACTCGCCCCGCGGGATGGAGCCCGTCCAGGTCAGCGCGCCGTCGGCCACATCCGCGCTGCCGCGGTCTGCCGTCACGTCGTCGTTGTACGCGGCGTCGTCGAGCACGGCCGCGAGGTCGTCCGCGATGGTCACCGGGGCGAGGTCGGTGTCGCCGGTGTTGGTTCCGGTGACCGTGTACTCGATCGTGTCACCCGCCGAGACGGCGGTGCCCGATGCCGGGTCGGCGGTCTTGCTGATGGTGAAGCCCGATCCGAGCACGGGGTGCTCTGTGACCGCCGTCGGCGGGACGATCGGCTCACCGGGGATCTGCGGGCCGGTCGGGTCAGCAGGGTTCGGCGTCGTCGGAGTGGCAGTGCCTGACGCGACGTTGCTGAGCACCTCGCCTGAGGCATCTTCGTCGACGGTCACCGAGTAGGTGATCGTCACGACCTGTCCAGCCTGCAGCGTGCCGCCCCAGGCGAGGTCGGTGCCCGTGAGGGTGGCTCCGCCGGTGATGACCGGGGTGCCGTCGATCGCGGTCGTGATGTCGTCGTTGTACTCGGCGTGCGCGAGCACTCCGGCGAGGTCGTCGGCGATGGATGCCGGGTCGAGGGTGGTCGCACCGGTGTTGGTGCCGGTCACGGTGTAGTCGATGACCTGGCCCGGCTGCACCACGGTGCCCGAGGCGGGGTCGGCGGTCTTGGTGAGGGTGAAGCCCGCGACAGGGTGCTCGGTCGTGACGGCGGGCGGGACGATCGGGTCGCCACCGGGAGGTGTGCCCGAGGCGGTCACGCTGTTGGCGATGCTCTCGCCCTCGACGTCGTCATCGACGATGACGGAGTAGCTGACCGAGACGATCTGTCCCGGCTCGAGCGAGCCCGTCCACGAGAGCGAGTCGCCGGTGACGACCGCGCCACCCGAGGCGAGCTCGGTGCCGTCGATCGTCGTGACGACGTCATCCTGGTACTCGGCGAACGAGAGGACTCCGCTCAGGTCATCGAGGACCTCCACGTCATCCAGCACCGTGTTCCCGGTGTTCTCCGCCTCGACCTGGTAGGTGATCCGCTGTCCGGCGTGGACGGCCGTGCCGTCGGCCGGGTCCGAGGTCTTGCGCAGGTCGAGCCCGGGAGCCAGGCGGAGGTTGGAGTAGGTGCAGGTGACGTCGGTGCCGAGAGCTCCCGCGGGCTGGGTGACCTCGCCCGTCGCGCTCACGGCCACGGGTGTGGTCGAGCCGTCCGCATTGACCTGCTCGCACACGAGCGAGCTGTCATAGCCCGTCGGATCGGCGGTTCCCGCGGCGGTCTCGGTGAGGCCGAACGTGTCTCCCTGGTTCGTGAAGACGGGGCCGGCGTAGTCCGGCTGCAGGCCCGGCTCGTCACCGGTCGTGGTGTTCGAGGTCTGCGCGACGCTGTACTCCGCGGGAGCCTGGATGCCGAGCGAGAACTGGTCGGTCGGCGCGTGGCGCCCCTCGGGCAGGTCCTTCTTGAGCGTGAGCGTGTTCGGGAACGTGCAGCTCGACATGTCGGTCGGAGAGAAGCTGCCGAGCGAGGTGGTGTTGACCGTCTCACCGCGGGGAAGATCGACTTCGATGATGCGACTGCCGCCGCCCGACGCCGAGACGAAGAGGTGCCCCCGGTTGCCGAAGGCGATGCCGTTGCCCTGCACTCCGGCGCCCATGTCGTGCACCTGCTTGGCGTCGAGCGTGGCCGTGCTCGACTCGAGCGCGGTGGGCAGGTCAGCGGAATAGATGTACTGGTCGGCGACGAGGACCAGCTGTCCGGATGCGCTGAAGGCCATGTCGCCGTTCGCACCGAAGGCGCTGCTGCCGGCGGTGGGGCGCAGGGTGCCGACCTGCACGTAGGTCTGCGGCGTGACGCCCTCGTTCCAGGCGTAGATGTTGATGGCGTTGTCGGCGGTGCTGCTCGCGAAGTAGTACACCCCCGTCACGGGGTTGACTGCGCCGCGCAGCACCGCGGAGCTGAGGGTGAACGAGGTGCGGGTGGTCTGGTCGGTGATGCGGTCGTGCTTGGCCAGGACCTTGCTGGACGAGCTGTTCGTGACCGTGTACGCGTATCGGCCGCCGGCCGAGATGCCGAGACCGTTGTCGGAGTGGTCGGCGCCGATGCCGACCGTGCCCAGGGTGCCGCCAGCACCGGGCGCGCCTCCCTGCTCGTTCACCGCGAACTCGCGGATCTCCGTCGAGCTCTGCACGAAGACGGCTCCGGGCGTGCAGAGGAACGGGTCCGCAGCGGCTGCCGGAGCAGCGGTGATCGTGCCGCCGATGAAGACCATCGACGAGGCCACGACCGCCGCGCTCACCATTCCGCCGATGAGCTTGCGTGCTCTTCTCCGCCAGAACGGCGTCGCCGGCTCGGTCACGGACGTTCGACTGCGCTTTCGCGCACTACGAGATATCACGACTGCTCTCCCCTTGTCGCATCCGTGAGCACGCTCGCGCACACGGGGCCCGCCGCCCCCTCGGCGGCAACCGCACGGCGCTGTCAGATGACGATGCGTCGGCTCTCGGGCCTCGGTAAGCCTGGCGTTCCCCCGACCGCACCGACCGCGGAACCCCGGTATTTCACCCCGGGTTTTCACCCCACCCGGGTCGCGGGAGACCTGCCAGGCCCCGACATCTCCTCGTCACGGACGCGACGCTCAGCAGAACTGGTCCGGCCCGCCCCATCCGCCGACCCATGCCTCGACGCGCGGGTCGGACCGCAGGATGTGCACCCCGTCTGCGGCGACTCTGGGGAACTCGAAGCCCTCTCCCGTACCCCACCGCGCGGCTCGACGCAGCGCGCGCCGCGAGCGCAGCACTCCCAGCGACGAACCGCCGCCGTCGACGAGATCGACGGCGCCCACATCGCCCGCGCCGAGGCCCGCCACGCATTCCGCGATCCAGGCCGGCTCGAGAACCACGACGGGTCGCTCGATCTCCCAGGTCACGCGGGCGTCGAACTCGCCCCCACCCACGACGATGCGCGGGTCCTGCGCGAAGGCGGTCATCGCCGCATCCACGACCACCCGCGCCCGCGGGAAGGCGGCGAGGATCGAGTCGACCGCGACGAACAGCGCAGCCGGGGTGTGCGTGCCGCGCAGCCTGACGACGAGATCGGGCACCTCCGACAGCAGACCTCGCGGGGCGGAGCCGCCGACCGGAATCGACGACACCAGTGCCATCGTCTGGGCGTTCGCGCGCTCGAGTCCCGAGGTGCTGCGCTCAGCCCAGTCGGGTCCGTCGTGCCACGCCACGGCTGTCGGCACGTGAGCGAGCACAGCGCCCGCCTGCCACATCCGGTGCGCCCACTCCCAGTCCTCCCCGCCGTAGGCGGAGAAGGACTCGTCGAACCGGCCCGCCTCGTCGAACATCCGGCGCGAGCAGGCGATCACCGCGCCGATGACGAACCGGTACGACCGGTCATCGGCGTCGAGCAGGTCGTGGCTCCGTGCGTACGCCTCGGCGAGCCACGTCGGCTCCGGGAGCTCGCGGCCGACCACGGCGTCGAACACGGGCACCTCGGGAGCGATGCCCGAGAAATCGGCGTGCCGGCGACGACCCACGGTGACAGCCTCGGGGAGCAGCGCAGGAAGCCGGGTGAGGGCGCGCACGTATCCGGGTTCAGGGGCCGTATCGGCATCGAGGAAGCACAGCACCTCGCCGCTGCTCGCGTGCACGCCGAGATTGCGCACCGCCGCCAGCCGGAAGCCGCGGTCCTCCTGTCGGACGAGGATCACCCCTGCCGGAACGCGTACTTCGCCCGCGGATCCGTCGTCGGCGACGACGATCTCGAGAAGGTCCTGCGGATAGTCCTGCATCGACAGGGCGCACAGCGTCCGCGCCAGTTCGGTCGGCTGCTCGTAGTGAGCGACGATCACCGACACCTTCGGGAACACCTCCGGATCGACTCCGTCGAGCGTGTCCCACCTGTTGCCGACGACCCAGGGTGGCCTCGTCACCATGCCAGCCCGCCCCACCAGCGCAGGTACGCCCGGGCGGCCTCGGGCCACGACGAGGGCAGCGTCGTCAGACCGTGCCAGGTCGTCTCGGGGTGCTCGAAGGCCTGCCGCACCGCAATGGCGAGGTCGGGTTCGTCGAACGTCTGCAGGGTTCCGGGGCGCAGCGTCGCCATCTCGTCCATGTAGCGATTGCGCAGTGCGACGGGTCGCCGCCCCCAGCCGATCCACGACGCCAGGGAACCGGATGCCGACACGTGTCGATGTGCGATCACCGGCACCGACACCGCGCGGCCCCGTCGCGCGATCTCGTCGTCGTCGAGCCAGCCCGTCACCTCCACCTCGACCCCGAGCTCACCCGCTCGGCGGACGAAGTCCTCGAGTTCGCCGGCGTGACCGTCCGAGGCGCGGCCGAGAACCGTCATCTTGCCGATGCCCGCACGCGCCGCGGCACGGGCCGCCTCATCGTGTCCCTTACCGGGATAGAAGTATCCGAGCACGCCGACGGACCCGTCAGCCGGCATCCGCTGCGCGTCAGGACGGAGAGCGACGGGAAGAGGGATGGTCACCGCGGGGCCGGTCCACACTCCCTCTTCGCGGAGCAGCGCATGCTCGTGCTCGCTGTTGACCGCCACCGCTCGCGCCGCCGAGGCCACGGCCGCGTACGCCGCGCGACGGCGGGGCAGATTGCGTTCGCCGTCCGACGCCTGCGGGACGTCGTGCAGGGTGACGCTGATCGACCGACGCGACGCGAGCGCGCCGAAAGCCCGCGCCGCGTCCTCGGGAGAGGCACCCCAGAGCCGATCGGTGAAGTGCGCATGCAGCGGGGCGCCGAGATGCAACGCATCCAGGACCTCCTCGTCCACGGTCTGAATCGACGGATCCTCCGCGCGCACGGCGGCGGCCATCTCTCGTCCGTACACCGCGACGCCGTGGGTTCCGGGGTGGACGAGCAGCAGCGGAGCCGCACTCATCGCGCACGCCAGACGTCGAGAAGAGGTGCAAGACGCGTGAGGGCGGCGGCGACGAACTCAGGATGGCCGGCGTACCAGTCGAGGTGGGCGGCGCGCACCTCCGCGTCGTCGATCGGGACGCCCTCGACGATCCAGTGCGCGCGCGGCTCGTCTGGCAGCCCCCAGGCCTCGACGACTTCGGGATGCAGCGGTGCCCGCACCGAGTTGAGCAGTGGTCGACCGGGGTCGGTCGGGCCGCCCGCGTGGCCGAGCGTCTCGAGCACCCGGGCGCCCAGAGGCATCCACACCGCATCTCCTGGATGGTTGACGGTGCGCGCATGATCGGCCGTGACCGAGTCGAACAGATCGGAGACGGGCACGTCAGTGCTGTTCTCCCGGACGCGCAGTGTGTCGATCGAGGACTGACCCACGGCACGCACCTCGCCGGGTGTCAGCGCGGCGACGACGGGGATGCCGGCGGCGGCAGCGAGCGTGCGGATGTCGTGATACGCCACGACCGGCGGGTCGCCCTCGACGCCCGGCACCCGGATCGCGGCCTGGAACGGATGCAGTCCTGCGAAGCGCACCGGGGGCACGGTCAGCATCCGGGCATCCGTGATCGCGGCGATCTGGCGCGAGCCCAACGGCAGCTCGCGGTAATCGTCGCGGATCGGCTGACTGATCACCGTGTCGGCGGTGCGGACGATCTCGTGCAGTCGCGCGGCGTCGGCGGCGGTCATCTCGTGCACGGCAGGGACGCGCACGAAGCGATGCTCGGGAGCATCGATCACCAGGCGCAGCGATTCGGCCTGGCAGTTGCCGAGCACCACACCGAATCCTTCGGGAAGCGGAGCCAGCCCGTAGAACTCCGAGTAGTGTTGGCGACGCGCTAGCACCAGGGAGCCAGCCGGCGCAACGGCCGTGCGTAGTTCGGGATCATGGCTCATGATTCGAACGTACCCCCTCGATCTCATCAGTCTTGCGTCCCATTGCACCGCGGCCCTCCGTCATCGCGATGCGCGCACGTCGGGTGCTCAGCCCGCCAACGGAGAACCACATCGTCACCGAACCCACCCTCATCCGCGTCGCCTCGATTCCGGCCGCCCACCCCTATGTGCGCGCGATCACCGACTCACAGCGTGTGCGCGTGCTGCCCGACCCCCCGGTCTCCGGGGCGCCTGCCGAGGTGTGGTGGCCGCCGGTGGCGCTGACCTCGCAGTGGCTCGATTCACACGGTGCGGACTTCGACGTGCTGCACGTGCACTTCGGTCTCGAGTCGTTCTCGCCGGACGAACTGCGCGAGGCTCTCGAGACCGCGCACCGGCTCGGCCGGCCGGTCGTCTACACCGTGCACGACCTGGAGAACCCGCAGCTGGTCGATCAGCGGCTGTATCGAGAGCTGCTCGACGTGATCATCCCGTCGGCCGATCACCTCATCACGCTCACCTCGACGGCGGCGGAGGAGATCGAGCGGCGGTGGCACCGCAGCAGCCGGGTGCTCGCTCACCCCACTCTGCTCGACGGCGCCGCCGTGGCCGAGCGCACGGTCGACGAGACCCTTCGGATCGGAATCCACCTGCGAGACCTGCGCCCCAACATCGCCGCCGAGCATGCGGTGCGCGCCGCCGTCGAGGCGGCCACTCTGCTCGGGCAGACAGGGCGGGCCGTGGAGTTCGAGGTGCTGCTGCACGAGCGCGTCCGCGACGACGCAGCGGCCGACCGCGTGACCGCGGCCGCTGAAGAACATCCCGCGGTGCGCGTGCGACGCACGCCGCGTCTGAACGACGCGGGCATCGAGACCTGGATCGGAGGACTCGACCTCTTCGTTCTGCCCTATCTGCACGGGACGCACTCGGGGTGGGCCGAGCTCTGCTACGACCTGGGGGTGCCCGTGGCCGGAACGGACGTGGGGCACGTCAGATCCCAGCATCCCGAGGACTTCTTCGTCATCGACCTCGACGAGCCGCAGACGCTGGTCGAGGCGGTGGCGCTCGCCTCCGACGCGCGCGCCTCGTCGCCCCGTGAATCGCTGGTCGATCGGCGACGGTCCGAAAGAGTGGCCGAACGGGAGGCCGTGCGCGACGCGCACGCCCGGCTCTACACCACCGCGCGCGCCGAGATCTCGACGGGGGCCCACGCGTGACCGTCCGCGAGCGGTTGCGGGTGCTGGTCGTGGCGCCTGAGCGTCACGCCCTTCGCCAGCCGCACGCCGGCGGCTTGGAGGCCGTGGTGTGGAACCGCGTGCGCTGGCTGCGCAGCCGGGGCCACGACGTGCAGCTCTGCGCGGCGGAAGGATCGGACTTCCTCGGCGCCGACATCGATCTGCACCTGCCGAGACCTCGGTGGCACCGGCCACGGGATGCGTCGGACACCGACTTCCCCGAGGGACACCGCCGTCTCATGACCGACGCCTTCGCCCGCGTGCGGGATCGGCTCGACTCCCCCGCGACGGGCGTCGACGTGATCGACAATCACAGCCTCCACGGGGATCCGATCCTCTGGAGCCGTGACATCGGGGTGCCCGTCGTCACGACCCTGCACACACCGCCGCTCGCCGACATGGTGATCGCCTCCAACGCGCTCGCCGGCTCGTCGCCGCACCGCTTCCTCGCGGTCAGCCAATACACCGCGCGGGCGTGGTCGGCCGAGGGCGTCGAGGCATTCGTCTTCACGAACGGCGTCGACACCGCGCAGTGGAGCCTGGGGGCGGGCGGAGGCGACTGGGTGTGGTTCGGACGGATCGTTCCCGAGAAGGCGCCGCACCTCGCCATCATCGCCGCCAGACGCGCGGGGGCGCGCCTGAAGCTCGCGGGTCGCGTGGGCGACGCCGTGTACTTCGACCGGGAGGTTCGACCGCGCCTCGGCGACGGCATCGACTATGTGGGGGCACTGCGGCAGCCCGAGCTCTCGGCGCTCGTCGGGGCCGCGTCGGTCGCCCTCGTCACGCCGGTGTGGTCGGAGCCCTTCGGGCTGGTGATGGCCGAGGCGCTCATGACCGGCACGCCCGTCGCCGCATTCGACTCGGGTGGGACCAGCGAGGTGCTGGCCGGGATTCCCGGCACCGCCATCGTGCCCTCGGCCGACACCGACGGCCTCGCCCACGCCGCATCGGCGCTGGTCGAGCAGTCGCGGCTCGGGCTGTCTCGCCACGTCGTGCGCGAGGCGGCCTCCGCTCGCCACTCGCTCGATCACAGGCACCGCGAGATCGAGCGCGTTCTCACCGTCGCCGCTCAGAGCGCGGTGCCGGCTCACGAGCTCGTAGAGGCGGTCGGAGCATGATCGGCTGGTACGTGCATCATCACGGGTGGGGCCATCTGACCCGGATGCAGGCGATCCGCCCGCACCTCGGGGATGAGGTGACGGTGTTCTCGAGCCTGCCGGAACCTGAGTCGTTGCCCCCCGGGACGATCTGGGTGCAGCTGCCTTCCGACTCCGACGCGGTCGTCGGGCCCGACGGAGTGCGCCGCGAGGCGCACGAACTCGGCGATGTCACGGCACGAGGCAGCCTGCATTGGGCGCCGCCGGGGCACCCCGGGCACCAGGCTCGTCTCGCTGCGATCGCGGAGTGGGTCGCCGTCCACCCGACCGCGGTCTTCGTCGTCGACGTCAGCGTCGAGGTCACGATGCTCGCGCGTCTGCTGGGGATGCCGACGATCGCCGTGGCACAGCCGGGCGATCGCACCGACGCGCCGCACCGTCTCGGATACGACCTCGCCGACCGCATCCTGGCGCCCTGGGCGCCCGGCACGATCCCTGCGAAGGCCCTCCTCGGTCGCGAGGACCGCGTGCGATCGGTGGGCGCGATCTCGCGCTACGACGGCCGCACCCGCGCAGACGCAGACGACGACGCGCGCCGCGTGCTGTTCCTCGGCCGTGCCCTCGACCCGCTGCGGCTCACGCAGACGATCGAGCTGCTGACGGCAGACGGGTGGGCCGTCGACACCGCGGGCGCCGGCGAGGACGACCGGGTCGATGACGTATGGCCGCTGCTGTGTCGAGCGACCGTCGTCGTGAGCGCGGCGGGTCAGAACAGCATCGCCGACCTCGCGGCCGCCGATGCCCGAGCTGTCGTCATCGGCCAGGAGCGACCCTTCGGCGAACAGCAGGACATGGCCCGCGTGCTGGCCGCGCACGGGCTCGCCGAGACCGTCTCGGCTGAGGCGTCGCCTGCAGAGGTGGCCGACGGCATCCGACGCGCGGCCGACACCGCCCCCCGCTGGCATGCATGGCAGGTGTCCGGTGCCGCGGCCCGTGCCGCGACCGCGATCGAGGAGCTGGTGGGATGACGACCACCCGCGTCGCCGTCATCACACCGGCATCGATGAACCGTCTCGACCACCTGCAGCGGCAGCGTCGGTTCCTCGACGAGGTGCGCACGCGCGGGGTCGAGGTCGTGCGTGTCGAGGCGTGGCTCGACACGGAGCCACCGCCCGCAGCGCCTTCAGCCCTGTTCGTCCACGTGCCGCCGGGCCGCGACGGCATGCGCGTCGGGGCGGCTCGCAACGCCGCAGCCTCCCTCGCGCTGGCTCAGGAGGTGGACCTTCTGGTGTTCCTCGATGTGGACTGCCTGCCGGGGCCGCGACTGATCGAGAGATACCTCAGCGCTGCGCAGGCCCATCCCCACGACCTCCTCTGTGGACCGGTGACGTACCTCCACAGCGTGCAGCGTCCCTCGACGCTGCACGATCTCAGCGCGCTGACGCGCCCGCATCCGGCACGCCCGCTGCCCCCCGAGGAGGCCACCGTGGCGGCGGCCGATGACGAGTTCGACCTGTTCTGGTCGCTGTCGTTCGCGGTGACCCCGACGACGTGGACGCGTCTCGGCGGGTTCGACGACGCGTATGAGGGGTACGGCGCCGAAGACACCGACCTCGGACGGCGGGCTCGGTCGCTCGGCATGCGGCTTCGATGGATCGGCGGCGCGCACGCCTATCACCAGTGGCACCCGGCCGGCTCTCCGCCGTGGCGACACCTCGACGACATCCTGCGCAACGGGGCCCTGTTCGCCGACCGCTGGGGCGAGTGGCCGATGCGCGGCTGGATAGACAGCTTCATCGAGGGAGGTGCCGTCGAACCCCACGGCACCGGATACCGCCGCGTCGCTCAGTCCAGACGTGAGGACAGCTCCCCGATGATCTCCCCCGCCTCTCGCCTCGCCCCCGCGACGCGCTCGATCTCGGCCTCGAGATCGGCCAGCGTCTCGCCGGACGCTCCGTGACGCCGGGCGATCTGCAGGTTCGCGCGAACGTTCAGAGACGCCCCCGACAGCCCGGCACGGAGCCCCTCGGCCGCGACCGCGAGATCGACGACGATGTGCGGGTTGCCCGCCTCGGCGAGCACGCGCACGTCGCGCAGCATCGCCACGCCGATCGCGCCGACCCGAGCCGCGGACCGGGCCGCCTCGACGGCGGCGTCGCGGACGCGCTCATCTCGGGAGGGGTCGTCGGTCGGCAGGGCGAGCGCAGCCCCGAAGCTCGAAGAGACGACGCCATCCGCCTCGACCGCCCGCAGCGCCTCTGCCCGCCGCCGGGCGAGCCGGTCGACGCAGTCCGACGCTCGCGGGTCGCCATCGGAGTACCCGCCGACCATGCTCATCAACGAGGCGGCGATCGCCAGCATCACCCCTGACGCCGCACCGCCCCCGGGAGAGCCCGTCGGCTGACTCAGCGCATCCAACCAGTCGTCCAGAGGGGTGGATGGCGGGATGTCGGCGGAGTCCTGCATGAGCGCCAGACTATCGAGCCAGGGTGACAGCAACGTGAGACGCGACGCGACGCTCCCCATTCGGCTATCCCCTGCTCGCCGCCGGCGCAAGGCCCTCGGCGGACCCGCTTCTCTCGCCTAACGTCGCCCACACGAGAGGGAGGAGCGAACCGTGGGCACACACATCGAGATCGACGGCAGGAACTTCCTGCTTCGGGATGATCAGCCCCTGCGCATGGTCATGGCTGAGATCGAAGCAGCCGCATCGTCAGCGCCGGCGTTCGTCACCCTGCCGGGCGACGGGCAGAGCATCAGCGTTCTCATCCGGTCGACGACGCGAGTGGTGATCTCGGTCGAGAAGCCCGGACATGTCGAGCCGGATCACGGGCCGGGGGACTTTCCGTTCGACGATTGGGAGCTGTGACGTGGAAGAGCTGTGGCTCGTCAGGCACGGGGAGAGCGTGGGCAACGTCGCCGCGACGGCCGCAGAGGCTTCAGGAGAGGAGACGATCGCGCTCGCGACCCGAGATGCCGATGTGCCCCTGTCCGAGACGGGCGCGGAGCAGGCGAGAGCGCTGACCGCGGTGCTGCACGGCGGCCCCGTCACGCCGGAGGTCGCGTGGTTGTCGCCCTATGTGCGGGCGCAGCAGACGTTCGCGCTCAGTGCGGAGGGCTCCCCGGGCATCGAGCGGGTGCTCACCGACGAGCGCGTGCGCGACAGGGAGCTCGGCATCCTCGATCTGCTGACGCGGTGGGGCGTCGCCGCGCGGCACCCCGAGGAGGCCGACCGCCGGGCGCGCCTGGGCAAGTACTATCACCGGCCACCGGGCGGCGAGTCCTGGGCCGACGTCGCTCTTCGTCTGCGGTCGTTCCTTCGCGACGCCCTCGACGCCGATGCTCGTGTGGGACTCGTCGTCGCACACGATGCCGTCGTCATGCTGCTGGTCGCGCTGCTGACCGGGATGGACGAGCCCCGCCTCCTGCAGTTCGCCTCAACGAACACCGTCCTCAACGCATCCGTGACGCGACTGCGGTTCGACGGTCAGCAGTGGCAGCTCACCGACTTCTCAGACGTGCGTCACCTCGCACAGCTGGGCGCCGAGATCACCGTGCACCCCGGGAGCCCCGATGTCCGTCCCTCATGAGCCGACGACGGTCACCCCGCGACTGCTTCGCGAGTGGGGGCTCCCCGATCCCGGCGACTCGAAGAAGTCCCGAGGGACGGCGATGATCATCGGCGGGTCTCCCCTCTCGGCGGGCGCGATCGTCCTCGCCGGCGAGGCTGCGTTGCGCGTCGGAGCGGGCAAGGTCGCCGTGGCGACCGATGCCGCAGTCGCGGATGTCGTGCGCATCGCCTTTCCGGAAGCAGGCGTGTTCGAGGCGCCGCGCGCCGGCGAGCCGACGTCGGATGCCTTGCGCACCGCCTTCGACGGAGCGGACGCGGTGCTGGTCGGACCCGGGTTGGATGATCCGGACCATGCCGCCGAGTGGCTGCGGCGACTGGCAGACCAGGAGATCGACTGCCTCGTGGTCGACGCCTTCGCCGTCGGGGCGCTCCGACAGGTACCCCGGTCCGATCTTCCGCAGTCCGTGATCGTCAACGCCAATCTCGAAGAGGCCGAGCTTCTGCTCGGCCGACCAGTCGACGACCTCTTCACGGACCTGCCGCCGCTCGCACAGGAGCTCGATGTCGTGATCCACTGCTACTCCGCGGTGGCCTCGCCCTCGGGCGCGGTGTGGCGGCTCGACACCGGCGGCCCCGGTCTCGGGACCGCCGGTTCGGGAGACGTGGCGGCCGGCACGATCACCGGTTTCGCGGCCCGAGGAATCCACCCGGAACGAGCAGCCGTGTGGGGAGCCTGGGCACACGCCCGCGCCGGCGACCGACTGGCCGAGCGGATGGGGCTCGGGTTCCTCGCGCGCGAACTCGCCGGCGAGCTCGCCCAGGCAGTCCTCGAGGTGCAGAGCGCACCGGGCGCCTTCGAGAGCGGAAACTGACCGGATCCGCCTCGCTCCCGGCGCGCTCGGTCACGCGTCATCCGTCGGCGCGCTGCTCCCGCGGCCGCAGGTGCGTCCCGTCGAGGTGGCGACGCGCCGCGGCGATGGCGCGCCGCGCGTGCTCCTTCGCTCCGACCTGCGCGACGAGCATCGCCCGCGGGATCTCGAGAGCGAACGGAATGCCGTAGGGCAGCGCTCCGAGGATGTCGGGGATGTCGATGCCTCCCTCTCCCGGGAACAGCCGCTCGAAGCGCGCGGTGTGGATCAACTCCGACGTGGTGCGCGGGATCTCGGCAGGAGCGTCGCACACGTGCGCATAGTGGAACCACTCCCGCGGCAGCTCTCTCAGCTCGGCCACGCTGGATTCCGAGCGCGCGAAGTGCAGCATGTCGATCAGCATCCCCGCGTTGGGCTGATCGGCCGCGCGGAGGATGCTCGTGGCCGAGGCGAGGTTCGGCGTCTCCGTCCAGGAGGGGAACTCGAGGTCGACGGTGAGCCCGAACGGGGCGGCGAGCTGGCACAGCTCTGCGAACCGGTCGGTCTTGCGCGCGAAGTCCGCGTCGGGGAGCTGCGCGATGACATGGCGTGCGCCGAGCTCGGCCCCAGCCTCGAGGAAGCGCAGGTAGTCCCGCGGACTGTCTCCGGATGTGATGCGGGCCAGCTCGATGTCGAGCACCTCGACCCCGGTGGCATCGAGATGGGTCTTCGTCGCCCGCATGAGCGCCGGGTCGAAGGCCAGCGGGTAGTGCGGCTCCTGTGGCGTCACCCTCGTCATCCGCAGTCCGACGTAACGGTAACCGGCGGCGGCCGCGGCATCGACGAGCTCTGGCGGTGAGAGGCTGAGCGCGGTCAGGTGCGCGAGCGAGTAGTCGTGCCCGGACTCCGGCTCGATCTCGGTCGGGCCGCTGGCGCGGGCGCGCAGCCGCTGGCGCCGGTGGGCCGCCATGCGCAACGGCACGGTGAGGGGGTCACCGAGCCCGTCGTAGTCGCCGATCCGCTGGACGACCTCGAAGAACACGCGCGAGCCCAGGATCTCGGTGAAGAAGTGCAGGAACTCACCCCGCTCGTCACGGTCGTACAGGATGGAACTGCGACGCAGCTCGGTGAGCAGATCAGCCGGGAGCTCCTGCCGCGCATCCAGATCGTCGTAGTAGTTGGCGGGGATGTCGAGCAGGGGTGCCCCGCGGCCGCGGAGGGCCGCAGCGCAGGCCACCACGTCGTCGGTCGCGAAGGAGATCAGCTGCGGGCTCGACACGGCCGGCGCCCAGTCGCCGCGACGCAGCGGAGTGGTGCTCAGAGCGATGCGGACGCGCCGCGACGGGTCGTGCGCCGACCAGGTTCGGATCACTCCGAACGGAGCGGTGATCTCGGCTGATTCGCCGGGGACGAGACCGAGGACGGTTCGGAAGAACAGCGTGGACTGATCGAAGTCATCGATCGATTCGGTGATCGACACGTGATCGATGCCGTGCAGCAGGGTCGACTCCGACGCCGCCCCCGTCTCGCGGAAATCGCTCAGCCAGGGGCGCTCCGCAGACGAGTCGCAGAAGAAGAGCGCGGTGCCGCCGGGGCTCGCGACGGAGTCGAGGTCTGATTCATCGGACGCCCGAGGGCGGGCGAGCTTCGGGGCCAGCAGGCTCTCGGCCCGCCGCATGGATGCCGACGCATCGACCGTATCGACGGCGAGCGCGCTGATCGAGGCGGTGCCGGGCGCGATCGACCGTTCCGGAGCGAGGTTCAGCAGGATGCGGGCATCCCCCTGCTCCCAGAGCTGCACGGGGAGCGAGCGATGCTCGCGGGAGTGGGTGAATCCGAGCGTGGTGAGAGCGCGGGAGACGAGCGGCGCTGACACCTCGTCGACCGCCAGCTCGGCGAAGGCGAAGCCGGTCACCTCGGGTGCCGGCGGTATCCCCTCTCCTCCGAGCGTCTCCACCGGGACGTTCGCGGAGACGGCCTCCATGAGGGCGCGGGTCGAGCGCATCGCGTCGGTCGCGGTGTGACGCGGGTCCTCCTGCTGATACACGTCATTGAACACCTCGAGCGCGATCGGGCCCCGGTATCCCCGTGTGAGGAGGCTCGCGAGGAACCCGGCGACATCGAGCGACCCCTGACCGGGGAACATCCGATGGTGCAGACTCCACTCGCGCACGTCGAGATTCGATCGCGGAGCGTCGGCGAGCTGGACGTGGAACACCCGGTCGACGTCGATGGTCGAGATGGCCGACGCATCGGCGCCGTTCGAGAGCACATGGAAGCTGTCGAGGCACATGCCCAGCGCCGGGTGGTCGACCTGCTGCACGAGACGCCAGGCGTCATCATGCGAGCGCACCCTGCCCCACGGCACGGCTTCATACGCCAGGCGGATGCCCCGCTCGAGGGCGAGATCGGCGAGCCGGCCCAGCTGCTCGGCCGCCCGCCCTTCGTCGTCGACCCCATGGACCGACCTCGACGAGCAGCACACCAGCACCTCGGTGCCGAGCTCGACGAGCAGATCGAGCTTGCGCTGCGCGAGCCGCAGCTGCGCTCCGAACAGCTCCTCGCGCACCGCCTCGACGTGCAGCGGCTGATATGCCTCGATGCGGAGTCCGAGGTCTGCCGCCTCCGCAGCCAGACGACGGGGTGACCACGACGACATGACGAGGTCGTACTCGAGCAGCTCCACGCCCCTGAATCCCGCCGCTGCCGCGGCACGCAACTTGTCGTCGAGCGTGCCGGAGAGGCACACGTGAGAGATGGCGACGTGCTGCGCGTCGAATGCGGGGCTCATGGGATCACCTGACGATGGTCGGATTGTCGGATGCCGAGGCGTCAGTCGGTCGCGACGTGCTCGACCGTCTCACCGGGGTTGTAGATGTCGAGGATGTTCCAGTGGCCGGACGTGGGTGTGGGCACATTCACCATCGACACGTCGAGCACGACAGGACCGCCCAGGGCGATCGCGCGTTCCAACGCCGGCTTGAACTTCGCCGCGGAGTTCACCCTGATGCCGGTCACCCCGTATGCCTCCGCGATGGCGGCGAAGTCGGTGTACATCGGATCATCCGCGTCGCCGAAGACGGTTCCGTATGTGGTGTCGAAGGCCGCTTTCTCGAGGCCCGCGATGGTGCCGAAGGCGTTGTTGTTCATGACGACCCAGACCACCGACACGTTCTCTTCCCGGGCTGTGGCGAGCACGGCCGGGTTCTGGCCGAAGCCCCCGTCGCCCACGAGAGAGACGACGACGCGGTCGGGGAGGGCGATCTTCGCGCCCACTGCGGCGGGGGCGCCGAATCCCATCGTCGCGAAACCACCGGGTGTGAGGAAGGTGCCGGGCGTGAGGATGTCGAACTGTTGGCCGACGCCGTTCTTGTTCCATCCGACATCGGTGGTGATCACGGCATCCGCGGGAAGGACCTGCCGTGTCTCGGCCAGTATCCGCTCCGGACGCATCGGCCACGCGTCGGACACCTGAGCCTCGGCGTTGCGCGAGCGGACCGAGTCCCTGCTCTCCTTGATCGCGGTCAGCAGCTCGACCCGCTGCACGCCCTCGGGTGCGAGCCTGCGAGCCACGCGGACCAGGACGCCGAGCGCGGACTTGAGATCGGCGAGCGCGCCGATCGCGAGCGGATAGTTGCGCCCCAGCTCCGCCGGATCGATGTCGATCTGCATGAGCCTGGTGGCGGGGATGTCGAAGGTGTACTCGGGGTACCACGAGCTCGAGTCGGCCTCGGCGAAGCGTGTTCCGAGTGCGAGGATCCAGTCCGCACCGCGCGTGGTCTGGTTGGTGAAGGCCGTTCCCCAGAATCCGGTCATGCCCAGCACCAGTGGGCTGTCGTCGGGCACGGCGCCCTTGCCCATCAGACTGTGTGCGACCGGCAGCGACAGCAGATCGGCGAACTCGACGAGCTCGGCAGACGCGTCCGCCGCGATGATGCCTCCGCCGACGTAGAGCACGGGTCGCTCGGCGTCGAGCAGGTTGCGCACGATCTGCTCGGCGACCTGCTCGTCGAGGCTCGGCCGGGCGAGCGCACGGGTGTTGCCGATCACGCGATCGAAGAGGGCCACGTCGACCTCTGCCGAGAAGACATCCATCGGAACATCGACGAGCACGGGTCCGGGGCGACCGCTCTCGGCCAGCGTGAAGGCCTTGTCGAGCACCTCGGCGATGAGATGCGGCTGATCGACGCGCCACGCTCGCTTCACGAAAGGCCGGTAGATCTCGTACTGCGCGGCGTCCGCATGCAGGTTGATCTCCTGGTGCGGATGCTTGCCGAAGTAGTGGGTGGGCACGTCGCCGGCGATGACGACCATGGGGATCGAGTCGAGCGCGGCATTCGCCACGCCCGTCGCGGCGTTCGTGAGCCCCGGCCCGAGGTGCGTGAGGACGACACCCGTCTGCTTCGTCACGCGGGCGTAGCCGTCGGCTGCGTGCGCGGCGATCTGCTCGTGCCTGACGTTCACGAACGCGAGCTGCTCGCTCTTCTCCATCGCCGCAAGCAGTGCGATGTTCGTGTGACCGCACAACCCGAAGACGTGCCGCACCTGGCGTGCTTCCAGGTATCGGACGATCTGGTTGGACACCAAGTCCTTCATGATGCTCTCTTTCCGTGGTGGCGGTCGTTCGAGACGGTCCGGCGCGCCGGACCCGTATACGTGTAGGGGATCGACTTCGGCATGGGGCCCTTGATCCGGCCGCCCTGTTGCAGCTGCTCATGCGCGTGGGCGAGGATCCCCACCGATCGCGACAGGATGAACACCCCGCGACCGAGTTCGGGCGTCAGACCGAGTTCGCAGTAGATGACGGCGGTGGCGCCGTCGACATTCATGGGGATGCGCCGCGGCTTCCCCTCACTGATGGCGTCCTCCACGGCCCGGCCGATCGCGACGAAGCGCCCCGAGACCGATCCCTCTTCGCTCGCTGACTCGACGAGGGAGAGCAGCCGAGGCGCGCGCGGGTCCAGCGGATGCCATCGATGACCGAAGCCGGGAACGTACTTCTCACCCGCCTCCCGTCTGCGCTGCAGCACGACCCTGGCGGCCTCGGAGACGTCGCCGGCCACGGCCAGCTCGGCGTCGATCTCGTTGTAGAGCTCCATGCACTGCTGACCCGGTCCGCCGTGCACGTCGTCGAGCACATTGATCGCAGACGCCATCGCGCCGTTCATCGGAGCACCGCACGTCACCGCCATCCGTCCGATCGCGATCGACGGGGCCTGGGGCCCGTGGTCGACGGATGACACCAGGGCCGCCTCGAGAAGCTCCGACTGCGCGTGCGAGGGCAGATCTCCGAGGAGCATGAGCCAGATGGTGTCGACGAAGCTGACGGTTCCGATGAGCTCCTGCACCGGATAGCCGCGCAGGTCGATCGACCCCGGCTTCACATCGATGATGTCGGTGGTCCACCAGTTGCGCGCGTCGTCGACGATCTCCTCCGCCGAGCGGTCGCTCACGAACGCGCTCCCGTCGCTTCGAGCTCGGCGACGAAGAACTCTCCGAACAGCTCCTCGTCAGACGGGCGATCCTCCGCGATCGTCCGCGACACCCACGTGGTGTTCAAGTAGTGCCGCAGCGACACGTTCTCGGAGGTGATGTTGCCTCCCCAGGTGCCGCAGCCCATCGACGACGTCATCGGCATCCCGTTGGTGAATGATCCGGCGTTCGCCTTCGAGTTCGGCTGGCGCACCATGATGCGCGAGACCGGCATGTGCTGCGCGAAGTAGTCGATGTGCGCGTCATCCGTCGAGGCGATGCCGCACGAATGGCCCTTGCCGCCGACCTCGTAGAGCGCCTTGGCGAGTTCGACGCCGTCCTCGAAGCTGCCCTCGTACTTGTGCACGGCCATGAGCGTGGTGAGCTTCTCCTTGCAGAACTGCTTGTCTTCGCCGATGCCGTCGCCCTCCACCAGGATGAAGCGGCGGTCGGCCGCGATGTCGAACCCTGCCGCTTTCGCGAGGGCCTGCGGCGAGATGGCGACGGTGTCGGCCAGGCGGTGGCCCTCGGCGTCCCACATCACCGCCTGCAGAGCCGCTCGCTGATCTGCCGTCGCGAGGTGACCGCCCTCCGCTCGCAGAGCGTCCAGCATGTCGGCGTAGCGCGCGGCGGGGACCAGCACGTTGCCGTCGGCCGAGCAGCCGGATCCGAAGTCGGATGTCTTGGAGAGCATGCAGTTGCGCGCGGTCTCCTGCAGATCGGCGGTCTCATCGACGAACTCGGTCGCGTTTCCGGCGCCGACGCCGTACGCCGGCGTGCCCGAGCTGTAGGCGGCGCGGACGAGCCCCTGCCCACCGGTCGCGATGACGAGATCCGAGCGGCGCATCACCTCCTGCGAGGCGGTGAGGCTGGGCAGCGTGAGGCACTGGAGGATGTCGGCGGGTGCTCCTTCGGCCTCGAGCGCCTCGCGCATCAGGCGCACGGTCTCGAGAGTCGTCTGGGTCGACCGCGGGTGCGGCGAGAAGACGACGACATCGCGCGCCTTGATCGCGTAGATCGCGTTGCCCGCAGGGGTGAGGTCGGGGTTGGTGGTCGGGACGACGCAGCCGATGATCCCGACCGGCTTGCCGTATTTGACCAGACCCCGCTCGGAGTCCTCCTCGATGACGCCGACCGAGGGGCTGCGCAGCGCGTCCCGCAGAACGCCGCGGATCTTCATCCTCTTGTTCATGCGGCTGTCGAAGTCGCCGAGTCCGGATTCCGCGATGCCCATCTCGACCAGCCGGTGAAAGGAGGTCCGGTTCGCGACCGCCCAGGCGACAGCCCGGATGAGACGATCGACGCGCTCCTGGTCGTAGGTCTCGATGATCGCCAGTGCCGCACGGGCACGGGCGAACACGTCGTCGAGTTCCTCCTCCTGCGCTGGCGAGAGGGGTTTCGTCGTTGAGGCAGCCATTTTGCAACTCCGTCCATGGGCATTGATGCCGACAGCCGAATGCTAGGCACACGCCTGCGGGGCCGACAACGCGTGTCTCACTGGGCAGGAACGGGCCGTCGGAAAGCCGCCGCGAGCACCCGATCCGGCCGGCGTGTACCACTCGGTGGGTCACGGCGTTGCCTCGATGCGCATGCCGGGTTAGCGTCCGAATCCTGCAGGTGCGACCGGTCCTCGGGTCGATCGACCAGGCGGCAATCCCCAGAGTGACGTCGGCGGACGGACACCGTCTGTCGTCGGATCAACGACGATCAAGGAGTCACGCATGCGAAGACGACTGACCATGAGAGCGGCGGCGGTGGGAATCGGCGCGCTCGTCGTTCTCGGCGTCGCCAGCCCACCCGCCTACGCGGTGATCGCACCGGCCGAGCCCGTGCCGCCCAGCGGATTGACCGGCGTGGAGCCGACCGGCGAGAACATGCCCACGGTCGGGGGCAACCTCGGCAACCAGCACTATTCCGGGCTGACCGCGATCGACAAGGACAACCTCGACGAGCTCGCGCCGGCGTGGCGGACCGCCGTGTCGGCGGTCGCTCCCACTTCGGACGACGTCGGGCAGCAGACCACGCCCATCGTCGTCGACGGCGTCCTCTATCTCGACACTCCCAGCGGCGGGGTCATCGCGGTCGACGGCGTGTCGGGAGAGCCGGTGTGGAAGTGGGAGAACGACGTCTACGGGATGTCCGGGACCCGTCGTGGCGTCTCGGCCGGTGACGGCAAGATCTTCACCCTCGCCGGCGGCAACCGGGTGGTCGCGCTCGACCAGGCGACGGGCGCCGAGGCCTGGGCGGTCCAGGCTGTGGGCCCCGAGGGCGAGGACCTCGGCCGTGTCGGCAAGGTGGCGACCGTGTACTCCAACGGCATCGTCTACGCGCACGCCGCCGACGGCGACCGCGGTGCGGTCGTCGCTCTCGACGCCGACGACGGATCGTACCTCTGGCACTTCTTCGGGGGCCCGCCGCGCGGACAGGACTTCACCGGACTGGACGGCGCGACCTTCGATGCCTCCGAGACGTGGGGGCCGATCCTGGAGGACGGCACGGACTGCGCGCAGGAGGGCGGAGCGACGTCGTGGATGCACGGAGCCGTCGATCCAGAGCTGGGCCTGTATTACATGACCTTCGGCAATCCGCGCAGCTGCACGTCGTCGCAGGACGGCTCGCGGCGTCCTGGCGACAACCTCTTCTCGACCACGCTGGTCGCGGCGGACGCGGCCACGGGCGAGTACAGATGGCATTACCAGTCGATCCGCCACGACATCTGGGACATGGACAACGTCCACCCGCCGACGCTCGCCGACATCCAGGTCGCGGGCGAGGAGCGCAAGGTGATCTTCTACGGCACCAAGTCGGGACACCAGTTCGTGCTCGACCGGACCGACGGCAAGCCCGTGCTGCCCGTGATCGACAAGCCGGTGATCACGGACTCGCGGCAGGTGCAGCCGAGCACTCAGCCCTTCCCCGAGAACCGGCTGCTGCCCGAATGCGTGGTGTGGGAGAAGCTCGACCCAGACAACATCCCCGGAGACCCCTGGCGTGCCGTGCCGAACTACAACGGCTACCAGCCGGATGAAGACGGGAATCTGGTCTTCAACCCCGACAGCTATGTCGCGGCCGACGAGCCCTTCCTCACCTACCCGGAGAGCCGCTCGTCCGGTCACCGCGAGGGGTGCATGTACGACCCCCAGTGGGATCTGCCGATCCTGTCGACCACCAGCCAGAACGGCGGCGGCGACTGGTCGAATCAGTCCTACAGCCACAGCACGAACCTCGTCTACTTCCCCTACGGCACCAACCCGGTCGCCCACTGGAACGGAGCGTCGGCGAACGGCCAGCGCGCGATGGGTCAGTACCAGACCGGCGGAATCCTCGCCTACGACGCCTCCACCGGTGAGATCGCGTGGACGAACCACCTGGGCACCGACATGTCGCACGGCCAGGGGCCCATGACCACGGCATCCGACCTGCTCTTCGCCGGGCAGATCGACGGACGACTGCTGGCGATGGATGCCGAGAAGGGCGACGTGCTCTGGGAGTTCCAGACCGGATCAGGCATCGCCTCGGCGCCGGTGACCTACGAGGTCGACGGCGAGCAGTACGTCGCGGTCTTCGCCGCGGGATCGACGAACCCCTACGGCGGTTCGGTGACGCAGGGCGACTCCCTCTGGTCGTTCAAGATCGGCGGCGGCTACACGACCGAGTCGGGCAGCCAGGAAGGGCCGAACACGGCACCGCTCACGATCCGTCGTCCGGTGAGCGGCTCGGCCGTCGAAGGCGCCACGGTGGACAACACGGTGTACCTCGCTCGGAGCAGCCGGACGGCTGACACCGAGGCGGCCCAGGACAGCACGTCTCAGGCCGCGATGCAGCCGACACACCTGCGGGTGCCGGTGGGGACGACCGTCGAC
>JAESFY010000167.1_pt1 | contig 27127 bp, 33 predicted proteins | sample 9266201 | NCBI WGS metagenome assembly JAESFY01 (sample SAMN14515071, study PRJNA621656) | algae metagenome | isolation source: Nodosilinea sp. WJT8-NPBG4 and co-occurring heterotrophs from soil, lower... | place: USA: Pinto Basin, Colorado Desert, California | collected 2006-05-27 | reverse complement strand
GAACCCACACGCCCTTTCGGACAAAGCATTTTGAGTGCTCCGCGTCTGCCATTCCGCCACGCCGGCTCGTGTGTCGCGCCTTCGACTTTAGCGCAGGAGATCCGGACCGAGCGCCGGGCCGCCGCCGGTCACGGGGCTGCTCCACTAGGATGGTTCTGTGACAGAGCACGAAGAACAGCCTGAGCAGCCCACGGCATCCGCTCCGCGACGCGTCGTCGTCGCCGAAGACGAATCGCTGATCCGTCTCGACATCGTCGAGATCCTCCGCGACAACGGCTTCGATGTCGTCGGCGAGGCCGGTGACGGCGAGACCGCTGTCGCTCTCGCGACCGAGCTGCGCCCCGACCTCGTCATCATGGACGTCAAGATGCCGCAGCTCGACGGCATCAGCGCCGCCGAGAAGCTGCACAAGGGAAACATCGCCCCGGTCGTGCTCCTGACCGCGTTCAGCCAGAAGGAGCTCGTCGAGCGCGCGAGCGAGGCCGGTGCCCTGGCATACGTCGTCAAGCCGTTCACCCCGAACGACCTCCTCCCGGCCATCGAGATCGCCCTCGCACGTCACGAGCAGATCATCACGCTCGAGGCCGAGGTCGCCGACATGGTCGAGCGGTTCGAGACCCGTAAGCTCGTCGACCGCGCCAAGGGCCTGCTCAACGAGAAGATGGGGCTCAGCGAGCCGGAGGCGTTCCGCTGGATCCAGAAGGCTTCGATGGATCGTCGTCTGACGATGCAGGACGTCGCCAAGGCGATCATCGAGCAGCTCGCGCCCAAGAAGTGAGGCTGGAGGGCTCAGATTGAGCCTGTCGAAATCTCACGCCCGGCTCGACGCCGAGCACATCCTGCGGCCGGTCCGCCTCGGAGACGGTGCAGCCCTTGCACGGGCCTACCTCGCGAACCGCGAGCATCTCGCTCCGTGGGAACCGACCCGCACGGAGGCGTTCTTCACGGCAGCATCGCAGGAGCAGCACGCACAGCAGTGCGTCTCGGATGCCGCGTCGGGGCGCAGCATCCGCTTCGTCATCGAATCCGACGACGGTGAGATCCGCGGGCGGATGAACCTCAACAACATCGTTCGCGGCGCGTTCTGGAGCGCGGATCTCGGGTACTGGATCGACGCATCGCTGCAGGGGAGAGGGTTCGCCTCGCGAGCCGTCGGACACATCGTGGACTATGCGCGGACGGACCTGGGACTGCATCGTCTTCAGGCCGCCACGCTCGTCCATAACGTCGGTTCTCAGCGCGTGCTCGCCGCGAACGGATTCGAGCAGATCGGCTTCGCCCCCCGATACCTGCAGATCGCCGGGCGGTGGCAGGACCACCTGCTCTTCCAGAAGCTGCTGGAGCACGGCGACGAACGACGCTAGCGTGGACGGTGAACGGAGGAAACTGTGGAAGACGCGTTCCGGATGGCGATGGTGGGTCTCGACGACCCCTCGACCGACGTGACGACCCTGCCTCATTCGTTCCTCGCAGTGCTCCCGGTGACAGGGGCGTCGGTCTCCACACTCGGCGACTTCCTCGGCAGTCAGACCGTCTCCGCGACCGACAGGTCGGCGGCCTGGCTCGATGAGCTCCAGTTCGATCTGGGCGAGGGACCGTGCTGGGATGCACTGCGGCTCGCGGCGCCCGTGAAGGAGACGGATCTTCGCGGTGAGCGCGGTCCTGCGCGCTGGCCCGGGTTCGGGCGCGCGGTGCAGGACCGCGAGATCGCATCGATCTTCGCGTTCCCACTCACCGTGGGCAGCCTGCGCTTCGGCGCCGTCGATCTCTACTCGCACGTGCCACTCGATCTGGACGGCGTGCAGACCCGTCATGCCAGCGCACTCGCGTCGGCCATCGCGCGGCGTGTGCTGCGCGACAGCATCACGGCCACGGAGTTCCGGGACGAGGGCTCCCTGTCTCCGTTCTCGCGGCGGCAGGTGCATCAGGCGACGGGCATGGTCCTTGCGCAGCTCGACATCGACGCCGACGACGCGCTCCTGCTCCTGCAGAGTCGCGCCTTCGCGACCGAGAGCAGCGTGATGTCCGTCGCCGACGACGTCCTCGCCGGCCGCGTCGTCTTCACGAAGGACCGCGGAGCGATCGAGGTGGGATCATGACCGCGATCAGTCGTGATCGACGCCTGCTGCGTACTTTCACACAACTCGCCGACACTCTGGTCGATGACTACGACGTCGTCGAGCTCATGCAGGAGCTCGTCGACACCTGCCGAGCCGAACTCGACGTCTCCGCGGCCGGCTTGCTCCTCGCCGACGCTGCCGGTGATCTCGAGCTCGTCGCGTCGACCAGCGAGGCCGGCGGGGTCGTCGAGGCGCTCCTGCTCGGATCGCAGGGGCCGGCGACGACGAGCTACCGCACCGGGGCCACCGTGGCCGTGGCGGATTTCGACACCCTCGAGCCGGCGTGGGACGCCTTCCGCAGAAGCGCAGTCGCTTCGGGCTTCAGCGGGATCGTGTCCATCCCGCTGCGGTTGCGCGACAAGGTCATCGGATCGCTCACGCTGCTTCGCGACGGGCGGGACACCCTTGACGACGAGGACCTCGTCGTCGCCCGCGCCCTCGCTGACATCGCGACGATCGGCATCCTCCACGAGCGGGCGCTCCGCGAGACGGAAGCTCTCAGCGGACAGCTGCAGCACGCGCTCAACAGTCGCGTCGTGATCGAGCAGGCGAAGGGGGTGGTCTCGTTCAAGCAGGGTGTGGCGATCGACGAGGCCTTCACGCTGATCCGCAACTACGCCCGATCCCACGGCGAGCGGCTCAGCGACGTGGCGCGGCGGATCGTCGATCGCCGTCTGTCGCTGGATTAGGTCGTCCGACTCCGTCTGTCAAGGGCGCCCCTCGTAGCATCGAGCGTCGGTAGACTCTTCGGACGGCGCCCCGGACCCCGACGCTTCTCGATTCGATCGAGCATCGGGGGCTCCCATGAAACGGATAATCACATCGTTCGGCGCTTTCCGCACCGGAGACGACATCGCGGATGCCGTGAGCCGATACGCGTTGAGCCTGGCGAAGATGCACGACACGGATGTGGTCGACATCCCCTTCGTCGAAGAGGACGGCACCGAGCAGCGGATCGAACTCAGGATCGGCTGGCTCGTGGACATCGGTCTGGTGGCCGAGCCGCCGACCCGCTGGGAGATGAAGGACGCGGAAACGGTCCGGTCTTTGCGCGATCGTACCGAGATCATCGAGCGGAATCGGCTCCAGAGCCTCTCCGCGGATCGGTCATGGTCCTACTGGGAGCACGAGATCTGACGGTTGCGGCGACGACCGCGACGCCGCGCGCTTCAGTCGGACGTCGGCGCGGGCTTGATCATGTTCGTGATGCGGATGGTGGAGCAGCGCCGTCCCTGATCATCGGTCACGACGATCTCGTGCACCGTGATGCTGCGGCCGAGGTGCACGGGCGTGCAGACACCGGTCACGACACCCGCGGTCGCGGAGCGCGTGTGCGTCGCGTTGATGTCGACGCCGACCGCGAGGCGCCCCGGACCCGCGTGCAGATTCGCCGCCATCGAGCCCAGCGATTCGCCGAGAACGACGTACGCGCCGCCGTGCATGAGTCCGACGGGCTGCGTGTTCCCCTCGACCGGCAACGTGGCGACGCAGCGCTCGAGGCTGAATTCGAGGAACTCCATGCCCATCTTCTGAGCGAGGGCGCCCATCCCTCTGGCCGTCGCCCAGTCGAGTCCTTCGCTCGTCGAGACGTCGCTCATGAATCCTCCTCAGCGGGTGTCTGTCGTCCTCGTTAGGCTGACAGGGTGACGGACTCCGCAAAGCCTACCCTCATGGTCGTCGACGGCCATTCGCTCGCCTACCGTGCCTTCTTCGCCCTCCCGGTCGAGAACTTCACGACGAAGGACAACCAGCACACGAACGCCATTTACGGCTTCCTGTCGATGCTGGTGAACCTCATCAAGGCCGAGAAGCCGACGCACATGGCGATCGCCTTCGACACGTCACGGCACTCGTTCCGCACCGATGAGTACCCCGAGTACAAGGCGACTCGGTCTGAGACGCCGCAGGAGTTCCGCGGCCAGATCCCCCTCCTGCAGGACTGCCTCGCCGCGATGTCCATCCCGGTGCTCACGAAGGAGGGCTTCGAGGCTGACGACATCCTCGCGACCCTCTCCACGCAGGGTGCCGAGCAGGGATTCGATGTGCTGGTCGTGTCCGGCGATCGCGACAGCATCCAGCTCGTGACCGACAAGGTCACCCTGCTGTACCCGAACGTGCAGGGCGTCTCGCAGCTGAAGCGCTATGACCCGACCACGGTCGAGGAGCGCTACGGTGTGCGACCGGAGCAGTACCCCGACATCGCGGCGCTGGTCGGCGAGACCAGCGACAATCTGCCCGGCGTACCGAAGGTGGGGGAGAAGACCGCCGTCAAATGGCTCACCCAGTTCGGCACCCTCGATGAGCTTCTCGATCGTGCAGGGGAGATCAAGGGCGTGGTCGGCGGCAACCTCCGCGACCACATCGATGACGTGCGGCGCAATCGCAGGTTGAACCGGCTGCTGCGCGACGTCGAGCTCCCGTTCGGGCCCGGCGATCTCGCGGTGACGCCGATCGATGCACAGGCTGTGCGCGACATCTTCGCCCGTCTCGAGTTCCGCACTCTGCTCCCTCGCGTGTTCGAGGCGGTCGGGGCCGGCGAGGTCGCCGACGATCCTGCATCCGCCGTCGTGCTGCCAGAGCCCATCGAGGTCACTCCGGCCGATCTCGCTGCGTGGGCCGCGGCCCAGGAGGGCGATGTCGCGCTGCGGATCACCACGCAGGGCGGCACGCCCGTGCGCATCGGCGCTGCGACCACCACCGAGCTGCGCGAGTCCGATTGGACGGATGCCGCGGTCGAGGCGCTGCGCGACTGGATCGAGTCCGCGAGCCCCAAGGTGCTGCACGACGCCAAGCCGCAGGTGAAGGTGCTTCTGCAACAGGGCATCCGTCTCGCCGGTCTCTCCTACGACACGAGCCTCGCGGGCTGGCTGCTGCGACCCAGCTTCCCCGACAAGACGCTCGCCGACCTCGTCGAACGCTATCTCGGCGAGAAGCTGCCGGAGGCCGACCCCTCCCAGCTGGTCCCCGAGACCGAGGGTGCCACTCCCTCCCAGGAGGCCTGGTTCGCGATCCGCGTGGCGAACGCGCTGCGGGAAGACATTCCGGAGTCAGTGGCGAAGGTGCTCGACGACATCGAACTGCCGACTCTCATGACTCTCGCCGACATGGAGTTCGCCGGTGTCGCGGTCTCGCACGAGGTGCTCTCCACGTTCTCCGGCGAACTCGCCACCCGTGCGGAAGGGCTCGCCCAGGAGGCCTTCTCGGCCATCGGCAGGGAGTTCAATCTCGGTTCGCCGAAACAGCTGCAGGAGGTGCTGTTCGACGACCTGCAGCTCCCGAAGACCCGCAAGACGAAGTCGGGTTACTCGACCGACGCCGCGGCGCTGGCCGATCTTCAGGAGACGCACCCGCACCCGTTCCTGAGCCTGCTCCTGCAGCACCGCGAGGCGACGAAGCTGCGGCAGATCATCGAGTCGCTCGACACGGCGATCCGCACGGACGACCGCGTTCACACGACCTATGTGCAGACGGGGAGCCAGACCGGGCGTCTTTCGAGCACCGACCCGAACCTGCAGAACATCCCGGTGCGCACCGAGGAGTCGCGTCGCATCCGGAGCGCGTTCCAGGTGGGGGAGGGGTACGAGGCCCTCCTCACGGCGGACTACTCGCAGATCGAGATGCGGATCATGGCGCACCTCTCCGGCGACGAGGGACTGATCGAGGCGTTCAACAGCGGTGAAGACCTGCACCGCTTCGTCGGCGCTCGCGTCTTCGGCGTGGATCCGAGCGAAGTGACCTCGGCGATGCGCACCAAGGTGAAGGCGATGTCGTATGGGCTCGTCTACGGACTCTCCGCCTTCGGCCTGTCCAAGCAGTTGCGCATCGAGCAGTCCGAAGCGAAGCAGCTGATGGTGGAGTACTTCGCGCGGTTCGGCGCCGTGCGCGACTACCTGCGCGCCTCCGTCATGAAGGCGAAAGAGGTCGGGTACACCGAGACGATATTCGGTCGGCGCCGGCCGTTCCCGGACCTGGCGAGCCCGAATCGGGTGTTGCGCGAGAATGCCGAGCGGGCCGCGCTCAACGCTCCGATCCAGGGCAGTGCCGCGGACATCATGAAGATCGCCCTGTTGCACATCCACGACGACCTGCGCTCGGAGGAGCTCTCCTCCCGCGCGTTGCTGCAGATCCACGACGAACTCGTGGTCGAGGTCGCCCCGGGCGAATGGGACGCGGTCGAGAAGATCGTACGGCTGCGCATGGGCGACGCCGCAGACCTGCGGGTGCCGCTCGACGTGCAGGTCGGTCGTGGGGCCGACTGGAACGAGGCGGCGCACTGATCCGGTCCCGCAGCGAACCGATATATCGATGGGATGCCGGGGATTAGGCTGAAGGGATGACTTCAGCACCTCGCACTCCGTCTCCCATCGACAAGGTCGCCGATGAATGGGTCGACACGATCGCTGTCCTCGCCCCGACCCTCGGCACCTACATCGGCAGGGACGAGGTCAACGACCGTTTCGGAGACCTCAGTCCCGCCGGACACGAGGAGATCGCCGGGGCGACCCGCGCGACGCTCGACAAGCTGTCAGCGCTCGAACCCGTCGACGCGATCGACGAGGTCACCAAGAACGACCTGAGCGCGGAACTCCGCCTCGACCTCGAGTTCCACGATGCGAAGTGGCACCTGCGCGACCTCAACGTGATCGCCTCCGCCGCGCAGGACGTGCGTTCCGCGTTCGACCTGATGCCGACCGCCACCGCTGACGACTGGGGCGTGATCGCGACCCGCCTCGCCGCCGTGCCAGACGCCCTCCGCGGTTACACCGAAACCCTTCGGCAGGGCATCGCCGAGGGCGTGACCCCGGCACGTCGTCAGGTCATCGAGGTCGCGATCCAGATCGATCGCTATACGGCGGACGACGGATTCTTCGCGGCGTTCGTCGCCGAGGGTGGTCCCGACGAGGGCCAGCTCCCGGCATCCCTCGCGCGCACGCTGGCGGACAACTCCGCGGCGGCACGCGTGGCCTACGACGAGCTGCGCCGTTTCCTCGCGGAGGATCTCGCACCCGTCGCCGGCGATGTCGACGCTGTGGGACGAGACCTCTACGCCCTCAATTCCCGTCGGTTCCTCGGTGCCACCATCGATCTGGACGAGACCTACGAGTGGGGCCGGGAAGAGCTCGCGCGCATGGTCGCCGAGCAGACCGCGATCGCGAACGAGATCCTGCCCGGTGCATCCGTCGAGGAGGCCGTCGCTCACTTGGAGTCGGATCCCGCCCGCAAGCTCGTCGGCACCGACGCGCTCCAGAAGTGGATGCAGGAGACCAGCGACCGAGCGGTCGCCGAACTCGGAGCCTCGCACTTCGACATTCCCGAGGCCATCCGCACCATCGAGTGCATGATCGCGCCGACGCAGGAGGGCGGGATCTACTACACCGGTCCGACGGACGACTTCTCCCGTCCGGGGCGCATGTGGTGGTCGGTCCCCGAAGGCGTCACCGAGTTCGACACCTGGCGTGAGCTGACGACGGTCTTCCACGAGGGCGTGCCGGGCCATCACCTGCAGATCGCCCAGGCCGTCTACAACCGGGCGGAGCTGAACTCCTGGCGTCGCCTCCTCGCGGGCACTTCGGGGCACGCCGAGGGCTGGGCGCTGTACGCCGAGCGGCTCATGGAACAGCTGGGCTACCTCGACGACCCCGCCGACCGCCTGGGGATGCTCGACGGTCAGCGCATGCGCGCGGCCCGGGTCGTCCTCGACATCGGTGTGCACCTCGGCAAGCCCCGCCTCGACGGCACGGGCACCTGGGACGCCGCCTACGCCCTCGAGTTCATGCGCAGCAACGTCAACATGTCCGACCAGTTCGTGCAGTTCGAGGTGAACCGCTACCTCGGCTGGCCGGGGCAGGCGCCGTCGTACAAGGTCGGCCAACGCATCTGGGAGCAGATCCGGGATGCAGTGCGCGCTGCGGAGGGGGAGTCCTTCTCGTTCAAGGAGTTCCACAAGCGGGCGCTCGATATGGGCGGCGTCGGACTCGACACGCTCCGCGGCTCGCTTCTGCCGCGCTGACGGGAATGTCCCGAGACCGACCGGTGTTCATTCACCTGAATGGAAAGGGATGACATGAGCATCGAATTCGGGCTGGACACCTTCGGCGACATCACGCGAGACGCCGACGGCGAACTCCTCACCGCCGCGCAGACGATCCGCAACGTCGTGGCGCAGGCGGAGCTGGCCGACAGCGTCGGCGTGGACTTCTTCGGGGTGGGGGAGCACCACCGTTCCGAGTTCGCGGTCTCGGCGCCCGAGATGGTGCTCGCGGCGATCGCGGCACGAACCGAGCGCATCCGCCTGGGTACGGCCGTGACCGTGTTGTCCTCCGATGACCCCGTGCGTGTCTTCGAGCGTTTCTCGACGCTCGACGCGATCTCCAACGGTCGGGCAGAGGTCGTTCTCGGGCGCGGTTCCTTCATCGAGTCGTTCCCCCTGTTCGGCTACGACCTCCACGACTACGAGGCGCTCTTCGAGCAGAAGCTGGAGTTGTTCACAGAACTCCTCAAAGAGGATCCGGTGACCTGGTCGGGCACGATGCGTGCTCCGCTGGAGAACGCGAACGTCTTCCCCAAGACCGAGAACGGCCTCCGCACCTGGGTCGGCGTGGGCGGCAGCCCGGAATCTGTCGTGCGCGTCGCGCGACACGGACTCGGCCTGATGCTCGCGATCATCGGGGGACCGGCGGGCCGATTCAAGCCCTTCGTCGATCTGTACCACCGGTCGGTCGCGTCTTTCGGGACGACATCGCACCCGGTGTCGGTGCATTCGCCCGGACACATCGCCGAGACGGATGCCGAAGCGTGGGATGCCGCGTACTCCGGCTTCGAGGCGATGAACAACACGATCGGACGCGAACGCGGCTGGCCCGCCTACAGTCGGGCGCGGTTCCAGAACGACGTGGGTCCCGAAGGCGCGATCTACGCGGGTTCGCCCGATCGTGTCGCCGCGAAGATCGCCGACACCGTCACGACCCTCGGTCTCGGGCGTTTCGATCTCAAGTACGCCACCGGCACGCTGTCGCACGAAGCCATGATGCGCAGTATCGAGCTCTACGGCACCGAGGTGATCCCGCGCGTGCGCAAGCTCCTGGCCGACCGGGACTGAGCCGTCATCGTAGGACCGGGCCCTCCCGCCCGGTCCTACGATGAGGTCATGGCCAACTCCGTCCTGCCGAGCCGTGCATCTCTCGCCGAACGCCTCGACGACCTGCCGTTCACCCGTCGCCACCTCCGCGTGCTCAGCGGCTCGGGAATCGGCTGGGCACTCGACGCGATGGATGTCGGACTCATCTCGTTCATCCTCGCGGCCCTCACGCAGCAGTGGGATCTGACGAAGACGGATGCCGGCTGGATCGCGTCGATCGGCTTCCTCGGCATGGCGATCGGAGCGACCCTCGGCGGGCTCCTGGCCGACCGGCTCGGGCGACGCCAGGTCTTCGCGATCACCCTGCTGATCTACGGCGCTGCCACGGGCGCCAGCGCTCTGGTCGGCGGGATCGCGGCATTGCTCGTGCTGCGCTTCTTCGTCGGGCTCGGGTTGGGCGCCGAACTGCCGGTCGCCTCGACCTACGTCAGTGAGTTCGCTCCTGCCCGTATCCGGGGCCGGCTCATCGTGATCCTGGAGGCGTTCTGGGCCGTCGGTTGGACCGCGTCCGCGCTCATCGGGTACTTCGTGATCCCGGCATCCGATGCGGGATGGCGCTGGGCGTTCGCGCTGGGCGCCATCCCTGCGATCTATGCGCTCGTCGTCCGCTGGGGGTTGCCGGAGTCTCCGCGCTGGCTCGCCTCCCGCGGGCGCATCGCCGAAGCCGACCGCATTGTCGCCGCGTTCGAGGCGGATGCCGGACTCGTCGTGGCGCCGGCCATCCGGAAGGAGCCAGCATCGCGCGCGATCGCCGTCACAGCGCGTGCACGGCTGCAGACCCTGTGGAACCGCGAGTTCCGCGTGCGCACGCTCTGCCTCTGGTTGGTGTGGCTGTGCGTGAACTTCGCGTACTACGGGGCTTTCATCTGGATCCCCAGCATCCTGTTGGACGCCGGATTCGATCTCGTGAGGTCGTTCGGCTTCACGCTGATCATCACTCTCGCCCAGCTGCCGGGCTACGCGGTCGCCGCCTGGCTCATCGAGGTCTAGGGACGGCGTGCGACGCTGTCGGTGTTCCTCGTCGGATCCGCGATCGCGGCCGTGTTCTTCGGCACCGCCACGACGGAGTTCGCGATCATCGCCTCTGGAATGGCGCTGTCGTTCTTCAACCTCGGCGCGTGGGGCGCGCTCTACGCCGTGACACCGGAGACCTACCCGACGTCACTGCGAGGAACAGGCGCGGGATGGGCTGCCGGTGTCGGGCGCATCGCCTCGATCGTTGCACCGCTCTCCGTGCCGGTGCTGCTCGTCGCCGGCGGCACCCCGTTGCTCTTCATCGTGTTCGCGGCCTGTTTCATCGTCGCGGCCGCCGCCGCCTGGGGTCTTGCCGACCGCGGCGGTGAGGCGCTCGACGACCGCTGAGGCGCCGCCCGACCGCTCGCGGGAATAGGCTTGTGCGGTGACAGATGTGCGTTTCGTGGCGATCGGTGACTCCTTCACGGAAGGGGTCGGCGACATCCTGCCCGACGGACGTGAGCGCGGCTGGGCCGATCTCGCAGCTCAGGGCTGGGCCGACGCCGCCGGGCACCCGATTCAGTACGCGAACCTCGCCGTCCGCGGCAAGCTCGCCTGGCCGATCGTGGAACAGCAGCTGGAACCGGCTCTGGCCCTGCGCCCCACCCACCTCTCGTTCAACGGGGGAGGCAACGACATGCTGCGCCCGCGCACTGATGTCGAGCACATCGCCGACGCGTTCAGCCGCGTGCTGCGACGCTGCGACGAGGAGGGCGTCACGATGATCCTGCTCTCCGGGGCCAATCCGAGTGGTCAGCTCCCGATGGGATCGCTCGTGCAGCGCCGAGGAGACCTGCTGTCCCAGGCGGTTCTCCGACGAATCGAGAACAGGCCCGACGTGATCCGGGCCCTGAACTGGCCGGATCGTGAGCTCTCCGATCCCGCGTACTGGTCGGAAGATCGGCTGCACATGAACGCGGCCGGTCACCACCGCGTCGCCGCGCGTGTCGTCAACGCGCTGGGTTTCGAGCCCCCGGAGACCTGGTGGGCACCGAGCGAGCGCGGGGGAGTGCGCGCTTCCGGTATCGCCTATTACCGCGAGCACGTCGGGCCGTGGGTCCGTCGTCGTGTGACCCGGACGTCCTCGGGCGACGGCCGCGCCGCCAAGTATCCGACATGGGTCGAGCGGAGCCCGTCGTGAACGGCCTCCGCGGGCTGAGCGCATGACCGACGTCGAGATGTCGCGGATTCCTGCGGGATCCGTGACACTCCACGACGCACGCCGGAAGATCCAGCGAACCGTTGTCCTGGAGACGTTCGAGATCGGTGTGTACGCCGTCACCGAGGAGCAGCTCACGGAGGTGCTCGGGATTCCGTTCCGGCATCCGGCCCGCCCTGCGGTCGACCTCAGCTGGCTGCGCGCCGTGCACTTCTGCAACGCGGCATCCGAGTGGGAGGGCTACGATCCCGTCTACCTGTTCGACGGTGAGGACGTGAGCTGGGACGTCACCGCAGACGGCTATCGCCTGCCCACCGAGTCGGAGTGGGAGTACGCCTGCAGGGCCGGCTCGGTCGGTCCGCATTACGCGCCGCTCGCGGATGCCGCGTGGACCAGCGGCGACGGTGTCGGCGCGCCGCAGAACGTGGGCGGGAAGATCCCGAACCTGCACGGGCTGTTCGACACCCTCGGCAACGTGTGGGAGTGGTGCTGGGACCTGCTCGATCCGGCTCGCTACAACGACTACCGGGTTTTCCGCGGCGGTGGGTTCGCTGACGATGCGTGGAGCGTGCGCGCGTCGGTCCGCCGCGGCGGTGCTCCGCGCATGCATCACGATGACGTCGGGCTGCGTCTCGCCCGCGGCGCTTTCGAGACGCCTGGGGAGGCCCAGGGCTGGTCGGTGCTGGCCGACCAGGAGCGGGCCGCTTTCGATGGCCCTTTGCCGCCGGGATGGACTCCGCTGCAGCGCTGAGGATCAGGCCTGAGCCATGTGCTTGATCATGTAGCGGTTCGGATCCTCGGATGGGGCGAAGCCGTATTGGGCGTACAGGCCGTGTGCATCGGCTGTCGCCAGGAGGATCCGCTTCACCGGGAGCGGTTCGAGGTCGGCGATGACGCCCTCGACGAGCATCTTCCCGATGCCGTCACCTCGGGCGTGCTCGTCGACGAAGACATCGCACAGCCAGGCGAATGTCACCGCATCCGTCACGACCCGCGCGTAGGCGACCTGCTCGCCGTCGGCGTTCCACACTCCGTAGTTGCGGGATGCGTCGATGGCGGCATCCTGCAACTCACGCGGTCTGCCCGTGGCCCAGTACGCCTGCTCGCTGAGCCAGGCATGCACCCGAGCGCGGTCGATGCGGGAGGAGTCGGTGGAGAAGGTGAAACCGGAGACCATGCTTCATCCTACGAGCGCTCAGCGACGCCGCTCGGGATCGAGGCCCATCCGGATGCGGGTGCGCTTTCGCTCGATGAGAATGAAGGTCACGCCGAGAATCCACAGCGGGATCGGCATCAGGAAGGCGATGCGGAACGCGTCGAGTGAGTAGGTCTCCGGCGTTCCGGCACCCTGCAGGTCGAGAACCAGACCGATCAGGAAGATCGCGATGAGGGCAGCGATGAAACCGCCCGCGTTGGTGACGCCCGTCGCCGTGCTCAGCCGATGCGAGGGATTGTGCGTGCGAGCATGGTCGAAAGCGATCATCGACGCGGGGCCGCCGGTTGCCAGTGCCACGGCGAGCACATACAGGAGCCAGAGCGGAGCGGGCTCCGGCTGAGCCAGAACAACGATCCACGCCAGCATCTGCGTCCCCACCGCAGGCAGCACGAGGGCGAGGGAGCGTTGATTCGGGAGGCGTCGCGAGAGTTCTCCGATCACCGGCCCGAGCACCATGCCGACGATCACGTACACCGAGATCAGTCCGGCGGCGTGGGCCGTGTCGAGCCCCTGCGCGGTGGTCAGGAACGGCATTCCCCAGAGAAGCACGAACGCTGTGCCGGCGAAGGGCGCCGTGAAGTGCGACCAGAACGCGAGTCTCGTACCGGGATGAGCCCAGGCCGCGCGGATGCCGACCCCGGTGTCGATCGCCGACGTCACGACGCGGATCACCCCCGTGTCGGTGTTCACGGTGACGTCGGCCGTGCGCTCGGGCGGATGGTTGCGGACGATCAGGAAGACGAGGATCGCGAACAGCACTCCAAGGCCCGCGATGCTGCCGAAGGTGATGGACCAGGTCGTGGCGTGCAACAGGGCGGCGAGCGGGACGAGAGCGATCAGCTGTCCGGATTGCCCGACGATGCCGGTGAACTGCACCATGATCGGACCGCGCTGTGCCGGGAACCAGGTCGCTACGAGCCGGAGCACCGCCGGGAAGACCGCGGCGTCACCGGCGCCGAGCAGGACGCGGGCGATGATCGCGATGCCGACGCTGGGGGAGAGGGCCATGGTCAGCTGCCCCGCGGCCATGAGAAGCATGCCGATCGTCATGATCGGGCGCGAGCCGTACCGGTCGAGCAGGACGCCGATCGGAATCTGCATGCCGCCATAGACGGCCAGCTGTACGACCGCGAAGAGCGCGAGGGTCGAGGCATCGGCCTGGAATCGATCCGCCGCCTCGACGCCTACGGCGCCGAGCGAGGTGCGGTTGGTGATCGCGAGAACATAAGCCGAGACGCCCACCGTCCAGACCAGCCATGCCCGCCACTCCGGCGTCGACACGGGGGAGCGGGGGACCTGCGGCACGCCTCAACGCTACTCCTGTGCAGCGGCGCGGGTCTCGCATCGTCACTCGTGCAAGCGGATCCCCATCACCTGCACTGCGCGAGAAGCCGTGATGTGGACAGCTGGATCGATGACCCTCCAGCCGAGGCCGCTGTACAGCTTCTGCGCCGACCGCGCATCCTGGTAGCACGAGAGAAGCGCGGTGCGGTAGGGAAGCTCGCCGAGGACTGCAGTCATCAGCGCGGCTGCGACGCCATGACGGCGGTGCGAGGCGTCGACGGCGAGTTCCTCCACCGAGAAGCACTCCGGACCGAGCCAGAGCTCCTGCACGTCTGCCGGCAACGCTGCTTCCAGGCGGTCCCACCACCAGTCGCCACGGGTGGCGCCGGTCCCGAGAACGAGGCCGACCACCCGGTCGCCCTCCGACGCGATGAGCAGCCGGAACGACGGCTTCTCGGCCGCATAGCGTCGCGCGCGGGAGGTGAAGCTCTCGATGCTCTGCGAACGCTCCTCGTCGTACGGCGCTTCGGAGAAGACGTCAGCGTACAGCTCTGCCGCCTGCGTCAACTGATCGTGACTGCCGTTCCAGGCGGCGATGGTCGAACTCATCCTCACAGCCTGCCAGAGACGTCAGACATCGTCGGCGCCCACATGTCGGCAGCCATCGCTACGGTGATCGCATGACCCCTCAACCCGTGCACCATTCCCTCGACTACACCGAACTCGTCGTCACCGACCTCGCCGCCGCCACGGCCTTCTACGCCGAGGCTTTCGGTTGGACCTTCGTCGACTACGGACCGGGCTACGCGGGCATCGCCTCGCCGAGCGGTGACGGGAGCGAGGTGGGAGGGCTTCTGCTCGCCGACGAGGCGCGCCCGGTCGGCGGACCGCTCGTCCTGCTCTACTCGGACGATCTCGACGCCACGATGGACGCGATCACGGCGGCTGGAGGAACGATCCTTCAGCTGCCCTACGAGTTCCCCGGCGGCCGGCGCCTCCACTTCGCCGACCCGAGCGGCAATGAGCTCGGAGTGTGGGCCGCGCAGTAGAGGTTCACGACGTTCAAGTGAGTCGCCCGGTGAGATGGACGGTCACGTCATCACCGTCGGTCTTCCCGATCCTCTTGCGGATCGCTGCGGTCACCGGCAGTTTGTGAGTGCCGTCGCCCAGGGCCATGAAGGCGCCCCGGAACGGCTCTCCGTCCACTGTTCCGACGACCTTCACGAGACCCCGCGTGCCGAAGACGGCTGCGGAGTCGGGGAGCTGCACGCAGGTCCAGGTGTCTCCGTCACGCACCTTGCCAAGCGTGGCGACGAAGGTGATGTCGAGCGGTTCGGGTGTGTTCATGATGTCCTCCGTCTCTGTGATCAGACGAAGAGTCCGAGGATGGTGCCGATCAGAGCCAGCTTGATGACCCAATCGACGAGGTGGATCGCGGCCGCCGATAGCGCTGTGTTCTCGTGCACGACCCCGCCCATCAGCAGAGTCAGAGGCAGTACGGACAGTGCGAGGCCCAGGAGCAGTCCGGGGAGTGCGCCGCGCCAGTCCGCCGCGATCAAGATGCCGGCCACCAGGCACGCGGTGATGAGGCTGCGCACCAGCACGGACAGCATCTGAACGACGATGGAGAGCCCCGGTCGTGGAGTGCTGGTGCGAGCGACCGTGGCTGAGACAGCGGGGATGGCGTACAACGCCGCGCTGGCGACGAACGATGTCACTGTGGCGATGGCGATTCCGAGTATGAACATCCCGACTCCTTTAGTACCGACTGGTACTGACAGTAGGCTCGCTATTCAGAACTGTCAAGTACTAAAATCGAGTTCATGACGACAGCGACGCGAGCTCTCGGGCGACCTTCGGGCCTCACGGGGGAGGACCTCCTCACCGTGGCTCGAGATGTGTTTCTGGAACGGGGATACAGCGGAACCTCCATGGAGGAGGTCGCCAAGCGCGCGAGGATATCCAAGGCGTCGCTCTACCGCGAGCACCAGTCCAAGACAGCCCTCTACGAAGCCATGGTGCGTCACTGGACCTCCACTGGGCGCGACGCCATGCGTCCTGCCTTGGAACGGCTGCAGGCAGCGGCGAATCTCCGCCAGGGGCTCGCCGAACTCGGGGAAACGATGCGCATCGGCATCCTCAGTGAACCCGTTCTCGCCATGCGCCGTCTCGTCACCGCGGAGGCCGTGGCGCAGCCCCAGGTGGCGAGGATGTACCTCGAAGAGAGCTGGAACAGCAATATCCGGAACCTCGCTGACGCATTGCGAGCGGTCGCAGTGAAGCACGGCGTTCGCTTCGGCGACCCGGGCGCTGCGGCCTCCGAGTTCACCTGGCTCGTCATCGGAGCGCCACTGAATGCCCGTCTGCTCGCGGGCGAATCGTCGGCACCGCCCGTGGAGCGTGCAGTCGAACTCTTTCTCGCGGGCTATCGGGCGTAACGGGCAACGATCGTCCGCGCTGCCTCCACCACGGTGTGGCGGATCTCGTCCTCCGTGAGATACCAGCCGACATGGACGAGGCGCGGCCAGAAGACCACATTCGCGATTATGCCGAGAAACTGCGCTGCTGCGACGTCGAAGTCGTCCACGTCCGCCTCGCCTCGCGCGTCGGCAGCCTCGAGAAACCTTCTGAGCGCGCGGAGCACGGGAAGCGTCCCGAAGTCGAAGGTCTGGTTGCGAAGCTCCGGAAATCGCGCCGATTCGGTGATCACCGCGCGGATGAGTTCCGTCATCCGAGGCCGGGTGAGCAGTTCCGCGTACGACATTCCGAGCCCGACCAGGCCGGCGTGAAAGTCGCCGGCGGGAAGGTCGGGAAGCTCGGAGCCCTCCACGTCACCCGCCCCCAGCACCATCGACTTGAAGAGCTCGGCCTTCGTCGGAAACTGTTTGAACAGAGTGGCTTTCGATACGCCGGCCCGATCGGCGACCTTCGCGAGTGACGTACGGTCGTACCCGGATTCAAGGAACAGAGCGGTGGCGGCATCGAGGATGGCGGCACGATTGTCGGCGGCGACTTGGCGGTGATACGCGGAGAGTTCGCGAGGCATGCAATCAGTATGCCCCAGAGGTGAGTCGCTTGACTCATGGCTCACGAAGAGCTAGCCTCCGTTTAAGGCGAGTCACTCGACTCGCCTTAAGGATTCACCGTCAACCGGAGGAAGCGATGTCGAAGGTAATGATCCACGCAACGGTCTCACTGGACGGCTTCATGGCCGACCTGAACGGGGGAGTCGACTGGATGAACGGGTTCCCCATCGATCCGGCCGATGAGGCAGTGGTCGCACGCGTCGTCGAAGAGATCGGTGCTGTCGTCGGGGGAGCGAACAAGACCCAGACGATCGAGGACGGGGAGATTCCGTATGGCGGCATCCTCGGAGCGCCCGTGTTCCTCATGACGCACAGCCCTCACGAGCCCGTCGAGAAGGACGGGATCATCCACAACTTCGTCGTCGAAGATGTGACCGAGGCGGTGACCGCCGCCAAGCTTGCGGCGGGGGAGAAGTGGGTGAGCGTGCTCGGGGGCAGCGTTTCCCGTCAGTGCCTGGAGAAGGGGCTCGTCGACGAGATCGTGTTGGACGTCGTGCCGATCCTGCTCGGCAATGGCATCTCGCTGTTCACGGGGTTGGGCGAGCGCATCACGCTCGAGCGACTCGAGACCTCGGCGTTCGCGAGTGAAGTCCATCTGCGGTATCGGGTGCTGTCCGCCAGGACGTGATCGGGCGCAAAGTCGGGCGGGACGGTCGGGCGGGGTTGAATAGGCACATGCAGCACTCCGAGATGCCCGACTCCGGCGCACGACCTCCGGGACCTACTCGTCGGCGCTTTCTCATCGCTGCGGGGGTGGGTGCCACAGCGACCGCTGCAGGGATCTGGCTGGCTACCTCCGCGGCCCCAGGCGACCCGACGACCCCGGTGGACCCGGCCCAGGTGCACCCGGACAACCCGAGAGGCCTGTCGCAATACGATCCCGTTTATGACCGTGCAGCGAGCGGCCTCGAAGCGCCCCTGGGGTTCGCGGACTGCGCCGATCCCACCGCCCGGGCGGAACGTGACACGGCGGGAAGCGACGGGCACGCGGTGACGCCGATCATCGACCGCTTCATCATTCACCACACCGGTACGACTGCCGACCAACTGGATTTCCTGTCGCGCTGCAACAAGCGATCCTCAGCGCCCACCTTCTATCTGCGGCGCGACGGGTCGGTCTTCGAGCTGATCCGGCCAGGCGCGAAACCTTCCGCGACGGGCGCCGACTGGAACTGGCGGTCCCTGGCGGTGGAGACCCTGAACGACACCGGCGCACCTGAGTACGCAGTGACGGACGCGCAGCTGGAGGAACTGGCGCAGATGATCGCGTGGCTCGCGACCTTCGACGGCAGGAATCTCGACGGTGTGCCGGTGTCATTCAGCATCGATCGGGACCACGTCGTCACTCACCGGGAGACCTGGTCGGGGACCGTATGCCCCGGTCCGTACCTGCAAGCACGAATAGACGACATTGTGGCCCGTGCACGTCAAATCTTCGCAAACTGACATAATGTGCATTATCGGCTTATCTCGATCGGGGCAGGAGAGCCGACGTCTTGCCGCTGGATCTTTCCGAGGCCGGCGGAGCGTGGGGCCTATAACCGGAGCGACAGCTACTGCAGGCCGGCGTCTCGCCCGTGTCGCTCCTCGAACCGCCGCGTCGCCCGCCGTGCGGCGACCACAAGGGTGACGCTGGCGGCGGCGGCAACGGTGAAACAGATCGCCATGACCCACACGTACCACGCGCTCTCGCCATCAAGCGCAAGCCTCACCCAGCTACTGACCGCGAGCAGCACCTGCATGACGACAAGAGCGACCCACACGACCGTGGTGCGCCGAAGCGCGTGACGTTGCTGGCTCAGCGATGGGGACGACTCGGCGTCGGGCTCGGTCATGGGCAGAGCCTAGCCTCCTCATTTGCACGGTTCGACTCTCAGTGTCCCGTCATGCCCCGACGTACTCCGCGAGGTGCTCCCCCGTCAGTGTCGATTTTTGGGATACCAAATCGCTTGGGGTGCCCTCGAACACGATCTTTCCGCCGTCGTGACCGGCGCCCGGACCGATGTCGATGATCCAGTCCGCGTGCGCCATCACGGCCTGATGATGCTCGATGACGATCACGGTTTTGCCCGAATCGACCAGCCGATCGAGCAGGCCGAGGATCTTGTCGACGTCGGCGAGATGCAGGCCGGTCGTGGGCTCGTCGAGCACGTAGATGTCGCCCTTTTCCCCCATCTGGATCGCGAGCTTCATCCTCTGCCGCTCTCCCCCGGAAAGCGTCGACAGCGGCTGGCCGAGCGACAGGTACCCGAGACCGACATCGTCGAGCCGGCCGAGCACAGCCGTCACGGCGGGGATCTTCGACTCGCCGTCGGAGAAGAAGGGCAGCGCCTCCGACACGGGAAGGTCCAGCACCTCGGTGATGTCCTTGCCTGCAAGCTTGTACTCGAGCACGCTCGCCTGGAAGCGCTTGCCGCCGCAGTCCTCGCACGGGGTCTCGATGGTGTCCATGAATCCGAGCTCGGTGATGATCACCCCGGCACCCTTGCAGGACGGGCACGCGCCCTCGGAGTTCGCGCTGAACAGGGCCGGCTTCACGCCGTTCGCCTTCGCGAACGCCTTGCGGATCGGTTCAAGCATCCCGGTGTAGGTCGCAGGGTTGCTGCGGCGCGATCCCTTGATCGCGCCCTGATCGATGGCCACCACGCCTTCCCGGCGCGACACCGAACCATGGATGAGTGAGCTCTTGCCTGAACCAGCGACCCCGGTGACGGCGGTGAGTACGCCCGTGGGGATGTCGACATCGACATCCTGCAGGTTGTTCGCGGTCGCCCCGCGCACCTCGATGGCCCCGTCGCTCGCGCGCACGGCATCCTTCAGCTGAGCACGGTCGTCGAGGTGAGCGCCGGTGCGCGTGCCGCTGGCCTTGAGACCTTCGACGGTGCCCTCAAAGCAGATCTCCCCACCGGCGCTGCCCGCGCCCGGACCCAGGTCGACAACATGATCGCCGATCGCGATCGTCTCGGGCTTGTGCTCGACGACGAGCACCGTGTTCCCCTTGTCGCGGAGCTTGAGCAGCAGGGTGTTCATCCGCTGGATGTCGTGCGGGTGGAGCCCGATCGTCGGCTCATCGAACACGTACGTGATGTCGGTGAGCGAGGAACCGAGGTGACGCAGCATCTTGATCCGCTGAGCCTCTCCCCCGGACAGCGTTCCCGACGGACGCTCCAGACTGAGGTAGCCGAGCCCGAGCGTCACGAAGGCGTCGAGATTTCCGCTGAGAGCATCGAGGAGAGGCCCTGCACCGGGGAGATCGAGGTCACGAACCCAGGCCGCGAGGTCGGTGACCTGCATCCGACAGGCGTCCGCGATGCTGATCCCCTTGATCTTCGACGAGCGTGCGCCCTCGGTCAGACGCGTGCCATCGCACTCCGGGCACACCGCGAAAGTCGCGACCCGCTCCACGAAGGCGCGGATGTGCGGCTGCAGGGCGTCGAGGTCCTTCGACAGCATGGCTTTGGTGATCTTGGGGATCAGACCCTCATAGGTCATGTTGATACCCGAGATCTTGACCTTCGTCACCTCACCGTAGAGAAGAAGATGACGCTGTTTCTCGGTGAACTCCGCGATGGGCTTGTCGGCCGGGTAGAACCCGGATGCGGAGAAACCCTTCACCATCCATCCGTCAGCGGTGTAGCCCGGAACCATGATCGCGCCCTCGTCGAGCGACTTCGACTCGTCGACGATCTGAGTGATATCGAGGTCGGATACCGCTCCCCTGCCCTCGCAACGCGGGCACATGCCGCCGAGATAGATCGCGTCCTTGACGATCTTCTTCTCGCCGCCGGGGCCGGTCATCACACCGCTTGCACGCTGAGTGGGGATGTTGAAGGAGAACGCCGTCGGGCCGCCGATATAAGGCTGTCCGAGCTTGCTGAACAGGATGCGCAGCATCGCGTTCGCATCGGTCACCGTGCCCACTGTCGACCGGGGGTTCGCACCGAGACGCTCCTGGTCGACGATGATCGCCGTCGTCAGCCCTTCCAACACGTCGACGTCGGGGCGCGGAACCGACGGCATGAAGCCCTGGACGAAGGCGCTGTAGGTCTCGTCGATCATCCTTCGGGATTCGGCCGCGATCGTGTCGAACACCAGCGAGCTCTTCCCCGAGCCCGACACGCCCGTGAAGACGGTGAGCCGGCGTTTCGGGATGTCGACGCTGACGTCCTTCAGATTGTTCTCGCGGGCGCCCTGCACCCGGATCAGGTCGTGGTTGTCAGCGGGATGCTCGGCGGTCATCGGCGTCCTTCGTTGTCGGGGCTGACGGTCAGCCGGCCTGGTTGATACGGAGCAGGTTGCCCGCAGGGTCACGGAATGCGCAGTCCCGCACTCCATAGGGCTGGTCCATCGGTTCCTGCACGACGTCGGCGCCGGTCTCGACAAGGCGCTCGAACAGAGTGTCGAGATCATCACTGGCGAGGGTGAGCGCCCCGTAGCTGCCCTTCGCGATGAGTTCGAGGATCGTCCGCCGCTCTTCTTCTGTGATACCGGGGTCGGTGGCGGGCGGATGCAGGACGATCGAGGTCTCCGGCTGCTCTGTCGGTCCGACCGTGAGCCAGCGCATGCCGTCGTAGCCGACGTCGTTGCGCACCTCGAATCCGAGCGCGTCTCGATAGAACCCGAGCGCAGCTTCGGCGTCGGTGTGCGGAAGGAAGGCGTAGTGGATGCTGATCTTCATGGTGTTCACGCTAGATGCGCATCGGTGCGCGGTGCTTCTCGATTCCTGATCGGTCTGGTCACGTGCTTGGCTTGGAACGACGGGATGCCGGCGACATCCGCAGCGCGTTCACGGTACACCCGGGGTGAGACACCGACCAGCTCGGTGAAGCGCGTGCTGAAGGTACCGAGCGAAGAGCAGCCGACTTCGAAGCACACCTCGGTCACACTCAGGTCCCCGCGACGCAGCAGCGCCATCGCCCGCTCGATGCGGCGGGTCATGAGATAGGAGTACGGCGACTCCCCATATGCCTCCTTGAAACGACGGCTCAGGTGTCCCGCAGACATGTGCACTCCCCTGGCCAGCGCCTCCACGTCCAGCGGCCGCGCATACTCGCGGTCGATCCGGTCCCGCACCTTGCGCATCACGACGAGCTCGCGAAGGCGGGCGTCGTCCACGGCTGTCACGAGACGATCCTTCCACGTCACCGGGGGTCACCGGGTGACGTTCTGCGACGCCGACTCCGAGTGCACCCCACGGGCGAAAGCGGGAGCGCTACCCTGAGGGCATCCCCACACAGGATTCTCCCAGAAAGGGTCCACATCATGTCCGACGCACTCTCCTCCACGAAGTCCCTCTTCAAGTCGGTCCGCATCGCCCTGGCGGTCTCCGGCGTCATCGCTCTCATCGCCGGGCTCGTCCTCCTGATCTGGCCCGAGAAGTCCGCGGTGATCGTGACGGCGATCTTCGCGACCTACCTCATCATCGCCGGCCTGGTCTACATCGGTCTCGGCATCTTCTCGGGTGCCAAAGGCGGATGGTCGCGCGTCGGCCACATCGTTCTCGGTCTCGTCTACATCGTCACGGGCGTGATCGCCTACGCGAACCTCGGAGCAGCGGCGGCGACACTCGCCTTGATCGTCGTCATCTTCATCGGTATCAGCTGGATCGTCGACGGTGTCGTGTCGCTGTCGCTGCTGGGCCAGGACGGCTCGCGGGTGTGGACGCTGCTCTACGCACTTCTGAGCATCATCGCCGGCGTCATCGTGATCTTCTCGCCGGTCATCGCCGGCCTCGCGTTCTGGCTGCTGCTCGGCATCTCCCTCGTGGTGCTCGGCATCGTCCAGATCGTGCGCGCGATCACACTCGGCAAGGACGAGAAGGCCTTCATCGGCGCTCAGGACGCTGCCCCGGCCTGAGCGCGCATTCACGAGATCGGCCCCGACCTGCACGAGGCAGGCCGGGGCCGATCATCATTGTGCGGCTAGTCGGCTAGTCGGCTAGTCGGCTACTCGGCGGCGAAGGCACTCACGTCGCCCACGAGCCGGGTGTTGTCCGCGGGCACCGGATCGACGGCAGCCTTGGCGACCTCGGCTGCGAACTCCGACACGTTGTACAGCTTCCCGGCCGACTCGCGGCGCTCCGCGATCGCGCCCGGGTTCGCCCGCTCGAGCAGCGTGGCGGTGATGGTGCCCTCGATCATGTCGCCGGAGACGACGGTGAAACCCACGCCCTTCTCGGCGAGTCCGGGGATCAACTCCCGGAGAGCGTCTTCGCCGGCACGCTTCGAGAGCGCGACCGGCTCGTACTCCGGCATCGTGGGCGTCGTCCGGATGAAGTGCGCTTGGTGGCTGGTGACGAAGACGACGCGCGCGCCCTCTCCGAGCAGGGGCGTGGCGGCGTTCAGCACGTTGAGCTGTGCGTCGCGGTTCAGCGTGAGCGCGTAGTCCTCGGCCATTCCCGACTCCATGCCGCCGGACGCGTTCAGCACCAGCACGTCGAGGCGGCCGTATTCTGCGCGGATCGTCTCGAACATCTCGGCGACGGATGCCGGATCGGTGAGGTCGGCACCCACGACGAGGGCGCGACGACCCAGTTCACGGAGCTGCCCGGCGAGCTTCTCAGCACGCGGAGCCTTATTGCGGAAGTTGATGACGACGTCGGCGCCGGCTTCTGCCAGATAGCGCACCGTGTCGGCGCCGATCCCTCGGGATGAGCCGGTGACGAGGGCCACCTTGCCGTCGAGGGAACCTGCGGGAAGAACGTCGGTCACGATGACTCCTCATGGTGCGTGAGATGCCGTGATCGCACGGCTCACCCACACTATCAATCCGCGTCAGGGACTCCCGAGAGCGTCGACGGCGCGTGATAGGTTGACCGCAAAGGAGGCCGAATGAACGACTTCTCCGTCATCATCGAACTGGTCGAGAACTGGGCTTGGATCGGCTGGCTGGTCCTGATCGCCCTCTTCCTCGTGATCGAGATGCTGACCCTCGATTTCACGTTCCTCATGTTGAGCTTCGGCAGCGCGGTCGGTCTCGTGACCGATCTCGTCGGGCTCCCGGCCTGGGCGCAGGTCATCGTTGCCGCGGTCGCGGCCGCGGTCTTCATCCTGTTCCTCCGACCACCGCTGTTGAAGCGGCTGCGTCGCGGCGAGGATCCGACGAAGTCCAATGTCGACGCGCTCATCGACCTCCGCGGCGTCGCCCTGCATGACATCACCCAGATCTCCGGTCAGGTGAAGCTCAGCAACGGCGACACCTGGACCGCTCGCACTCTCACATCCGTCCCCATCCCGCAGGGCTCACCGATCGCGATCACTGCGATCAACGGCGCGACTGCCGTTGTCCGCCCCATCAACGACTAGCCCTCTACCGACTAGGAGAACTCCGTGAACGACTCCTCGTTCATCCCCACCGCGATCATCTGGATCCTCATCGTCGCGGTGATCATCTTCGTGGTGGTCACGCTCGCCCGATCGATCCGCATCATCCCTCAGGCCACGGCGGGCGTCGTGGAGCGGCTCGGCCGGTACCACAAGACCCTCATGCCGGGTCTGAATCTCCTGGTTCCCTTCATCGACCGACTCCGTCCCCTGATCGACATGCGCGAGCAGGTCGTCTCGTTCCCTCCGCAGCCGGTGATCACCGAGGACAACCTCGTCGTCTCGATCGACACCGTCGTCTACTTCCAGGTCACCGATGCCCGTGCCGCGACCTACGAGATCGCCAACTACCTCGGCGCCGTCGAGCAGCTCACCACGACCACGCTCCGCAACGTCGTCGGTGGCCTGAACCTCGAAGAGGCGCTCACGAGCCGCGACAACATCAACGGGCAGCTCCGGGTCGTCCTCGATGAAGCCACCGGCAAGTGGGGCATCCGCGTCGGCCGTGTCGAGCTCAAGGCGATCGACCCGCCCATCTCCATCCAGGACTCGATGGAGAAGCAGATGCGCGCAGAGCGTGACCGTCGTGCGGCGATCCTCACTGCAGAGGGTACGAAGCAGTCCGCGATCCTCGAGGCCGAAGGTGCACGTCAGGCCGAGATCCTCCGCGCCGAAGGCGACAAGCAGGCCGCTGTGCTCCGCGCGCAGGGTGAGGCCGAGGCGATTCACAACGTCTTCACCGCCATCCACCAGGGCGCTCCGGACGACAAGCTGCTCGCTTACCAGTATCTGCAGATGCTGCCGAAGATCAGCGAGGGTCAATCCAACAAGCTGTGGATCATCCCGAGCGAACTCACCGAGGCTCTCAAGGGCATCGGCAGCGCGTTCACGCCGAAGCCCGGCCAGACCCCGAACAACACGAGCCCGAACAACACGGGCCCGAACACCACGCTGCCGGGCGCGTGACGCACCCGTACTTCGCAAAGGCACGGCACCCCCGAGTCCTCGCTCACCGCGGCCTGATCACCGCGGCAGGCGAGGATTCCGGTGTCTGGGAGAACACGGCCGCTTCGTTCGCGGCGGCACATGCGGCCGGAGTCGAGTACATCGAGACCGACTGTCAGGTCACCGCCGACGGCGATGTGGTGCTGTTCCACGATGCGACCCTCGATCGGCTTCTGGGCGATCCGCGAGCGGTGCGCGACGTGCGCACAAGAGAGCTGAGGACCGTCTTCGCCGATCACGGCGGTCTCCTCACGGTCGCCGAGGCGCTCGCCTCCTTCCCGCAGATCCGGTTCAACATCGATGTGAAGACGGATGCTGCCACCGGCCTTCTGGGCCCGATCCTCGTCGACCACACACACCGGGTGCTCGTGACGAGCTTCTCCGACGCGAATCGTCGGGCGACTGTCGCGGCTGCGCTCCGAGCCGGCGCCGCGTTCAGACCGGCGACCTCGGGAGGCAGTCGCACGATCGCCTCGATGCGCGCGCTCTCCTCCCTGCGCCTCTCCCCCGCACGGATCCTGCGCGACGTGGACGCGCTCCAGATCCCTGAACGGCGCGGCGTGCTCAAGGTTCTGACCCCTGCGCTGCTTCGAGCGGCGCACCGAGCGGGCGTAGAGGTCCACGTCTGGACGGTCAACGATCCTGCCGCGATGCTGCGGCTTGCGGGCCTCGGTATCGATGGCGTCGTCTCCGACCGGGCTGATCTCGCCCTGGCCACTCTGCACCCCCCTCAGGGCTCGCAACTCGCCCTATAACCTTCTGCGCTGGGATTTCACTGTGAATCGCGCCGAGAACCCGCTCGCGTGGAGCAGGCGCACAGGCTGGAGCGTTATACCTGACAGCGACGAGAGGACCACAAAATGGCAGATCGCAGCCTGCGCGGCATCCGACTCGGCGCCCAGAGCCTCCAGAGCGAAGAGGGCGTCGTTTTCATGGAGCGCCGCGAGACCCAATACTCCTGCGACACGTGCGGGCACGTCACGAACCTCATGTTCGCGGCGGACGCCGAGCCGCCGCAGACCTGGGAATGCCGCTCCTGCGGAGCGGACGCCCGTCTGAACGTCGACGGCGAGGCCGTCACGCTCGAGGTGACCGACGAGAAGGCCGCTCGCACCCACTGGGACATGCTGATGGAGCGTCGTACGCGCGCCGAGCTCGAAGAACTGCTCGAAGAGCGTCTTGCATTCATCCGTGCCCGCCGCGGTGCTGGCGAAGACCCGACGCGCGAGAAGATCGGGGCCTGACCGCCCCTCACGAAAGCAGCGAGGCTCTGTTGAGCCTCGCTGCTTCTCTGTGTCCGGGGTCGCGATTCGACTAGTTCTCCGACGTGAGATGGATACCGAGATCCGTCCGTCCGGCCAGCAACTCTGCCCGAAGGGCACGAGTACCCCGATAGTCGCCGTCACGAAGCCGCCGGAATGGAAGCACCGGCTCTTCGTCGAGAGTTCGCAGCCGCTCTTTGAGCCGGACGACCTCCCGCTGCACGGCATCAGGGTCCAGAGCATCGGCATCGTGGATCACATGCAGGTCGAGCACGTCGATCCCCACATACCAGAGAACACCGTGGGTGAGCGGGAACATCAATGACTGGATGTCGCCGCTGATCCCCCGCGGACCGAGGGAGCGAGCGTCCTCGCCCGCCGTCACGACGATCAACGCTTTCCGTCCGATGAGACCGCCATCGCCGTACCGTCTCGGCACGCCGAGCTCGGGGTCGTTGTCGCCGTAGGCGAAACCGCTGCTGAGAACCCGGTCGAACCAACCCTTGAGTATCGCGGGCATG
>JAESFY010000166.1_pt1 | contig 27195 bp, 28 predicted proteins | sample 9266201 | NCBI WGS metagenome assembly JAESFY01 (sample SAMN14515071, study PRJNA621656) | algae metagenome | isolation source: Nodosilinea sp. WJT8-NPBG4 and co-occurring heterotrophs from soil, lower... | place: USA: Pinto Basin, Colorado Desert, California | collected 2006-05-27 | reverse complement strand
TTGATGAGTTGCGCGAACGTGTTACGGCTGCCCTCGATGCCCTGATGCCAGAGCACATCATCTCCTTGACCTCTTACAACTTCATCCTAGAAGCCCTGTTTAGCCCAGCTTTATAAGTAATTGGTATCACGTGGTGTTAATCGGCTGGTGCTAACCGATTGATGTTGAGGTTGTGAAATTGTGCTTCGCGTAAGCCGCACACTTGCAGTCCAAGCGGATAGGTGCAAACAGACGGCACTCAGATCGGCTAAATTTTGAGTATCAAAAGCAGGCATTGATTTTTCGCGGGTACATCCCACTGAACCTACTAATTGACCGCGATCGACGATCGGGCCTGCCATCACATGCCAGTGATCTGGACGCGGACAGATTAATTTCCAGGCTTTGGGTGTTGTCACCAATCCTTCATGAACAGGTGTATGGCGTTCCGCGATGTAACGCGTCACAGGATTATGTTCAAGAGATAGAACAAGGTTTAGAACGGTTTGAAACTTTTGATTCTCTACAGGAGAGGCTGCGCCAGTAGCTAAAAGCTGGTCGAAGAAAAATATCCCAGCACGCTTAGCAGCAAAGTACTCCCCAATTTGTGGCGCTAGCTGCAATCGCAGGCCGTCTTCATCCTCTGCTTGCTGAATTCCTTCAAATAAGAGCTTTAGGGAAATGGTCATGGCGATGGAAAGAGTACTCGATCGAGGACTATGCGGGGTCGGCTGCCACTTCTAGTATAAGGACAGATTTAATTGCAACCGCCACAGCGAGATGAATTTATGACTGATTCACAACAACATATCATTGCTTGGTCTTTTATCCTGGCATGACATCGCTTGATATTGTGGGACCTCATCAAGTTTTTAGTGCACTTCCGGGTGTCAAACTTCATCGGATCTGGAAAACTTTAGACCCAATCACCACTGATGATGGATTGGTGATTTTGCCAGATACCACCTTTGAAAATTGCCCACCTTTGGATGTGATTTGTGTCGGAGGTGGCTTAGAACAGCGGGCAGTTGTAGACGATCCAGAAGTGCTGGAATTTTTCCGAGAACAAGGCAGGAATGCAAAGTTTATAACCTCTGTGTGTGGTGGGTCAGAATTTTTGGCGAAAGCAGGTCTGCTACAAGGCTATCGAGCAGCGACCCACTGGGGAATGCGTGAACACCTGATGTCAATGGGCGTTGAGGTTGGAACTGAGCGCGTCGTCGTGGATCGCAATCGAATCACGGGTGGAGGCGTGACAGCCGGGATTGATTTTGGCTTGACGATCGCGAGTATTCTTTACGGTGAGGAAACCGCCAAGATTGTTCAATTATTACTGGAGTACAATCCTGCCCCTCCATTTGATGCCGGTTCCCCTGAAAAAGCGGGTCCTAAATTGGTCAACAAGGCAATGCTATTTATGCAGCAGATGCCGAGTTTAGAGTTAGCAAACTAAGTAGGCTGACACAATTATTTCTGATACAAGCTGGGTAGAACCCAGCTTTATGCGACTTCCATTCTTTTTAACACCTGCTTGATTGCTTAGGTATTAACGGTTGGCGTTGACGGCTGGTAATGCCCTTTCTGAAAACGCCTAAGAACTAGGGGTCGATATCTTCAAAGTACCAAATTTGGGCGACCAAAACTCCCCTTGGCTCTGAAAGAAGGCGACTTCCTTACACTTGCCACGGCGATTTTCTAGGAGTGAGCAGCGTAGCATGACTTTGTCTTGTCCGTCTTTGGTGTAGGTATAGTGCTCAAGGAGGGCACCGCATTTCGGGCAGGGATGATCGGTAAACGTCTCTGAGCTGAGCGCCTGGCGCTGGGCCTGAGGTAGCTCATAGCGTTTGGCCTTAGCATTCCAAAACATGACTGTGCCACAGCCTGGGCCTGAGCATTTGAGAAAGTGCTTAGCTTTCATCTTCTTAGAACGGGAGGGAAGTTTGGTCATCGCCTCGCCGCAGGTGGGGCATTTGGTTTTGGTCGGTTGCCCGTTGGTAGGCTTGGCCGTAGGGACTGACGATCGCTCAGAAGACGTCGCTCCTGGTGCTGGAGAATGCTCGGCAAAGGCCGGTAGGGAGAGGAGTTGAGACTTGGCCTGGGCGATCGCCGGGGCAAAATAATCCCGATTCCAGTCGAGCAGATAGGCTTGCCACTCTTGGTGGCCAGTGGCGATCGCATCTAGGGCCGTCTCCATCTGAGCGGTAAACTCCGGCTGAATCAAGTCGGGCAGGAGCTTCTCCAGGGCTCCATCAAGTTCCAGTCCCAACGCGGTGGGCTGGAGCTTGCCCTGGAGAAGATCCACATACTCTCGCTGCCGCAGGGTTTTAATGGTCGGAGCGTAGGTGCTGGGGCGGCCAATCCCTTTTTGCTCCATCAGCTTCACCAGCTTCGGCTCGCTGTAGCGGGGCGGTGGCTGAGTTTGTTTGGCATCTGCCTGGGCCTGGTCGAGCTGGAGAGGTTGCCCCTGAGTCAGGGCAGGCAACACTGAATCAGCGCTGAGGTTGTTCCAGTAGCGGGTGTAGCCGGCAAATTCTAGCACCTGGCCGCGGGCTTCCCAATAGGCGTCGCCCGATTGAGTGACGATGCGAGTTTTGCGTAGGCGCGCCGGGGCACATTGCGAGGCCACGGCCCGATTCCAAATCAGTTCGTAGAGGCGGGCCTGCTCAGCAGAGAGTTCTCGCTGCAGGTGCTGGGGTAGGTGATTGACGTCGGTGGGGCGAATCGCTTCGTGGGCTTCTTGAGATCCCTTGATAGCCCGGTGCCGGGTGGTTTGACGGGGCAAGTTGGTGGGGTCGTGCTGCTCCAGGTACTGGCGCACCGCGTCACAAAAAGGGGCCGAGAGGGTGATCGAATCGGTGCGCATGTAGGTGATGTGGCCCTTTTCGTAGAGCGCTTGGGCCACCTTCATGGTGTGCTCAGGGCTGAAGTGCAGTTTGGAGCCAGCGGCCCGCTGCAAGGTTGAGGTGACGAAGGGCGGCGGCGGCGACTGGGTAGCCTGCTTGCCTTCGATTTGTAGAACGTGATGGGGATAAGTTTGGGCGATCGCCACCAGCTGATCGGCTCGCTCTTGAGAGGTCACCCGCTCAGACTCGTTCTCAGCGCCCTTATCCTCCGCATCTTTGGCAGGTGGCCGCTGCGGCTTAGGACTGCTGCGATAAAACGCTTTGAACCCCTCGCCGTAGGTCACCCACACACTCCAGTAGTCTTGGGGCACAAAGGCTTGAATAGCTCTCTCCCTGACGCAGAGCAAATGCAGCGCAGCGCTCTGCACCCGACCCATAGATTTTGCGCCGTTGTTTAGGGGCCAGACCACGTGACGACTGCCCCTGTAGCCCACCAGCTTATCGAGGCAGTCGCGGGCGCGGCCGGCGGCGACTAGGCTTTGGTCGAGGGTGCGGGGATGGGCGATCGCCGCTCTCACCGCCTGGGAGGTAATTTCGCTATAGACGACTCGCCGAGGATTCTTTAGGTTGAGCGCCTGTTGCAAGTGCCAGCCAATGGTTTCGCCTTCGCGATCGGGGTCAGTGGCAATGTAAACGCAATCGGCGGCTTTGACCGCCTGGCGTAGTTCAGCCAAAACTTTCTTGGCCCGGTCATCGCGGGGTTGATAGCGGCAGTCGATGCCGCCCGGCCCCAAGTCAAAGCCGAGGGCATCTTCGCCGTCATTGGCGAGTTCGCGCACGTGGCCCATGCTGGCTTTGATCACCCAACCCGAACCCAGGATTTGCCCTAGCTTCTTCACCTTGCCAGGGCTTTCAATCAGCAGCAAATTGGCCATGGTTGCCTCGATAGACCATCGAAGGTGTGAATGCACTAGCTTAATAGTACACCTGAACTCAGGAACTTTCACTACCTCGATTCCAACCACCCTAGTACCGCAAGGCAGAAGGATGTAGGCCTTGCCCATGCGAAGCAGGCCGAAGGCTGGAAGGAAATCTCAGTCCCCACAGGGAAGGGAAGAGATATAGCATCCGCCAGAACTTTTAGAGAGTCGCTGGGCCTCTGCCAGGTTGTTTTGGGCTAGGGTATATTCCGCAAGCTGCAGAGCTTGCTGGTAAAGAGCGATCGCATCTGCTAATTGCCCTCGGGTTTGATACAGGTACTCAAGTTTTACTGGCGAATGGCATAGTCCGGATCGAGGCGAATAGCCTCTTGGTAGGCGGCTTCTGCCTCCGTAAGACGCCCCTGGTCAGCTAACGCATTCCCTAAGTTGTTGTGAGTAATGGCATCCTCCGGATCGAGGCGAATGGCCTCGCGGAGGGCGGTTTCCGCCTCCGCTAACCGCTCCTGGCTAGCCAGCGCAATCCCCAGGTTGTAGTAGGCAAGGGCATTGTTCGGCTCGAGGCCGATCGCCTTGCGGTGGGCGACTTCTGCTTCCGCTAATCGTCCCTGGTCATACAATACAGTTCCCAAGTTATTGTAGGCACGGGCATAGTCTGGATTAAGGCGAATCGCCTCTTGGAGGGCGGCTTCCGCCTCGGCTAATTGCCCTTGGTCAGCCAAGGCAAGCCCCAGGTTGTAGTAGGCAACGGCCAACTCCGGATCGAGACGAATGACCTCGCGGTAGGCGGCTTCTGCCTCCGCTAATTGCCCTTGGTCAGCCAACACAGTCCCTAGGTTGTAGTAGGCAATGGCATTATTTGAATCGAGGCGAATGGCCTCGCGGAAGGCGGTTTCTGCCTCCGCTAGTTGCCCCTGTTCAGCCAACGCATTCCCCAACTTGGTATAGGCAACGGCACTGTCTGGATTGAGGCGAATCGTCTCGCGGAATGCGGCTTCTGCCTCCGCTAGTTGCCCCTGTTCAGCCAAGGCAATTCCCAGGTTGTAGTAGGCAATGGCATAGTCTGGATTGAGGCGAATGGCCTCGCGGAAGGCGGCTCCTGCCTTCGCTAATTGCCCCTGGTTAGCCAACGCATTCCCCAGGTTGTTGTAAGCACTGGCATTATCCGGATCAAGGCGCAGCACCTGGTGCCAAATTGCTTCAGCCTCAGCAGAGTTACCAGTCGCCTGAGCAGCGCTGCCCTGGCTGAAAAGAGCTTCAAGGCTTTGGGCTTGAGCCAGGGTAGGGGAACCCATTAGGGCCACACAGGCGAAGCCCCCAAGTAGTAAAGATCGCATAGTGTTATCAGCTAAATGCTGGATGACTATAGCCTTTCTCTCTTCAACGGCGAAGTTAGAGAAACTACAAATTCCTCTGTTCTTGTCGTAAATTAAAGGCGATCGCGTAATCCCCCAGCCCAAACTTGTGATCTCCCAGTCGATCCTAATAACGGTGTTAGGCGGAAATTTTCCCTCTAGTCACGAGTTGGGCGAACGGTCCGGGAGGACAGCGATCGCTCGTGCAATGGGTGGCAAAGTTTATTGTCGTAGCAGTCTTTGGTAGCGATCGCACCCTATCCTGAACGTAGTCTCCACCCCTCGCAAGGAGCACCTCATGTCGAAGATTGTCGCAATCATGTCCATGTCGCTCGACGGCTACGTCGCCGACCCCAACGATGGTGTGGCCGAGGTGTTTGACTGGTATTTCACCTCGGGAGACGTCGAATTTCACGCCGGAGGGTCAGACCCGATGACGTTTAAGGTGTCTGAGCCGAGTGCCGAGCACCTTCGCGGTCTCTGGTCCGGACTTGGTGCCGTGCTTACCGGTCGACGCACGTTCGACGTCGCCCAAGGCTGGGGCGGCAATCACGCTTGGGGACCAGCCTTCGTACTGACCCACCACATCCCCGGCGGATGGCCGCGACTCAATTCGACTGTCCATTTCGTGACCGACGGCATCGAAAGCGCCGTGAACCAAGCCAAAGCTGCTGCCGCTGGGAAGTCCGTTGGGGTCCACGGTGCCGATACCATTCAGCAACTTCTGAACGCCGGTCTCCTCGACGAACTCAACATCGACATTGCGGCGGTTCTTCTTGGCTCCGGAGTTCGACTCTTCGACCACCTCGCCGACACGCCAGCTTTCCTTGGTAACCCGACGGCGATCGCAGGCGTGGGCGTTACACACCTGCGCTACCCAGTACGCAAGGTGTAGTCGGACTACACCCTCTCTCGGTAGGGCGAGCTTTGCGGTGCCTGAACTTAAGGCTGCGATCGCATCTGCTGGAGTCAGTTGATGAAAGCAGCTCAGGGCTAAAAAGCCCAACAACAGGACACTACAGCTATCATCTCCTAATTTCAGACGGGGATGCCGTGCTCAATGCGGTTCCACAACCATTTTCAAGGTAGCGTTCATCAGCATCCATCGCTTTTGCGGCAAGTCAATGGGACTAGTTCTATAGGGTTTTCAGGCCTTAAGTAGGTTGGAGATAAAGACGGGCAGAGCCTTTGGGCGTCGTTAGGAAGACTAATCTTTCGTTTGAATCTACAGGTGCAATTAACTTAACGCTACAGGAACGTGATGGAGCCCCATTGTCAGCCAAATTGTTGTTATTGTGCAAATAGATAACGCTAAAAGGTTTGCCAGCCTGGATTAATCTCTTTTGACATTTTGAATGGACTTAAACTTTCTTTCTTAGTGCCAGTAGTTGTTTTTTCTCAACATGGCTCTTCCCTAGGATAGAGATATGTCTAACGTTCAAAATTCTGACCCCCCTGTCAATCGTTTGCTTGCCGTTTTGCCAGCGGAAGTATACGAACGGCTTACTCCCCATCTAGAGCTGGTTTCACTGACAGTCCGCCAGCCCATCTACGAAGTTGACGAACCTATTTCTCACGTTTACTTTCCGCACCACTCACTCATTTCCTTAGTTACTTCAATGGAAGACGGCTCTACCATTGAGATAAGCTTGGTGGGGCGGGAAGGGATGGCGGGTATTTTGGTCATTTTGGGCGGTAAAACCAAGGCCCATCGAGCCTACGTGCAGATTCCAGGTCAGGCTATGCGCATGAGTGCCGCAACGCTAAAAGCTGAGTTCGATCGCGGTGGACCGCTGCAAACTATTCTGCTGCGCTACTGTCAGGCTCTTTTTAGCCAAGCGGCTCGGTATGTCGCCTGCAATCGATTTCACTCAACCGATCAGCGGCTGGCTCGCTGGCTCTTGCTGGTACGAGATTGCTTACAAAGCGATACATTCATGCTGACTCAAGAGTTTATAGGGGAAATGTTAGGTGTTCCCCGTCCTAGTGTCACGGTAGCCGCTGGCAGTCTGAGTCAGGCCGGTCTAATTCGCTACACCCGTGGTCGGGTTACGATTTTAGATGGTGAAGCCTTAGAAAACTGTTCCTGTGAATGCTATGGCGCCATCCGCAGCGAGTTTACTCAGTTGCTAGGCCCCCTATAGGTAGAAAAATTCGCCCTATGTTTAAAATTCGACTGACTTGACCGTCTAGAGCAGCTTAGGATGACTTTAGCTTAGAAAAGCTGTCTGGCTTGGCTAGGTCAGAGTCTCGTTTAGGTAATTATGCAGACAGAACATCGTCAATGCATACAAGACGACAAAGCGAACCGTGCCGACTGGCTAACTCTAGATTACTCGCTGCAGTTAACTAGCCCTCAAGCACTACAAATGGATTTGGACCATGCCAGTTTGCTAGCAGAAGAGTGTCAAGATAACCCCGTCAATTCCGATAAAGATTTATCTTTGTTACAGGGTCTACAGGTTTTGATAGTTGATGGAGACGTCGATACTCTCGACATCTTTAGTTTTGTGCTGCAAGCAAAAGGAGCAGAGGTCTTCGGAACCACCTCGACCACCGAAGCAATTGATAAGGCAACTACCTGGTACCCAGATGTTTTAATCTGTGATATCAGCCTTCCGGGTCAAGATGGCTATGCCCTAGTTGAAGAACTCAGAAGTTTGCAGACTGACCCAGACAAATTTTTGTCTGCTATTGCGGTGACGACGCTGCTTAAACAACAGGACTGTCTAAAACTTTTATCACAGAATTTTCAATCGGAAAGTTTTCAAAGATATCTTCCCAAGCCAACTGATGTTTATGAACTCGTTGCTGCTGTTGCGGAGTTGGCAAGACTACAAACCCTAACCAACGGAGCTAAATCAATGGGTTAGATTTCAGAACTATGCATTCACCAAATTGCAAATAGAGCCGATCTTAGCGCGCAATGCTCATCACTGCTACTCCTGGCGCAGCTAATCGTGCGTACGTGGTTTCATAGCGTCCAACCAGAATTCGGCGTTGCTGAATCGAGGAATGAAACGGCAGAACCCTTAGACGCTGCATGGCCCCCTAAATCCCTCAATTCTGGGGGACTTTGAGCCTCTGGCTCCCCCCGAAATTGGGGGGCTGGGGGCAAATCATAATTGCGTTAAGCAACGCCCAGAATTCCTCACCCAGCGCAAGGTGAGGGTAGGCCTCCGCCTTTGATTGAGTACTGTTGCAGCAGTTGCCGCACTGCAACATCCGCTGCGCCTTTTAAAACCTAAGGCATGAGCTATTGGGCAAAGCAAAATTCCTTGGCTAACTCCCACGGTCCTTTTTGGTAGTGCCACAGCAGTAAGCCTTCTCCCCATCCCGTCGTAGATTGCCATTGCATTTCCAGTTTTTCGTATAGCTGGCGGGCTGTTTTGGAGTCTACTTTGTTTTGAATTGTGATGTGCGGGCGGTAGCCCTGGCGATCTTGAGAGATGAGCCATTCGTTCCAGGTAGTCGCTAGGGTTTTGTGTAATTGAGTCAGTTCGGGGGAATCAACGTTGATGGCGACGCCGTTGCCAAAAAACTGGAGCGAGGGCAAGGAAAAAGGAAAGGGTTTTGTCTGAGCGCACAGGGTTTTCAGGCTGTCGGAAATAGCCGATTCTTGCTGCCCTGGTAACTGATGAAATAGAATAACGTGGGCAGGAACGACATTACGCTCTGGGGGAAAGTGCTGCTGGCGTAACGTGTTTGTTTGCTCGAAAGTGGCTTGGTCTAATTTTAAGGTCAAAATCAGAGGAGTATTCATTAGAAAAGCAACTCAGAGAGCGATATATGCAGGAGTGAGGAGTAACGCTCACTTCCATTCAGAAATGGTTCGTTACAGCAACGTATCTACATCGTTGCATATGGACAGGCCACGTTAGCGATTGGCGATCGCGACGGCCCGATTCACATGGGTGTCTGTGGTCAGCTGCTCGACGACGAACGCAGCCAGATCGGCGCGGGTTATCTGTCGGCCCTTCTCTACGCCTGTGAGCACACGCACGGAGCCGACAGCTGGCTGGTCGTTCAACACGGCGGGGCGAACCAGCACGTAGGGAACTCCTGCCTGAGCGATCGCCTGCTCCATGGCTGTCTTATCTGCCGTAGAGCCACGTAGAAAGGTGGGCAGCAATAAAAGCCTGAACGGTAGTGACGCCTGCGACTTGCTGTCCCCCACACCTAGAGCTGAGATTGCGATAATTCGGCTTATACCGTGCTGCTTTGCGGCGGCGACAATGGCGCGGGCAACCCGTTGTTCGATCTCTGTCTTCCGTCACGGCGTCTTGCCGACGACGGTATCAATCACAGCATCCTGACCGGCTGTTGCATCGGACATTGTCGTTTGATCGGTTGCATCCCCAGTGAGGACACGAACGTTGGGTGGAGCGTTGTATTGGGCACTATCGCGGACAAAGGCCGTTACGCTGTGACCGGCGGCAACGGCTTGATCTACCACCTGTCTTCCCGTCTTGCCCGCTGCGCCGATTACTAAAACATTCATCGTGGTACCTGTTTGGGGTGAACTGCAAAATAGGTGAAGGGTTAAGGGGATAAAGCCTCAACCCTTCACCTGTAGCTTGCTCTACTGTGCGGTTGCAGCGTGCTCTATGAGCCTAGCGACGGCATCTGGATGAGACACCATCACGACATGAGATGCGCCACTGACAACTACCGTTTCTTTGGAGTTAGCGCGCTCTGCCATAAACAAGAGGGCTGCGGCCGGAATATTTAAATCGCGATCGCCATAGACGAACCAGGACGGGATGGACTGCCAGGCCGGTGTACCCGAGGCTTCGTTAAGAGCCGCCTCAGTGATCGGTCGCTGGGTGCTAGCCATTAGCTGTGCAGCGGCGGCTGGCACATCTGCCGCAAACTGAGCGTGGAACTTGTCTTGCTGAATATAGAGATCTTTCCCGCCATCCGGTGTGGCAACCGGAGGTGCCAGGGTTGACCCGAGGGTGCTGCCAGGATAGCGTCCCGAGAGTTCGATGGCAGTCTCGCCGGTGTCTGGGGCGAAAGCCGCAACGTAGACGAGGGCCTTCACGTTCTCATTGCCAGTGACCGCGTTAGTGATGACGGCACCTCCATAGGAGTGGCCGACCAACACTGTAGGCCCTTCGATGCTTTTGAGAACGCTGGCAACATAGTCCGCATCGCTTTTCACACCGCGTAGAGGATTGGCTACGGCAACAGTCGGGTAGCCTTTCTCGTTGAGCTGGGTCAATACGCCATTCCAGCTAGACGACTCAGCGAATGCCCCGTGAACAAGAACGATGGTGGGTTTGATAACTTGTGCATTTGTGGTGTTCATGACAGATCCTAATGAAGTGATTAGAGTGGTTCCTAAAAAGAGTGCGGCGATCAGAAATAGGCGGATGCCGCTTCCAAGGGGGGGCACATTCATGGTCGTTTTCTCACTATGGGAGGAGGGCTCAGCGCTTATCCGTTGGTCTCATTATTCAACGGGAACCTAATTCAGAACACTCAAGTTCTCTGCGTTAAGCACTGAGTTAAGCTGAACCAGATTTTCTTTAGTCAAAGTGTGATTGATGGAAACAGCAGCAAGCGTCCCACTCGCGACAGCTACGGTGATCTGTGAATAAGGGCTAGACACATCGCCTACCGCATAGAGTCCTGGAATCGAGGTTTGCTTACTCTCATCCACTTGTACGATGTTATTGCTGTCGAGTTTACAACCTAATTTTGCGGCTAGATGGCTGTGCTGGTACGACGGAGGACGCAGCAATATACCGCGACGGGGCAGCACCTCATTGTCCGTAAAGACGATCCCTGTTAGTTTGTCGTCTTGATATTCTAGTCGGGCAATTTTTCTTCACGGATCTGAACTCTCCAATCCGCTAGTTGCTGTCGTTGCTCATGGGTTAATTCGGCAGAACCATCTGAACAAAGCACTAAATCGCGGCTCCAGCTGGTCAACATGAATGTCATTTCAAGTGCGATCTCGCCTTTTCCATAGATTGCTAAAGGTTGGTCTCGCACTTCCCACCCATGGCAGTAAGGGCAGTGGAAAATGCTGCTACCCCAGAGTTCTGCAAATCCATCAATTGCTGGAAGTGAATCTTTCATACCCGTGGCTAACAGTAGCTTGCGACCAACAAACTGGTTGCCATCACTTAGGGTCACTTGAAAGCGATCGCCCAGTTTTTGAGCATTGACCACTTCACCCGCCTGAATTTCAACATCATACGGGTGCAATTGCTCTCGTCCAATTTGCAGCAGTTCTGTAGGTGAGATTCCATCTCTAGAAAAGAAACCATGGGCAGCATGGGCCACTTGATTGCGTGGCTTTCCGGCATCACAGACCAAAACCCGTTTGCAGGCTCGTCCGAGCATTAAGGCAGCCGTCAAACCTGCTGGGCCACCACCAACGATAATGACATCAAAAACATCAGCCTGTGAGTTAGTGTTCATGGCTTGTTTTACTGTTGTCGACATTGAGTTGGCAGTAAGATAAAACTGAAACCTACCATTAAGTGGCGTAGATGAAGAAGGCGATTGGTCAAAAACTATCCACCTTCTTCAAATAGATTTGCCAGAAAAGGCACTCAAGCACTAACCCCGCTTCCAAAATCAGCACTACTAGCTGGTAAACCCACAATGTCTGCGTAAGCGGCGGCGATCGCACAGGCACTGACCGGAATCGTCACTAGTAGACCCACTCCCAGCAGCAAAACACCCGCTAGATTGAGTAGTACCAACACCAAAGCAAAGCTAAGGAAAGAGAACCACTGTTTGGAAATCAGCTTGCGGCTAAACTCCATTCCAGCCCAAAAGTTCATATTCTTTTCAAGTACTAAGGGCAGTGCAAAGATGTAGGCGACTGCTAGGTAAAGACCCGGAACGAGAAGTAATAACAACCCAATACCAATCACCAGGCTAGAAACAAGACTGACCAGAAAAAGCGGCAAGTAGTTATTGAAACCCCTGAAGAAATCACCAAATGTTGTGGCTCGATTTTTCAAGAGTTTAAATGCCACGATTAAAAATCCTGCATTTAAAGGAGCAGAGATTAAGAGGCTGATGAATCCCTCTAGAGTGACAGAATTGCTCACTTTAGCGATCGCAACGTTAATCAAGAAAAACACAAGCGTAAAGCCAGCAAACCCAACCGGATTTTTCTTGAATGTTTTCCAGCCGCTGCCAATGTACTCGCTGATCTTAACTGTATAGCTTTCCTGAAGTATGCCTTCAAGCCCTGCTGATCCATAACTTTTCATAGTCGTTATCTCCAAAATATGCTTGACATTGAGCTGGCAGTAAGAGGAAATTGAAACTTGGCATCGAGTAGGTTAGGCAATCGCAACCGCAGGTCGCCAACGCTATTGAGGGGAATTAGCGTGGAACTAGTGTCATGCCATGTTCGGTTGCGACACCATAACAACACGGTCTTTAGCCTGAAATGCCTCCCAGCATGGCAATCAATCCGCTGGCAGCAACTACTGTGATTGCGCCCCATTTGATCGGTGGGTTTCTATCTATCCAATCCGTGAAACTGGGTACGCTCAATTTGCTAAAGTCACCCTCTACGGTGTCGTAACCAGAGATTGGAGCATATAGGTTGTCGGGGGCACCTGCCGATTTTGGTTCACCGGTTAGTTGAGCCGTAAAGCCAACCTGAAGAAATAAGCGATCGACAATCGAGGGGGCAATGCGTTGCAGCATCTCCAAAATTCGCCCCATGTCACCTACGACAAAGTCACGGGTAGGATGCTCAGCGGCATATAAAATGGCATCGGCAACGGTGCTGGGTTTGTTGTAAGGCGGTAATCCAGCAGGCGCGACTCCCATCTTCGTGCGAATTTTGTTGAAAATGGGGGTATTTGTAATGGCGGGCATCACATTCGTGACGCTGATCGGCTGTTTTTGGTGCTGCAATTCAATTCGCATGGAATCTAAAAAGCCTGCTACACCATGCTTGGATGCTGCGTAGGGACTTTGTAATGGAAACGGAACTCTCGCCGCTAATGAGGAAACGTGAATGAGTGCGCCGCCTCCTTTTTTGAGGTGTGGTAGAGCGACCATTGCACCATAGGCTTGCCCATTTAAGTTGACATCAATGACTCTGCTAAATTCTTCCGGTGTGATTTGGTCGAACGGGGCGACAACGCTGGTTCCAGAGACATGCACCCAGGTATCGAGTCGTCCGTAAGTGGCAATAGCCTGATCGGCGATCGCTTTCACCTGTTCAAATTCGCTGACATCGGCAATGACTGCGATCGCGTCTCCGCCCATCTGTTTAATTTCATCCACCAATGTTGCTAATCCAGACTCGCTACGGGCAGAAACAACAACCTTTGCGCCTTTTTTAGCAAACCGCAGGGCTGTCTCTCTACCAATTCCACTAGAAGCGCCAACGATGGCGACTACTTGCTGATTGATCGGCTTTAATTTCATGGTTCTACTCCTAGAATTGAGTTTCTTTGAATACAGTCCCTAATGCTTGCGGCAAATAATTGCCGATGCTTACGCTGGGGTTTATCACTCTGAGGAAGCCGCACAGCAGCGTTTGGTATCAGTCTTTGAGGAACGATAAAAGGTCGTTGTTGAGTTGTTCTTTGTGCGTGTCGGTTAAACCGTGGGGTGCACCGGGATAGATTTTCAGGGTGGAATGCTTCACTAGTTTGGCGGCGGCGATCGCAGCGGCACCAATCGGCACAATTTGGTCATCGTCACCGTGGAGGATAAGTGTGGGCACGTCAAACTTTTTCAGATCTTCGGTGAAATCGGTTTCAGAGAAGGCTTTGATACTGTCGAAAGCGTTCTTGTGTCCTGCCTGCATACCCTGGAGCCAGAACCAGTCGATCATGCCCTGGGAGACCTTGGCACCCGGACGGTTGAAGCCGAAAAAGGGGCCGCTAGCGAGATCTTTGTAGAGCTGCGAGCGATCGGCTAGGGAACCAGCACGAAGCCCGTCGAACACATTGATCGGCAGTCCATCAGGATTATTCTCTGTCTTCAGCATCAGTGGCGGAACAGCGGAGATCAGCGCAGCTTTAGCGACTCGGTTGGTGCCGTGGCGACCAATGTAGCGGGCCACTTCGCCGCCGCCGGTCGAAAATCCAATCAGTGTGGCATCGGTGAGGTCTAGCGTTTCAATCAGTGTCGCGAGGTCGTCGGCATAGGTATCCATCTCGTTGCCGTTCCAGGGTTGGCTTGAGCGTCCATGGCCTCGGCGATCGTGCGCAATTACCCGAAACCCGTGGTCTGCTAGAAACAGCATTTGAGCTTCCCAGCTATCAGAATTCAGAGGCCAGCCGTGGCTAAAGACAACGGGTTGTCCTGCACCCCAATCTTTGTAGTAAATCTGTGTGCCATCTTGCGTGGTGATTGTACTCATGGAATTTCTCCTAAATTGGTATGGGTTAGGTTCGAAGGAACGAAAGCATTAGCTCGACAGTTACTTCGTTGTTCTCAGTCTTTGAGCGATTTCAAAAAATCATTTACCTGACACTGGTTGCGCTTCTAGCTGGTTCTGCCAGTCGTGATCGCGCAAATAAGATTCAAAGGCGGTCTGTGCAGAAAAATCACGCTTTAGCTGGGCCAAATCCGCCCCATAGCCGACGTTTTCAAACCAGCGATACATAAGCGTCAATTCTTCTCCAATTTGCTGCTCAAACGCTTCAAACGGAATTTGTTGGTATTGGACAGTTTTTCTTAGAACTCGGCTGAACGCAGCAGTGATTTCCGGCATGGTCATGTCCACACTGGCAAGTTCAATTTCGCGGTGCATGAAGTCTGCGGGGCGATCGAATACATCAGCAACCATCTCCCCATAATCTTCTTCAGAAAGCTGCTGCAGCTTCGTCTCAGGACTCAAGGGCTGAAAGAGCGTTCCGGCCTCAACCATTGAGCGCATCATGTTGTAATTGTAAAAGAAGAAAACGGGGCGCAGGATTGTGTAGGGCAACTCGCTGGCTCGGATGTATTCTTCAACTTGAAACTTGCTGTCGAAATGGGGAACACCCGTGTTGCGTTCGGCGCTACCCACCGAGCTGTAGACGAAGTGCTGGATGCCTGCCGCTTTCGCTGCGTCTGCAACCGCTTTGCCCTGACGGATTTCGGTATCTACTCCGTCTTGAAAGATCTGTAGCGAAAAAACACCGTAGGCACCTTGCAATGCGCGATCGAGGGAAGCGCGATCGTTGAGGTTGCCGACTGCGAGTTCTGCGCCTGCTTGTTGGAGGGCTTGAGCGGCGGGCTTGTTTGGGTCACGAACCAAGGCACGAACTTTGAAATTGCCGCGCTGCAAGAGATGACGGGCGATCGCGCTGCCCTGATTGCCGGTAGCGCCGGTGACTAAGATAAGCCGTTCTGTATGGGTTGACTGGGTCATAGCTGTTTCTCTCTCTGTCAGTTGTAGAAGGTGGTGGAAGAGGGCTTAGTGCCCATCCGTTGGTCCTATTGTTCAACCTGCGCCCAATTCAGAACACTCAAGTTCACTGCGTTAAGCACTGAGATAAGCTGAGGCAGTGCTTCTATACCTAAAGGCAGATATTTGATCAAAGCTGCTCTGGAATACATGCCAAGTATCTGAAACCTGATACCCTTCCAAGGCTATTGCACTTCTCTCAGAAGGGTTACCCCTTCTACCCTTGGCTGTCTAAACATGGATAAGGCCCCAAAAACCAAACACGGTAGAGCGCCCTCTGCACGGGCGAGGGGAGTCGTTCTGTCACCCCATGGCTGGCAACGGTTTCAAGGGGCAAAGCAGCAGGTAGAGTCAGAGAAGAACTGGGGTAAACGGCTCACCCAGGAAGATTTGAATGAACACACGGGGCTTTCACTGAACACCCTGGCCCGAATCCTGAAGCGTGAACTGGGGGTCGATCGCCAGTCGTTGGAGATTCTCTTTCAATCATTCGGGCTGGAATTGGCGAAGACCGATTATGTCTCTCCAGTTGCTACAGAGGAAGCCTCTTATAGCCAACGGGCAAATCCTCAGCAGGACTGGGACAATGCGGTCGATGCCTCAGTGTTTTATGGTCGTGATACAGAACTGGCGCAGCTGTGGCAGTGGATGGTGGTAGACCGCTGCCGGGTAATTGGACTGCTCGGAATTGGTGGGATTGGCAAAAGCACGATCGCCGTTAAGGCCGCCCTGCAGATGCAGTCTGAGTTTGAGGTTGTGGTGTGGCGATCGCTGGCCAATGCCCCTGCCTTTGGTGACCTCCTGACCGGGCTGCTGAAATTTCTGATGCCGCTGCAAGGAGACGACCCCATCATCCCTACAAAGCTGGATGAGAAGCTTTCTAAGGTGATGCAGTATTTGCGATCGCAGCGATGTCTACTAATTTTGGACAACGCCGAAACAATTTTGCACAGTGAACAGGTCGGTCAGTGGCAATCAGGCTATGAAGCCTATGGGCAATTTTTAAGAACATTAGGCGAAACGTCTCACAAAAGCTGCTGCTTGCTTACCAGTCGTGAGAAACCTCGTGAAATCGCTATGTTGGATGGCGAAGCGAGCGTTGTGCGATCGCTCTCCCTGAGCGGGCTCACAGCCGACGAAGGATGTGCCATCTTTCAGCAAAAGGGAACATTTACCGGGTCAGAGGCCGAGTGGAAGACCTTAATTAACCACTACGGCGGCAATCCTTTAGCTCTGAAACTGGTAGCTGCCGCTACGCAAGACTTGTTCGATGGCAGCATCGCTGAGGTAGTCGCCTATCTCGACCAGGGAGCGTTTGTTTTTGAAGATGTGCGCAATTTTCTCGATCTCCAATTTAATCGCTTGTCGGTTGAGGAGCAAAAAATTCTTTACTGGTTTGCTATTCATAGAGAGCCAGTGGGGATCGCTGAAATTCGTCAAAGTGTGATTTCTTCAGCCGATCAGCAGACTGCTCCTCAACTGGTTAATGCCTTGCGGCGGCGATCGCTCCTTGAAAAAACGGACAGCTTATTTTTTTTGCAGCCCGTAGTCATGGAATATGTCACGGAGCGTTTGATTCAAAAGGTCTGCACAGAGTTTACAACTCGACAGCTTGATCTATGGAAAAGTCACTCCTTGATGCGGGTGCAGGCAAAAGATTACATCCGAGAGATGCAGCTGCGATTCATTGTTCAGCCAGTGCTGAAATGGCTGTTGTCGGCTTATCGAAGCGTTGCCGAAGTTGAAACTAGAGCAAGGTTGCTGCTGGCGCAGCAACAGTCAACCCATGAGATCGGATATGCAGCAGGTAATCTGATCAATCTGCTGGTACAGCTTAAGGTGGATTTGCGAGGTTCTGATTTTTCTGAACTTGTGGTACGACAAGCCGACTTTCGGCAGATTGATTTGGCAGGGGTCAACTTCCAAAATACTGATTTAGCGACATCTCTTTTCTCGGAGACATTAGGAGTTGCCACCTCGGTTGATGTCAGCCCCGATGGCCAAGTTTTTGCTGTGGGCGATATCAGCGGTTTAATATACCTGTGGAACATTGTATCCCATCAACTGATCGCTACATTTGAAGGGCATAGTGGTGGAGTTTGGGCAGTCGCATTTAGCCCTGATGGCGCAACATTGGCCAGCGGTGGTAACGATGCAACGGTACGGCTATGGAACGTGCAAAGTGGTCAGTGTCGTCAGGTTTTGACGGGTCATACGGTTCGGGTTTGGTCTCTAAGCTTTAATTCTTGTGGTCAGTGGTTGGCCAGCGGCAGTGACGATCGAACCGTAAAGGTGTGGAATCTACAAGGAATCTGCTTACACACTCTAGAAGGGCATACAAAAAATGTTTACTCGGTTCACTTCTCGCCCAATTCTCACGTTTTAGCGAGTGGCAGTAACGATGCCTCAATTCGAATTTGGGATGCTGAGACTGGGGAATGCTTAAAGGTGCTGCAAGGGTATGCTTCTGGCGTGCGCTGCGTGCGCTATAGCCCCGATGGTCAACAGTTGGCCAGTGGCGACCTGAATGGAGATATTCAACTATGGAGTTATCCCTTTAGCTCAAAAGCTCACGCACCCAGTCCTGAACCAAAACTGCTGCGAGGGCATACCAACTGGGTTCAGAACGTTGTATTTACCCTAGAGAGTGACACTTTAGTCAGTGGCAGTGATGATGGCACCCTGCGACTTTGGAATGTGCAAGACGGGCACTGTACGAATATTTTGGGCGAGCAGACTGGCTCTGCTTTAGCCCTTGCCATTAGTGCTGTTCATGGAGCGTCTCCGGAAGGGTTTGATCAGGTCTTGATCAGTGCCAACCAGGATCGAACCGTACGGCTATGGCAGATGCCGAGTGGTCAAAGCCTCAAAACCTTGAGCGGTTACACCTATGGAGAACACGCCCTAGTTTTTAGTCCTGTCATTACGGCGGATCAGCATCAGAATAGTTCTGCCACACCGGAAACCGAGCCGCCAAATCAACTGCTTGCTAGTAGCAGTAGCCAAACAGGAACAATTCACCTGTGGCCGTGGCAGGGCGATCGCGATCCACTCAGTTCTTCTCCCTGGAAAACTATTTACAGAGAAAACAGCCAAATCTCAAACTTAAGCTTTAGCCCGGATGGTCAAGCGATCGCTACTAACGGTCAAGATGGCTCCATCTTTATATGGGATATAAAAACAGGACAGAGCGATCGCTGGGTTGCACATGGGGCTTCTGTATTAGCGGTTCGTTTTAACCCCGTTGGGCAAACCCTGGCAAGCAGCAGTTATGACCGAACAGTGCGTTTGTGGGACGTGCAAACTCACCAATGCTTGCAGGTACTACAGGGGCACCAGAGCAGCATTCGGGCGATCGCCTTTGAGCCTCAAGGCCAACTATTGGCAAGCGGCAGTTATGACCAAACAATTCGGTTATGGGACGTGCAGACCGGAGATTGCCTACGAATACTAGAAGGGCACAAGGGCGGGGTTTATACGTTAGAGTTTCATCCCACAAAGCCAATTCTGGCAAGCGGCAGCTTTGATCAAACGATTCGCCTTTGGGATATACATACTGGAGCCTGTTTAAGGAAATTAAAAGGGCATACCAGCATCGCATTTACCATTACCATTAGCCCCAGCGGGCAACTCCTCGCCAGTGGCAGTGATGATCAAACCGTTCGGCTCTGGAATTTGAAGACGGGCAAATGCATTCATATATTAGACGAACACACCAGTTGGATTGCCTCAGTTGTCTTTAGCCCGGATAGTCAAATTCTATTGAGCGGCAGCTTCGATCGCACGATAAAACTGTGGGATGTCGCTACAGGAGACTGTATTAAAACAGTAATGGGCGATCGCCTCTATGAAGGTATGAATATTCAAGGTGCAAAGGGGCTAACCACTGCTCAACAATCAATATTGAAAGCGTTAGGAGCAGTTTCACGGTGAAGCGGTTACGGTACTACCGTTCTGACAGCAGTATGTAGAAATGCGATCGCGCTGTACAAGGACATAGCGACGTCAAAGTTGGCATAACCTCCAATAAATACGGCAATAGGGAAGAGCAGCAAGCGAATGGCGAGGATTAAGAGAACGTTTGGGAAGTCCTGTTTCTTATAGCAAAAGTGAAAATTTCCTTAAGTCCCTGCTCAATTTCAGATCCCAAAAGCAATCGCATAAATCGTTCAGCCATTAAGCAGCAGTAAATTCCAAGACAGGAGCCTCCATCTGTTTCAGATATTTCTCAAACCATTTCATAGCAGTTGTGCTGGCAATCTCGAATCCCTTTCCCTGGAAACCGTCGAAGTGTCCACCCTTCAAAATCGTGAAGGACTTCGGGTGCATTGCACGGGCATAGACAGCGGCAGTTAAATCAGGAGGTGCGAGAAAATCCTTCTCGCCTACAATCAGACATGGCGGAGTGGGAAAGATCGCCTCAAGATGAGGAACAGGTTCGTAATAGAGAGAATGCTCGATTGATTCAAAGGTGATGCGATTCTCCCATCGTCCTTCACTAGCGCTTTTAACGGATTCAACCCAGGGGAAAGCATCGGGTGTTGGCAGAAAGCTCGGTTGTCCGGGTGGGGAAACCAGGGGAAAGTAGCTCACTTCCCCAGTTTGATAGCGTTTGATGCGGTCTTGTGAAAGCAACGTTGTGAGGTCATCGAGGCTAAGGGGTGAAGTCAGGCGACGAGAGTTGAGAAAAACATTCACTGTCGGCATCTGGGCGACGACAGCTTTCACGCGCCGATCAAATGCCGCCAGATGCAGCACATGACCACCGCTATAGGAGAAGCCCCAAACACCGATGCGATTGGGATCAACTTCACGTTGGAGTTGAGTCCAGGTGATAGCATTGCGGTAATCCTCATGCTGTTCGGTTGGGAGCATTTGTCCACGAGGCTCTCCCTCACTGGCACCGATGTAGCGATAGTCGAACAGTGTAACAACGAACCCAGCCTGAGCGAAGCGCTCAGCAAACTGTGGTAGACCCATCTCTTTGGTCAAGCCAATGCCATTCGCCATGACAATGGCAGGATAATGTTGACTAGATGCGGCTTGATCTGGAGTGTAAAAGGCGACGGAACACTTCAACCCTTTACTGTCAAAACTAGCAGTTCTTTTGTGCATTGCTACTTACCTTCTTATTTCTGAAATACGTCCAATCAGGGTGCTGATTAGAAAAGGATGGATTGCAATCGTGATGTGAGAAGGTGAGTTATGCTTTCAAGTTTTCGGTGGCGGCATTGCGTCCTACCGAGAACTTGAAAGCATTCATTCTTACCCTTCTACGTTCCCTATCTGTAATCGGTCGATTCAGCTAGCGCACGCCATTGTGCTGTTTCTTGCTCGACGTAAGCGTTTTTCTTAGCAATAGCTTGAAGGGTGTCGGTCCCGAGCGGCAACCGTAGCGGTGGGGTATCCGCATTGGCGAGCTGAAGCATGGCTTGGGCCAGCTTGACCGGGTCTCCCGGCTGTTGATAGCTCAGTTCAGAGGCGATTTTACGAACCTTACCGACCGTCTCTGCGTAATCGGGAATCTCTGCTGTGCGCTGGAGCGAGCTGCCGTCGAGGAAATTGGTTCGGAAGTAGCCCGGCTCGACCACAGTCGCATGGATGCCCAGAGGTGCTAATTCATCATGCAGAGCTTCGGTAATGCCCTCAACCGCAAACTTAGTTGAGGAGTAGACGCCCCACCCCGGAGTAGCGCGATAGCCCCCAATCGACGAGAGGTTGATGATGTGTCCAGAGCGGCGCTGGCGCATGCTGGGCAATACGGCGCGGGTCATATTCAACAGCCCAAAGACATTGGTGCGATAGACCCGCTCAACGTCTTCCGCACTAGTTTCTTCGATGCCGCCCAGGATGCCAAATCCGGCATTGTTGACTAACACATCAATCTGCCCAAAGCGTTCTAGTCCTGCTGTCACGGCCGCTTGCACTTGAGCCTCATCAGTAATATCTAGGCTGAGCGTCAGGGCATTGAGGTTTGACTCGAATTGATCCATGTCAGACTTTCTGCGAGCGGTCGCAATCACCTGGTCTCCCGCGGCCAAAACGGCTTTTGCGATTTCGGCACCAATTCCACGGGAAGCACCTGTAATGAACCATGTTTTCTGAGTCATTGGTCTATCTCCTTTATTGCCTTATCCTTGCATTGCCTTTCGGGCATGGGTTTATAGTAGGCTTTGGGCAAAAGGTTCTAAATACACAGACCTTGCAGATCATTGCCTAATTGTCTCAACTGGGAAAACGGCGCTTAGGATAATCTTCCAAAGTAGGCGCAGCAAGACGATGAGAGGGTTATCTCACGACCTGCCGCGCCGGTAAACGTTTACGAAGACCCAGGATGGCAAATGAGTGCTCAAAGCACGAGGCTATGATTTTCGATGCCTTGCGCATCCTGCTCAATCACGTTAATTCAGATGTTGGATTTGTCGTGACTCAGTGCAGGTCAGCAGCAGCGTTGGCAGATGGCGCTTGAACAGATAGGGGCGCTCCAACGATCCAAGTGTCGTGCTGGCGTGCGAGCTCTGTCCAACCTTCGGGTGGAGTTTGACCGATTAGGGGGAAGAATTCGTCGATGCCACCGGGGACAAAGGTGCCAAGCAGCCGAGCCCTTCCGGGTCCAAGATTCACCCAACCATGCACAGTGTTACGAGGCACAACAACCGAGGTTCCGGGTCCGGCCTCAAACTCTTCGCGCGCAGTGAAAGCGAAATCTGCCTTCAAGGACTTCAAAGATCTCCTCCCTATCTTCGTGATAGTGAAGCGGAGGACCTGAGAATGGTGGAACATCCACTTCAATAATGGTGAACGCTCCGCTGACATCCTTGCTGTGTACGCGGATAGCCATCTGCTCGTCGAGCATTGTATCGAACCAATCAAGGGTCTCGCTCCGTCCGACAATTGCAGCGTTGCTTTGATTAGATTGAGTACTCATTGTGTTTTGGGGGTAGAGGTTAGGGCTATGAACTGACTGATTTGAGGTGAGTACCTCGATCGCTTCCGTGTAGTCATGGTGCTCCTCTCGTGGAGATGTTGTTTGAACATGAGTCTGCCCATTTTGCTCATATTGAGCAGTTCCTTGATTTTGTGACATTAGTTACTTCCTTTCATTGTTTAGAGACAGTAAGAACACTCCTGTAAATCAATCAGCTATGTCATGAACAGCCATTGATTCACACCAACACACTCCGCTACTCACCATCCTTTGTGATAGCGCGTTTAACTCCGCAAGCAATGGTGATTGCTTGTTCAGCAAAAAACTAAAAGTTCCTAAACAAATCCGCAGTACCCTCTACATCTGAGCCTTAACGGTGATATCTACGCTAAGCTTCGGTATGTTGAGGTTCGACTCGAATCGCTGCAAAGTATTCTGTTCATAGGCAGTCGCCGTGAACCAATTCGCTGCTGCCAAAATGGCGGTTATGATTCCGGCTTCAATTCCACGATAAGCACCTGGAATAAGCCCTGTTTTCTGAGCCATGGTTGCCCTCCTTGATTGCCTTTCGGGCATGGATTCATAGTAAGCTTTGATAGAAAGGCTTTGAGTACATAAATCTCGCAGATCATTGCCTGATTTTCTCAAGCAGAATGATAGTGCTTAAAAGAACCCTCTATAATAATTGCAGCAAAACGATGGGAGGGAAGCCCAACGACATGCTGCTAAGCGGAGAACCCAATATGGCAGATGAATCCCTAAAGCGCGAAGCTACAATTGATGCTTGTCAAGAACTGACAAAGTTAGTGGCCCGCCACACGGATGGAAAGGGAAACGGTATCTATTCAACGGCGATCGCCCAGTTAGAATTGATGCACGAATCTGCAGCTCCTACCGCACTCTGCTCTGTGTATGAACCGACGCTGTGCATTATTCTTCAGGGTAGAAAAGAAACTTTACTGGGTAAGGAAACCTATCGCTATGGTGCAGCTCAATACATTGTCGTCACAGTCGATTTGCCGCTCAATGGAAATATTGTCGAGGCGACACCGGACAAGCCGTATCTATGCTTTAAGCTCAGCCTGGACGCGGCTCAGCTTTGGGATATTATCGATCAGATCCAGCGCAGTCCAGATCAAAAAGAGAGTTCAGTGAGAGGCTTATTCGTCAGCGATGCAAGTGCCCCGTTGCTTGACTCTGCCACCCGGCTTACCCGACTTTTGGATACACCTGAGGATATTCCATTCCTGGCACCGATGATAATTCGCGAAATCTATTACCGCCTTTTAATGGGCGATCAGAGCGAGGCAGTTTGGCAGATTGCCACCTCCGGCAGCCATATGCAGCGCATTGCAGCGGTGATTAGACAGATTAAAGCTGAGTTCGCAAAGTCATTGCGCGTTGATGAGTTGGCAGAGCAAGCGAGTATGTCGTCGGCATCATTTCATCGGCACTTCAAGGCTGTGACTTCAATGAGTCCATTGCAATATCAAAAGCAGTTGAGGCTATTAGAAGCCCGGCGCTTAATGCTAGCTGAAGACGCGGATGCAACCTACGCGGCGTATCAAGTTGGTTACGAGAGCCCCTCTCAGTTCAGTCGTGAATATTCCCGCATGTTTGGTACCCCGCCGAAGAAGGATATTGAGCGTTTACGAGTGGCTTGAGTATTGCCTGTTCAGCGATCGCTCAGCAACAGACCCGCCGCTGATGGGTTTAAACCCTATAAAGCTGGGTGGGTGAGAGGGTAAATGACCAGACCCAGCAGGGCGGAAACCAGCACAATGAGCGGCTCAGGCAGCTTCTTTTTGAAGGTCAGCAGCAAAGCCAGAGTGACAACAGCCACGATGACTGTAGTAATATCTACCAGCGATCGCTTCCCGAGCACCACCACCGCTCCAGTGATCGCCCCAATTGCTGCCACCGTCACCCCTTCGACAAAGGCTGCTACCCCCGGCTGCTTGCCGTGCTTTTTGAAGTACGGCGCTGGAATAATCGTAAACAGATAACAGGGCAGAAACGTCGCCAACGTCGCCACCACTGCCCCAGCCAGCCCCGCCACCAAAAAACCAATAAACCCCACCGTAATCACAATTGGTCCCGGTGTAATCATCGCTACCGCTACAGCATCGACAAATTGTTCAGAATTCAGCCACTGCAACTCGTTTACCAGTCCGCCGTAGAGAAAGGGCACGATCGCCAGGCCACTACCAAACACAAACGCCCCTGCCTTGCTAAAGAAAGTGAAGATTTGCCAGAGGATGCCTGGCTCGGTGGCTGGAATAGCCATCAGGGTCGGTAGGAAAGGCACTACAGCAAAACTAGATAGCCGTTTAGGACGCCACTGCTTGGGCGGAGCCTTCACCAACCACACCAGCACCCCCGCCGCCAGAATCAGAGCAATTTTCTCAGATTCGGTGATCACCGTGACCGCCGCCGAGACAATGTAAATTGCCCAAAACAGCCAGTCTCGGCCGATAGTTTTGACCGTGAGCTTATAGCTGCTGTTAGCAATGATACCGATTACCGCAGCACCGACAGTGTAAAAAATGGCCTGCATCCAGGGCAGTCCACCATAAATTGTGTAGGCCCACCCCAGCGCCAGCACCATCAAAAAGGCCGGCAGGGGAAAGATCAGCCCCGTCAGTGTGGCGCCCAGAGTGCCGTAGTGCACATAGCCCATGTAGATCGCCAGTTGCTCGGCCAGGGGACCAGGGGCCAACTGCGCCAGAGATAGCCCTTCTTTATAGTCCGACTCAGCAATCCAGCCGCGCGCTTCTACTAGGTCGCGCTTCATGTATTCCACTAGGGCAATGGGGCCGCCAAAGCCCCAGGTGCCCAACTTGAGAAAGTACAGCACCATCTGCCCCAGAGAGTAAGGTGGCGGCGACAGTTCGGGGTGCTGGTCTGCTTGCAGATCGGGGGCATCGGCCATGGGTTGACTTCTCTGGCGACAGAACAAGGCTCTCTGAAGCAACTCAGAAAATGCTCAGTTAGAACTGTAATATCTATTTATTCAATATGCAACAGGTGTTGCATACCAAGTCTGGTAGCTCATTGAGCAGTGGCTTTGGCTCACGGCAATTCCTGAGCGGTGGATTGAGGGGCGGAGGAACCCAGTGGAGTGGCTCGTTCTTGAGCCAGGGTTGCATATAGCCCTTCAAACAAAGCGACACCGTGTACCTCTACGGCCGTGTCAGGGAAGTTGGACAGTAGCCAACCCCGCAGCAGGGCATCGACTCCCACAGTTTGGGGCTGGCGGTATTGACCATCGCGTAGGTCAATTTCATGCACGATCTGGCCCAACACCTGTAGAGCTGGATTGTCATCTAACCCAAAGGCTCTGATCATGACCTCAAAGGTGCACAGATTGCCCTGGTGCTGAAAGTCGCCTCTATTCATATCAAAGGCGATTTCGTCTTCGGCTGCCGTTTTGGCATAGCGAATCACGGCGTTGGGGTCAATGAAGCGGCGAATCAGCCAGATGCAGGCGAGGCGATCCACATGGGGGCGGGGCCGAGTCACCCACGATCGCTGCTGATACTGGTCTAGGGCGGCAGCGGCAATGGCGATCGCCTCCGATGCCGGCGTAAGGGCCTCAGCAATCTGGTTGAGATGGGCCATCACTTGCGCCCCTTCAGGGCAGTCAAAAAAGTCGATGCGGCGGATATCAGCATAGTGCTTGTAGAGCTTTTCGAGGCGCTCCTGTAAATCGCCGCGCGCCTCAGGGGCATTGGCCAGCACTGTAGCCTGGGCCTCCAGCTCGGCGTAGTCGTCACGCCGCGCGGCGCGAAACCGATCGACGATTTCGGAGTCGGACAAACCTTCAAACTGCTCAACCCGCATAATCAGCGCTTCTCCACTGGCTTTTTGCACCTCCTGGGCTAGCCACTGAAAAGCCTCGAGGCACTCATCGCGCTCGGGCAGTACCTGAACGCTGTTGAAGGCGATCGCACCCAACCGCTTCAGCCGCCGCCATAGGGTTACCCTTGGACTCGACGAGGCCTTCGAGGGCAAAGAATAGGAAAAAACCAGCCAGCTCACGTCACGACCTCTACTCAAGAGCCAGAGTAACGGATATAGCTATGAGGAGCAACAGGTATTACTGTGCGATAACTTGGCTGAGATTGGCGCTTGTTGGCCTTTGAGATAGCGGGCGACGTGCTGACGGTGACCAATGGCCTTGAGTTGCACCTGTCCACCTCCTTACTTCCACTGAGGGCAGAGAAAAACAAAGCCCCCGCGCTGGCCAGGGCAGATGTAAATTCTATTTATGCCAAACAGCTTATCCCTGCTACCGCCACCATTGGCGAGGGCATCATAGGCAAGTAACGGGCAGAAGTCCGAAACCGTAGATGCACCTTAAGAACTAACCCCCACCGGCACTGTTGGCCGTGGGGGTTTTTGTTTAGCCTCTGGCAGGCCCTACCCCACCGTCCATCCCTTAATTTTTTCTGCATTCACGCGATCGTATTGGAATGACATGACTAAGCCATCTAGTTCTCTCAGCAGCGCTTCAGCAGTACCCGTGTCCCCGTCATTTGAGGCTTGAGTATAGGCTTCTAGCAAAATGCGAAATTCGTTGTTTATCACTTGCCACTTCTCTTCGTGCTGTGTCGGGTTGATTTCCCCGTCTACGAGATATAGCTAAAGCCACTTAGGTTAGGACACTGCTTGTTTGAGGATTGACTCCATGGCAACGCGCAAGCCGTCGTCATGGGGAAGGAGTTTTCGAATTCGGCTTTTTAACCAACCCCAGCATTTC
>JAESFY010000165.1_pt1 | contig 27371 bp, 30 predicted proteins | sample 9266201 | NCBI WGS metagenome assembly JAESFY01 (sample SAMN14515071, study PRJNA621656) | algae metagenome | isolation source: Nodosilinea sp. WJT8-NPBG4 and co-occurring heterotrophs from soil, lower... | place: USA: Pinto Basin, Colorado Desert, California | collected 2006-05-27 | reverse complement strand
TCGATGAGGCGGAGGCGCCGGAAGGCACGGCGGCAGAGCACTCCGCCGCGTACGAGAGTGCGCAGCGTGCCGCCACGGCGGCCGAGGCCGAGCGAGAGACGCTCCGCGAGCGCCTGCACGCGGCGGAGCGCGAGGTCGACGCGCTCACGGCCAAGGCGGCGGCACTCGGAAGCGCGCTAGCGATCTCAGGAGGCGCCGCCGAGATCGTCAAAGCGGGCGGCGAGGGTGTCCGCGGCCTCGTGGGCGACTCGGTGCAGGTCCGGAACGGGTTCGAGGCCGCGATCGCTGCCGTGCTGGGTTCACTGGCCGAAGGCGTCCTCGTCGAGAAGGCCTCCGATGCATTCGAGCTGGCACGGGACGCATCGGACCAGCGCAGGGGAGTGGTGGATTTCGTGGTCGCCGACGCCCCGCGTCCGTCGATCGAGCTGCCCGCTCTCGAGGGGGTCACGCCGGCGGTCGACACGGTCACGGCTCCGGACGGCGTCCTTGGAATCCTGTCTCACGTCGTCATCGCCGCCAGCCTCGACGCGGCGCGCAACGCGAGGGTCGCGCTCGACGTCGCAGGCGACACGACCACGACGATCGTCACGACGGCCGGCGATGTCGTCACCGCGCAGACGCTTCGGACGGGATCCGGAGGTGAGCGCTCGCGCCTGGAGCTCGCCGCCGAACGTGACGCGGCGAACGAGCGTCTGACCGAGGTGCAGGTCATCGTCGACTCGCTGCGCGAGGCTCGCGAGGACGCGAATGAGGCCGTGGAGACCTCCCGTCGCCAGGCCAAGGACGCGCTCCGAGCGCTGCGGGAGCATGACGCCGCGTTGGCGACCCATGCGGAACAGGTGAACCGCATCACGGTCACCCACGAGTCGGCGGTCGCCGAGTGCGAGCGGCTCGAGGCTGGACTCGCACAGGCGCAGAGCGCGGTGCAGGATGCGCAGGCGAAGGCCGATGCGGCGAAGGCCGAGCTGGATGCAGCCGTCTCGGCACCACGGCCGGTGCTCGATGCCTCGGCGCGTGACGGTCTGCTCGAAGCGCTGGAGACGGCGCGGGAGGGTGAAGTCCGCGCGCGTCTGGAGATCGAGACGCTTCGCGAGCGAGTCCGTGCCGCACAGTCCCGCGTCGCCAGCCTGGAGCGGCAACGCGAGCAGGAGCGGGACGCTGCAGCCGAAGCCGCGCGACGAGCGGTGATCCGACGCGCTCAGCGTGAATCCGCATCCGCGGTGGCGCAGGAGCTTCCCCGGATCCTGGACTCGATCGATCGATCGGTCACCGAAGCGCGCGTCGCGCTGGCTGAAGCCGAGGCAGCGCGTTCGGCGCAGAACCAGGAGCTCACTGCTCTGCGCGCACAGGAGACCTCGCTGCGGGAGAGGCTCGCAGGCCTCACCGAGAGTGTTCACGGACTCGAGCTGCAGATCCACGAGAAGAAGCTGCACCTCAACAGTCTGCTCGAGCGCGTGGCGTCGGAGCTCGCTCTGGACGAAGACATCCTCGTTGCTGAATACGGCCCCGACCAGCTGGTTCCTCGTGACCCCGGAGCCGTACCCGCCGACGACGAGCTGCTCGACGACACGGCGATTCCGTACGATCGGCGGATCCAGCAGCGACGGCTCGCCGAAGCCGAACGCAAGCTCGCGCAGCTCGGACGAGTCAATCCGCTCGCGCTCGAGGAGTTCGCCGCCCTCGAGCAGCGTCACGCATTCCTCACTGAGCAGCTGTCCGATCTCACGCAGACGCGCCAGGACCTGCTGACGATCATCTCCGAACTCGACGAGCGGATGCAGACGATCTTCGCGAGCGCGTTCGAAGACACGAGGGTGGCGTTCGGGGAGGTCTTCCCCCTGTTGTTCCCCGGCGGATCCGGAAGCATCTCGCTCACCGATCCCGAGAACATGCTCACGACGGGCATCGAGGTCTCGGTGCGTCCGGTGGGAAAGAAGATCGAGAGGCTGTCGCTGCTCTCCGGCGGAGAGCGCTCGCTCGCCGCCGTCGCTCTGCTGGTCGCGATCTTCAAGGCTCGGCCGAGCCCGTTCTACATTCTCGATGAGGTCGAAGCGGCGCTGGACGACGCCAACCTCGGGCGCCTGCTGACGGTCTTCGAGCAGCTGCGTGAGAGCTCGCAGCTTCTGATCATCACGCATCAGAAGCGCACCATGGAGATCGCAGACGCACTTTACGGCGTCTCGATGCGTCAGGACGGCGTCTCGGCCGTCGTCGGTCAGCGGGTCGGCGACCGTGCGGCAGCCGCGAGCTGACCGACTTCTGCGCCGCATCCGTCGTCCGAAGTTGTGCTCAGAGCGTAGGTGTCCGCTCCGGGTCGCACTGACGCTACCCCGTAGGCTGGAGTCATGGCGGAGAAGTCCTGGTCCCTCACTCGCGCGCTGCGCGGGATGTTCGTCAAGCCCACTATCGACGAGACGACGTGGGAGGACCTCGAGACCGCCCTCATCACGGCTGACTTCGGCCCCGACATCAGCGAGAGGGTCGTCGAAGAGCTTCGCGAGAAGGTCGAGCGCTACCGGACGACCGATCCTCAGGATCTCCAGCGGATGCTGCGTGAGACGCTCGAGGAGCACTTCGCGAAGTTCGACACGACCCTGAAGCTGACCGAGCGGCCGGCGGTCGTCCTCGTCGTCGGCGTCAACGGCGTCGGCAAGACGACGACCATCGGCAAGTTCACCAAATTCCTCCGCGGGTTCCAGCGCAGCGTGGTCGTCGGAGCAGCTGACACGTTCCGTGCCGCCGCCGTCGATCAGCTCGCCACCTGGGCCCAGCGCGGGGGAGCGGCGATCGTCCGCCCCCAGCAAGAGGGCCAGGACCCGGCATCCGTCGCATACCAGACGATCGAGTTCGCCCAACGCGAGGGCATCGAGATCGCCATCATCGACACGGCCGGCCGCCTGCACACCAAGGGCGGGCTCATGGACGAGCTCTCGAAGATCCGCAGGGTGATCGAGAAGCAGGCCCCCATCAGCGAGGTCCTTCTCGTGCTCGACGCCACCACGGGGCAGAACGGCGTCATGCAGGCGGAGGCCTTCCTCGAGCATGCCGGCGTCACCGGCCTCGTCCTGACCAAGCTCGACGGCTCAGCGAAGGGCGGCTTCGTCCTCGCCGTGCAGGAACGCACCGGTATCCCCGTCAAGCTCCTCGGACAGGGCGAGGGAATCGACGATCTGACCGGATTCACCCCCCATGTCTTCGTCCAGTCGCTTGTCGGCTGACGACGGGACTACCGCCGCGAGCACGAGGCTGGTTTCATAGCGTTATGGCGATCGAACACGACTACTTCGGACTCCTGTCCTCAGGGCCCGACGGCTCGATCTTCTGGTCGGAGACCGTGGAACTCGGCGACCAGAGCGTCACCGTCGATCTCACGGCTCCCGACCAGGACGATGTCTCTGCTGACGCGCTCGACATCGCCGCTTCACTCATCGCCGGGATCGAGAATGTCGATGCCGTATCGCGTCGAGGCATGCTCGCGGAGGTCGATGATCGCACCAGCGAGGTCACCGAGTACATCCTGCAGCAGCAGGAGGCCTACGGCGACGAACTCGAAGATGTCCTCGTCGACGTCAGCGGTGATGCCGCAGTCGACATCATCCGCTCGCTGCGGCTCATGAGCATGACGATCCTTGCTGACGAGCACGGCGGTTCGGAGCCTTTCGCAGTGCTGGAGTACGCGCTCGACGCCACCACGACTGACGATGTGCTGCTGGTGAACCTCGGCTCGGACGGCAGCGTGCAGTCGGTGATGAGCGCCGACTGACGCTCACCACGTCTGCTCCGCTCAGACCGCCTGAGCGAAGCCGAGGTCCGCGCTCTCAGCGATGTGCGCCAGGTGCGGGGGAATCTCGCGCCCCTTCGACACCATCGACTGCGCCCACAGCCGACCCGCGCGGTAGGACGACCGCACCAGCGGTCCGGCGAGCACGCCGAGGAAGCCGATCCGCTCCGCCTCCTCCTTGAACTCGACGAATTCCGCCGGCTTGACCCACCTGGCGACCGGCAGGTGACGAGGAGAGGGGCGCAGATACTGCGTGATGGTGATGATGTCGCATCCGGCGTCGTGCAGGTCGTTCAGCGCCTGCACGACCTCTTCGGGCTCCTCGCCCATGCCGAGGATCAGGTTGGACTTGGTGATGAGTCCCGCATTTCGCGCCTGAGTGATCACATCGAGCGAGCGCTCGTAACGGAACGCAGGACGGATGCGCTTGAAGATGCGCGGCACAGTCTCGACGTTGTGCGCGAAGACCTCCGGGCGGGCATCGAAGATCTGCCCGAGGAAGGCAGGATCGGCGTTGTGCTCGTTGGCGAGCAGCTCGACGCCGGTGTTCGGGTTGAGTTCATGGATCTTCCGCACCGTCTCCGCGTTCAGCCAGGCTCCCGTGTCGGGCAGATCGTCTCGGGCGACGCTGGTGACCGTCGCGTAGCGGAGATTCATCCGCACGACGCTCTCGGCGACCCGGCGCGGCTCGTCCGTGTCGTAGGCATCCGGCTTCCCCGTGTCGATCTGGCAGAAATCGCAACGACGGGTGCACTGCGATCCGCCGATGAGGAAGGTCGCCTCGCGGTCTTCCCAGCACTCGAAGATGTTGGGGCACCCGGCCTCCTGGCAGACGGTGTGGAGGTCTTCGCTCTTCACCAGCGAATGAAGAGCGGTGTACTCGGGGCCCATCTTCGCCTTCGTCTTGATCCACTCGGGCTTGCGCTCGATGGGAGTCTCGGCGTTTCGGATCTCGAGGCGAAGGAGCTTGCGTCCCTCGGGGGCGGCGGTCATAGGGAGGCTCCTGTCTGGACGGGCGTCGAGTACTCGGCGAGGAAGGCGGCAGACACGGCGTCGACGATGTCGATGGGGGAGAGGTCGGCCCCTATCACCTCGCTCACCGTGGTGACGCCGGCGTCGGTGATCCCGCACGGGATGATGCCGCCGAAGCCTGCGAGGCTGTTGTCGCAGTTGATCGCGAAACCGTGCATCGTCACGCCCTGCTGCACACGCACGCCGATCGCGGCGACCTTGTCTTCGGACAGGGGGCGGCGGACCCACACCCCGCTGCGGCCGTCCACCTGGTACCCGTCGACGCCGAGCGGCCGGAGCACGTCGATCAGGATGCGCTCCAGGCGACGCACGTGCGCGACGACGTCCATCGGCTCGGGCAGCCGGACGATGGGGTAGCCCACCAGCTGGCCAGGTCCGTGCCAGGTGATCTTGCCGCCGCGGTCGACGTCGACGACCGGCGTGCCGTCCTTCGGGCGTTCCTGCGGCTCGGTCCGCTTTCCTGCGGTGTACACCGCCTCATGCTCGAGAAGGATGAGCGTGTCGGGGCGAGTGCCGTCGACGACGTCGGCGTGGGTGCGGCGCTGCAGATCCCAGCCCTCGGTGTAGGGGATGCAGTTCGGTGCGAATCCCGGGGTGAGGATGTCGAGCATGTGCGGGCTCCCAGTCAATAAATGGATTGCGTCTAAGAATACTCCTCCCGACTGCTGAGGGCGCGCGGCACCGACGCGCGGTAGCGTGTTGGCATGAGCAGCACGAGCCGAGCTGGCCGGCCGAAGGCCTCTTCGCGCGAGACCCTCGCGGAGGCCGCCTGCGAGCTGTTCCTGGAGCGCGGCTACGACGCCACCTCGGTCGCCGACATCACCCAGCGGGCGGGAGTGAGCCGCTCGAGCTTCTTCAACTACTTCTCTTCGAAGAGCGACGTGCTGTGGTCGGGCCTCGACGACCGTATCGGTGGTGCGGTCGAGGATCTGGTCGCAGTGCCGGAAGACCGCGATGGCACCGAGGTCCGACGCATTCTCACGGCGCTCGTCGCGGATTTCGCGCCCGACAGCCTTGCGCTCGCGATGACGAACGCATCAGCCATGGGTCTCGATGACGAACTCGAGCAGGATGCCGCTCTGCGCCAGGCTCGCCTTGCGGCTGCGCTGGCCGATCTCGCCCGACGTTCAGGCGTCGCCGCGCTCACCGCCGACATCGCCGCCGCGACCTGGGCTGCTGCCGTGCTCGCCGCTGTGCGAGCGTGGGCTGAGAGCGGCGCCGGACGAGGTTCCGTCGGCGACAGTTTCGCCGACGCGGTGCGGGCGATCGGCCGATTGCCGTGGGCCGTGTCGACAACCTGATCTCCCTGCGGACGAAACCGCGCGAGCCGGACAGGTCAGGAGTGAGACACCGTTCCCGACCGAGGAGACATCATGGCCACCGATCCGCTCGACGAGATGCTCGATCGTTCCGCACCCAGGCAGGCGTCCCCGGACCCTGAGGATCTTCGGGCCATGATCCTCTCCGCGCGCGCGGAGACGAAGCCACCTCGTCGCGGACGTCGGAGAGCGGTGCTGAGCGGTGCACTGGCGCTCTTCCTCATCGGCGGCACGGGCGTCGCGGTGGCGTCGTCCGATTGGCTCTGGAGTCCCGGCCTCGAGGACTCGGATCGGATCTACAGCTACGCCTCGCCGACGTGGGGCCACTGCGAGCTGCGATTCAGCGCGCTCGACACGCATGACATGTTCATCGACGCGGAGGTCAATCGGATCGTCGATGACTGGTTCGAGACTACTGATGTCGAGGCAGCGGCAGCCCCGCTCGTTCCGGGAATACTCGCGGAGCTGGAGGAGAGTCGAACCGCGGATCCGACGGTGGAGTCCGACCCTCGCCAAGCTGACCTGGATGCATGGACGGCGCACGAAATGGCTGTCGACGAGCTGGTGCACGCCGAGCTCGCGGAGAACGGCTTCTCCAGTGATGCCCTCGGGGGCACCGAGTCGCACAGTCAGGTGCACTGCGACGGCGAGGACTGGGGGGACGGGGAGTGAGCCGTGATGCAGACCTGACGCGGGCTCTGGAGGAGAGCGCAGCCGATCTGCTCGCCTACCTCTCCCGTCGGGTCGGACCGGACGACGCGCCAGACCTTCTCGGCGAGACCATGGTCATCGCGTGGCGCCGCTCAGCCGATCTTCCCGACGAACCTGAGCGCGCTCGGATGTGGCTCTTCGGCGTTGCACGCGGCACGCTCGCGAACTACGAGAGGGGCCAGCGCAGGCGGTGGGCGCTCGCGGATCGGCTGCGGCTGCAGCAACAGGAGAGTCGCAGCTCGCCTGCCGCAGACGAGGGGCTCGAGGTGCGTGACGCGATCGCGCGGCTCGATCCCGATCTCGCGGAGATCGTCCGGCTCGTGCACTGGGATCGACTGCCGCTCGTGCAGGCGGCGGAGCTTCTCGGCATCCCGTCGTCGACCGCACGCGGCCGTTACGCCCGCGCGAGAGAACTGCTCAGAGCCGAGCTCGCGGTCGGCGCCGCTCCGAGCGCGGAGAACGGTGCGGGATTCGCGTAAACTCGGTGTCACCATGGCTACCTTTGGCACGCTCTCCGATCGGCTCACCGAGACCTTCCGCAACCTTCGCACGAAGGGAAAGCTCACCGCGGCCGACGTCGACGGCACGGTGCGCGAGATCCGTCGCGCGCTGCTCGACGCCGACGTCGCGCTGACGGTCGTCAAGGAATTCACCGCCAAGGTCCGCGAGCGAGCTCTGGGCGATGAGGTCAGCAAGGCTCTGAACCCTGCGCAGCAGGTCGTGCAGATCGTCAACGAGGAGCTCGTGCAGATCCTCGGTGGCGAGCAGCGTCGTCTGCAGTTCGCCAAGACCGCGCCGACCGTCATCATGCTCGCCGGCCTGCAGGGTTCCGGTAAGACCACGTTCGCCGGAAAGCTCGCGAAGCAGCTCGAGGGCGAGGGGCACACCCCCCTTCTCGTCGCGGCCGACCTGCAGCGTCCGAATGCAGTGAACCAGCTCCAGGTCGTGGCCGAGCAGGCCGGAGCGACCGTTTACGCACCCGAACCCGGAAACGGCGTGGGCGACCCCGTCAAGGTGTCGCGCGACGGTGTGGAGCACGCGCGCCGCCACCAGCACGACGTGGTCATCATCGACACGGCGGGTCGTCTCGGCGTCGACGCCGACCTGATGAAGCAGGCGTCCGACATTCGCAAAGCGACAGACCCGGATGAGGTCCTGTTCGTCATCGACGCCATGATCGGCCAGGACGCCGTCAACACGGCGAAGGCATTCCAGGAGGGCGTGGACTTCACCGGCGTCGTCCTGACGAAGCTCGACGGTGATGCCCGCGGTGGTGCAGCGCTCTCGGTCGCCTCCGTCACCGGCCGCCCCATCATCTTCGCGTCGACCGGCGAGCGACTCGAAGACCTCGAGCCCTTCCACCCCGATCGCATGGCCAGTCGCATCCTCGACCTCGGCGACATCCTCACCCTCATCGAGCAGGCCCAGCAGGCCTTCGATGAGGAAGAGGCCGTCAAGATGGCCGAGAAGCTCGCGACCGAGCAGTTCACCCTCGAGGACTTCCTCGACCAGCTTCAGCAGATGAAGAAGATGGGCTCGATGAAGAAGATGCTGGGGATGCTCCCCGGCATGGGGCAGATGAAGCAGCAGCTCGAGGACTTCGACGAGCGCGAGATCGATCGCACGGAGGCGATCATCCGGTCCATGACACCGGGTGAGCGACGCAACCCGAAGGTTCTCAACGGTTCGCGCCGTCTGCGGATCGCGCGTGGTTCCGGAATGACCGTCACGGACGTCAACCAGCTCGTCCAGCGCTTCGATCAGGCCGCCAAGATGATGAAGACCGTCGCGCGCGGCGGCACCCCGAACATCCCCGGAATGGGCTCGATGCCCGGAATGGGCAAGCCGGGTGCGTCTTCGAAGCGCGGCAAGAAGGGCAAGTCCTCGGGTGTATCCCGCTCGGGCAACCCCGCCAAGCGCGCGGCGGAGAACGCGGGGCTCACCTCCGCCGCTAACCCGACCGGCTCAGGCTTCGGTCTCGGCGGAGCCAAGGCGCCGAGTGAAGCCGACCTCGCCGAGATTCAGAAGCTCTTCGGCAAGAGCTGACGGGTGTTCACAGCCGGGTCGCCGTGAGCGGCCGCTGGGTCGACGGAACGACGTGTCTGCGCGGCTTCCACAGCGCGGCGAGCTGCCCGGTGACGAGCGCGCCCAACACGAGGGAGAGCCCGAGCGCCTGGACCGGAGTGAACGTCTCGCCGGCGAGGAGCGTCCCCAGCGTCGTCGCGACCACGGGGGAGAGCAGAGCGAGCAGGCCCGGGGCGATGACGGGCAGCTCCTGGATGCCGCGGAACCAGAGCGTGTACGCGACCAGGCCTCCGACCGTGCCCAGCCAGAGGTAGCCGAGAACCGCACCGCCGTCGATGGCGGGAGGGAACCCCTCGAACGCGAGTGAGAGCGGCAGCAGGAACAGCCCACCCGCCGTCAGCTGCCAGCCCGCGTACGCGACCGGTCCGACACCGGCGGGACGCCCCCAGCGCTTGGTGAGGATCATCCCGAGGCCGGTGGCGGTGACGCCGCCGACCGCCGCGATGATCCCGACGATGTCGAGCTCCGCGGCCGGACCCAGCACCACGAGGGCGACACCGCCGGCACCGACCGCGGCGGCAGTCGCCGTAAGCGGGCGGATCCTGTCGCGGAGCACGAGTGCACCCAGGCCGAGGATGATCAGCGGCTGCAGTCCGGCGACGGCCGCCGCGACGCCGCCCGGCAGCCGCTCTGCGGCCAGGAACAGCAGGGGGAAGAACGCGCCGATGTTGAGAAGGCCGAGAGCCAGCGACTTCAGCCACCAGCCACGAGGCGGCAGCGTGCGGCCCAGCGCGAGAGCCACGAGTCCGGCGGGAAGCGATCGGAGCAAGCCGGCCAGCAGCGGATGATCTGCCGGCAGCAGTTCAGTCGTCACGAGATAGGTCGTGCCCCAGGAGATGGGGGCGAGCGATGTGAGGAGCAGCAGAGTCAGCCGGTTCATAGTCTTCAGCCTGATCGCGTTCAGAACATGAGTCCAACGCATGCTTGTCACAGCATCCATGAACGTGGATCATGGATGAGTGGATCTGCAGCAGCTGAAGTACGTCGTCGAAGTGGCGTCGACGTCGAGCTTCACACGCGCGGCCGAACGGTGCTTCGTGACGCAGTCGGCCCTCAGCCATCAGATCGCTGCGCTGGAGCGTGAACTCGGGCAGCGCCTGTTCGTGCGTTCGAGTCGCAGCGTCAGGACGACTGAGGCGGGGGAAGCATTCCTCAGCCACGCGAAGACTGCGGTGGCCTCCGCGGATCGTGCACGCGAGGCCGCAGGCGTGGCCTCGGGTCGAGTCATCGGCACGCTTCGTCTCGGTGTGATCCCGACCGTCACAGCAGTCTCCGTTCCGCGCGCGATCTCCCTGTTCAGAGCGGCGCACCCTGAGACTCGTGTGCAGCTCACGATGGGCAACAGCGATGCTCTCACCGCCGCCGTGCGGCGGGGCGAGCTCGACGTCGCGATGCTGGGCCTACGTGCGGATGCCGGGCCCAGCGGTATCGCCTCGCGAGAGCTCGCGCGCGAGCGCCTGGTCGCCGTCGTACCCTCGACCCATCGACTCGCGGGGCGCGCAGAACTCGCGCTGGAAGACCTTGCCGGAGAGGTCTTCGCAGACTTCCCGGCGGGCACGTCGGGGCGCGCGCAGAGTGATGCGGGGTTCGCGGGCTCCGGCATCCTGCGCGACGTGTCGTTCGAAGCGGACTCGGCCGAGCTGATTCTCGGACTCGTGTCGGCCGGGCTCGCGATCACGCTGCTGGCGCCGGGCGTCGTCGCCGCGGCATCGTCCGATGCAGTGGCCGTGTCGATCGCCGACGGACCGGTGCGTGTCGAGTACGTCGCCTGGGATGCACGGGCACCGAGGGCTGTCGCCACCGCCTTCCTCGGAATCCTCGGGACGATGACTTCTCGGCATGGCGACGAAACGGGCCCGGAGGAATCCTCCGGGCCCGCCTCCTCAGAATCCTGAGGTCACTTCACGTCTTCGTCGACCCAGTCCATCGACTTGCTGACGGCCTTGCGCCACAGACGCAGCTGGCGGTCACGCTCGCCGTCTTCCATCGACGGCTCCCAACGACGGTCTTCCTGCCAGTTGGCGGAAAGATCGTCGAGACCGTTCCAGAAGCCGACCGCCAGACCGGCGGCGTACGCGGCACCCAGCGCGGTGGTCTCGGCGACGACCGGGCGCACGACGGGCACACCGAGCACGTCGGCCTGGAACTGCATGAGCGCGTCGTTCGCGACCATGCCTCCGTCGACCTTGAGCTCGGTGAGGTCGACACCGGCATCCGCGTTGACCGCATCGAGAACGTCGCGGGTCTGGAATGCGACGGCTTCGAGCGCTGCGCGAGCGATGTGGTTCTTGTTCGCGTAGCGGGTGAGGCCGACGATCGCACCGCGGGCATCCGGACGCCAGTACGGCGCGAACAGGCCGGAGAACGCGGGGACGATGTACACGCCGCCGTTGTCGTCGACCTGCTTGGCGAGCTCTTCGACCTCGGGAGCGGAGCTAATGATCCCGAGCTGATCGCGGAGCCACTGGATCAGCGAACCGGTGACGGCGATCGAGCCCTCGAGTGCGTAGTGGGTAGGCCCGTCGCCGAGCTTGTATCCCACCGTGGTCAGCAGTCCGTTCTTCGAGTGGACGATCTCCTCGCCCGTGTTGAAGATCAGGAAGCAGCCCGTGCCGTAGGTGTTCTTGCTCTCACCCGTGTTGAAGGCAGCCTGGCCGAACGTCGCGGCCTGCTGGTCGCCCAGGATGCCGGCGATCGGCGTCTCGCGCAGCAGCGACGAGTCCTCGGCGGCGCCGTACACCTCGGAGGAGGAGCGGATCTCCGGCATCATCGAGCGCGGAACTCCGAACGCCTCGAGGATGTCGTCGCGCCACTCGAGCGTCTCGAGATCCATGAACATCGTGCGCGAGGCGTTGGTGACGTCGGTCACGTGCACACCGCCGTCGACACCACCCGTGAGATTCCAGAGCACCCAGCTGTCGGTCGTGCCGAAGACGAGGTCGCCGGCCTCGGCCTTCTCGCGTGCGCCCTCGACGTTCTCGAGGATCCAGGCGATCTTGGTGCCCGAGAAGTAGGTGGCGAGGGGGAGGCCCACGATGGGCTTGAACCGCTCGACGCCGCCGTCGGCCGCGAGGCGGTCGACGATCTGCTGGGTGCGGGTGTCCTGCCAGACGATCGCGTTGTAGACCGCCTTGCCTGTGGTCTTGTCCCAGACCACAGCGGTCTCGCGCTGGTTGGTGATTCCGACCGCGGCGATGTCGTGACGAGTCAGGTCCGCGCGGCTCAGGGCCAGACCGATGACCTCCTGCACGTTGCGCCAGATCTCCGCAGGGTCGTGCTCGACCCAACCGGCCTTGGGGAGGATCTGCTCGTGCTCCTTCTGACCGGTCGCGACGATGCTGCCCTTCTTGTCGAAGATGATCGCGCGGCTGGAGGTGGTGCCCTGATCGATGGCGATGATGTAGTCGGCCATTGTGTTCTCCTTTGAAGTCAGGTTCGGGTTCAGGCGAGGTGGAGCAGTGCGGGCGCTGCGACGGCGGCGAGGACACCACCGATGAGCGGACCGACGACCGGGACCCACGAGTACGACCAGTCGCTCGAGCCCTTGCCCTTGATCGGCAGGATGGCGTGAGCGATGCGGGGTCCGAGGTCACGTGCGGGGTTGATCGCGTACCCGGTCGGTCCACCGAGGGATGCACCGATGGCGACCACGACGAGTGCGACCGGAAGGGCGCTGAGCGGGCCGAGGCCCCCGGGGACGCCGATCTCGATGTCGCCGTAGTCCGCGAACGCGAAGACCGCGAACACCAGGACGAAGGTGCCGATGACCTCGGTGACGAGGTTCCAGCCGTAGGAGCGGATCGCGGGGCCGGTCGAGAACACTCCGAGCTTGTTGGCAGGGTCGGGCTCCTCGTCGAAGTGCTGCTTGTAGGCCAGCCAGGTGAGGATCGCACCGACGATCGCACCGAGCATCTCGGCACCGGTCGCCACGGCGAACTGCGAGAAGTCGATCTTGCCTGCGACGAGAAGGCCGATGCCCACCGCCGGGTTGAGGATGGCGCCCGAATAGGCCGAGGCCAGGACACCCACGAAGACCGCGAGCCCCCATCCCCAGTTGACCATCAGGAAGCCGCCGCCGAAGCCCTTGTTCTTGGCTAGCGCGACGTTGGCGACCACTCCACATCCGAGGAGGACCAGCAGCGCAGTGCCGACGAACTCCGAGAGGAAGTAGAGACCGAGATTCACTTCAGTCATGTCTTCATTGACCTTTCTCGAGTGCAGGGCACCTTAGCCCTGGCACTTGTTGGGAATTACACCGCGTGGGGGGCGGTGTTCGGATGTCTCGTCAGCCGCGTGCGCGGGACGAGATCTGAAGTCCATGGCGTTCGTTGAGCAGCGCCCGCGTCTGGTCGAGCTCGGCATCGTGGCGTGCGCGATCCCAGTCGAGCAGAGGAGACAGCGCCTCGGCAAGCTCTTCGAGCACATCCGCATCGGCGTTGCCGGCGAATGCGATGCTGGTACGTCGCAGAACGACATCCTGGAGTCGAGCGACCATCTCGTTCTCGACCATCCATGCCAGCTCACGGGTCGACAGGTCTCCGCCGACCAAAGGAACGTCGTCGCCCTGTTCGATGAACTCCCACACCTGCGAAGCGCGGGTCCCGTAACGGGCGAGCAGACGCTCGGCGCGATCGCCTGCGCCGGGGAGGTTCTCCTGGATCCAGAGACGGCGGGCCTTCTCCGTGCGGGGGAAGTCACGGCCTCCGCCGATGGCGCGACCAGCCGTGGAGACCGTGCGGGTGCGCCCGATCAGGCCCAGCACCACGTCGGACAGCGATTCGCCGAGCGCGCGGAAGGTGGTCCATTTGCCGCCGACGAGGCTCACGAGAGGAGCGGCGCCCTTCTCGTCCACCTCGATGCGGTAGTCGCGGGACACGAATCCCGGGGCGGTGTCCTCATGGCGAGGAAGCGGACGGATTCCCGAGAAGTTGAAGACGATCTGCTCGCGCGTCACATCGATCGTCGGGAAGACGTGGTGGATCAGGTCGAAGAAGTAGTCGATCTCCTCCTCCGTGCACACCGGGACCTCGCGCGGATCCGCGTCGATGTCGGTGGTCCCGACGAGGACGCGCCCCTTGAGGGGGTAGATCAGCACGATGCGCCCGTCGGAGTGCTCGAAGAAGATCTCGCGTCCCCGCGTCGCCTCGAGAAGCTCGGGGTGGTCGAGGACGATGTGCGATCCCTTGGTCCCGCCCATGAAGCGCGTGTCGTTGCCGAGCGCGTCGTTGGTGAGGTCCGTCCAGGGGCCGGACGCGTTCACGACCACGTCTGCGGTGACCGAGAACTCTGTGCCGCTCTCCCGATCGCGGAGGACGACCTTCTCGCCGTCACGGGCGATCGCCTCGACGTAGTTCAGCGCGACCGCTCCGGGATGCGCCGCCCGTCCGTCCTGGAGGACGTCGAGCGCTAGACGCTCCGGGTCATGCATGGAGGCGTCGTAGTACGTGGCCGTGTACTTGATGTTCGGGTCGAGCGAGGGAAGCTCGGCGAGCGAGCGCTTGCGACCGAGGAATCGATGACGAGGGACCATGCCCCCGTCGCGCGAGAACGTGTCGTAGATCGTGAGACCCACCTTGATGAGAAACGCTCCACGCTCCTGGGGCTTGCCGCTCTTGTGCGTGAGGAAACGCAGGGGAGCGGACAGTATCCCCGAGAAGGTCGAGTAGATCGGGATCGTGGTCTCAAGCGGCTTCACGTAGTGCGGCGCGATCTTGAGCAGGCCGTTTCGCTCCTCGACGGACTCGCGGACGAGTCGGAACTCGCCGTTCTCGAGGTAGCGGATGCCGCCGTGGATCATGTGGCTCGACGCCGCGGAGGCGCCGGAGGCGAAGTCTCCTCGTTCGACGAGCAGTACGTCGACGCCCTGAAGCGCGAGGTCGCGGAACGCGGAGATCCCGTTGATCCCAGCTCCGATGACAAGGACGCTCGTGCGTCCGGACTCGCGGACGGCGCGGAGTTCGGCGCGTTCCGGTGATGAGTGTGTCGACTCGATCATCTTCGACCCTTCTCTGTGCGTGCCCCCAGCTTCGACCCGATCGGCCAGCGCGCGCAAGCTCGCTGCACATATGTGCAAAGATCGAGACGAGGAGGTCGTCATGGCTCAGTCGGACGCAGGATCACGCGACTCGAAGCTGATCGCCGCGCTCACTGCCGCGCAGCTCTACTACATGCAGGACAAGACCATGGAGGTCATCGCCAAGGAGCTGAACACCTCGAGGTCGTCCGTCTCACGGCTGCTGAGCTTCGCGCGCGAGAGCGGGCTTGTGGACATCCGGATCAACTCGCCCCTGGAGCGACTCGGGATGCTCGAGCAGCGCATCAGAGACAGATATCGCCTGGTGGCGCACGTCGTACCGATTCCAGAGATCGTCAGCGAGGTGGAGCGGCTCGAGCGCGTGGCGCTGACGGCGGGGCGGCTGCTGTCTCAGTTCGTCGACTCCAACATGATCGTGGGTGTCGCATGGGGATCGACGATAAGTGCTGTGAGCAGGGGCCTCACTCAGAAGGAGACCCACAACACGACATTCGTGCAGTTGAACGGCGCGGGCAACACGCAGACGAGTGGCGTCGAGTACTCCAGCGACATCCTGCAGCGCTTCGGCAGCGCGTTCGGCGCGCAGGTGCAGCAGTTCCCCGTGCCGGCGTTCTTCGATGACCCTTCGACGCGTGAGGCGATGTGGCGCGAGCGAAGCACACGGCGGGTGCTCGATCTGCAGTCGAAGATGGACATCGCGGTGTTCAGCCTGGGCTCCCCGGCCGCCGAGGTGCCCAGCCGTGTGTACGTCGGAGGCTATCTCGGACGCGACGACTACCGGAGCCTCCGTGAAGACCACGCGATCGGCGACGTGGCGACTGTCTTCTTCCGTGCCGACGGTTCGTGGCGGGACATCCGCGTGAACGCTCGCGCCACCGGACCGGGTCTCGACAGGCTGCGACGGGTGCCCCGACGCGTCTGCGTCGTCTCGGGAGTGCCGAAGCTTGCGAGCCTTCGCGCCGCGATCGCCGCGGAACTCATCACGGACGTGGTGCTCGATGAAGGGCTGGCGCGCCGACTCGTGGAGGATTGACCGCTACGGCTCGTCGGTCGACGATTCGGGGCCGGAGCGGAACTCCCGGATCAGGTGCTGCACGACGGCACGGAGATCGCCACCGGTCGCGTTCGCGATCGTCAGCTGCCGTTCGTAGCTCGCGCCGGCCGTGAGGATCGTCTCGATGCTGCCGAACTCGCGCACGCAGCCGAGCTCGACCGCGACCGGGGCGAGCTCCTCGAGCAGGTCGGACAGGTGATCCCGCACAGGCCGCTGGGTCCCAGCGGAGTCCACGATCACCCGGGCGTCGAGACCGTAGCGCGCCGCGCGCCACTTGTTCTCGCGGTGGTACCAGGCCGGCATCTGTGCGAGAGTGCGACCCTCGTCGAGCTGACGCGAGAGATGTTCCACCAGTACCTGCACGAGGGCGGCCACCGCGGCCAGCTCAGGCAGCGTGGAGAGACCATCGCATGCGCGTACTTCGATCGTTCCCCACCGCGGCGCCGGCCGAATGTCCCAGCGCACCTCGGTGGCATCGGCCATCACGCCGGTGCGCACCATGTCGTCGAGGTAGGCCTCGTAGTCGGACCAGTCGTGCAGCGGCCAGGGGAGTCCGGCGGTCGGCAGCTGCTGGAAGACGAGGGCGCGGTTGGACGCGTATCCGGTGCGCTCACCGGCCCAGAACGGACTCGACGCCGAAAGAGCCTGAAGATGGGGGAGATAGGCCGCCAGTGCGTTGATGATCGGGATGACCTTGCGCTGGTCCTCGACGCCGATGTGGACGTGGATTCCCCAGATCATCATGTTGCGGCCCCACCATTGGGTGCGCTCGATCAGAGTGTGATATCTGGTCTTGTCGGTCACTTCCTGGTGGTACCACTGTGCGAACGGGTGGCTGCCGGCCGACAGCAGTTCGATGCCTGCCGGGTCGGTCGCCGAGCGCACGGCCGCGATCGCGTTGGCGATGTCATCGACCGCGTGCGCCACTGAATCGCCGATGCCGCTGGTGACCTCGATCGTATTGGTGAGCAGTTCGCCGGTCACCGTGTGGCGTTCGTCTGCGCTCTCGTCCTCGAGCGCTGACAGCAGCTCAGGGGCGCGGCCGACGAGATCACCGCTCACCGGATCGGCGAGCATGATCTCCCATTCGAGGCCGACGGTGGACCGGGCCGATGACGCGAAATCGAGCTTCACGAGCACAGTCTGACATGCGGTGTCGGCGACACGGCAACCGCCGTGTCGTCGCGTTTCGCTCCTTGGCCGAGGATCTGGCAGAATAGAAGGTCGGACGACGTGCTCGACCCTCTATCCAGCACTCGTCCTCCCTTTTTGAGCTTCCGCCGGGTGTGCACCCCACTCTCCAGGCGATCGGTTCGTCACCTTCCACACAATTCAGGAGAATCGTGGCTGTCAAGATTCGTCTCAAGCGCCTGGGCAAGATCCGTGCGCCGTACTACCGCATCGTCATCGCTGACTCGAAGACCAAGCGCGATGGTCGCGTGATCGAAGAGATCGGCAAGTACCACCCCACCGAGGAGCCCTCGTTCATCGAGATCGACTCCGACCGTGCGCAGTACTGGCTCTCCGTCGGCGCTCAGCCGACCGAGCAGGTCGCTGCCCTTCTCAAGATCACGGGCGACTGGGGCAAGTTCAAGGGCGACAAGGACGCGAAGTCCACGCTGAAGGTCAAGGAGCCCAAGGTTCCGTTCGAGATCGACGCGTCCAAGAAGTCCGTCGTCAAGCCCAAGGCCGAGAAGAAGGTGGAGGCCCCCGCTGAGGAGGCTCCCGCCAAGGCCGACGCGGAGGCCGCAGAGGCTCCCGCCGCCGACGCCGAGTAATTCGTCGTGCTCGCCGCCGCGCTCGAACACATCGTCAAGGGGATCGTCGATCACCCTGAGGATGTCCGTATCAACGCTTCCACATCGCCGAGGGGCGACCTGCTCGAGGTGCGTGTGCACCCCGACGACCGTGGTCGAGTGATCGGGCGCGGCGGCCGCACTGCGAAAGCACTGCGCACGCTCATCTCCGCTCTCGCAGATGGGCGTCGCGTCCGTGTCGACGTCGCGGATGACTGACGTGGTGTCGAAAGACCGCAACCAGGGCAAGAATCAGCTGCGCGTGGGCCGCCTCGTCAAGGCGCATGGCCTGAAAGGCGCTCTCAAGCTCGAGCTCTACACCGACAACCCGGAACGTCGATTCGCTCCGGGCGCGGAGTTCACGTTGCAGGTGCCAGAGGCATCTCCGTGGCACGGCAAGACCGTCGTCGTTCGCGAATACCGAGTGATGAACGGCAACCCCGTCGTCTTCCTCAAGGATGTAGAGGACCGCGAGGGCGCCGAGACTCTCGTCCGGGCGATCCTCTGGATCGACCAGGACACAGACGAGGTCGAGGACAATGCGTGGTTCGACCACCAGCTCGTCGGCCTCGATGTCGTCCGCGATGGAGTCGTGGTGGGGAAGGTCGCTCGGGTCGAGCACTTCCCGGCGCAGGATCTGCTCATCGTCCGGGCAGGAGACCAGGACGTCATGGTGCCTTTCGTCGAGGCGATCGTTCCGACGGTCGACGTGAGCGCAGGACGCGTGATCGTGACACCGCCCGCCGGGCTCTTCGAAGAGCTTCCAGACGCGTCCGAGGCGACGGAGGCGGGGGAGTCCTCGGGCTCCGACGCCACCGAGTGACCTGGGTACGGTCTTCCCGTGCGCATCGACGTCCTCTCCATCTTCCCGTCGTACTTCGACGGTCTGACGCTCTCCCTGCTCGGGAAGGCGCAGAGCGCCGGCATCCTCGACCTGCGTGTCCGCGACCTTCGGGCCTGGACCTCCGACCGTCACCGCACCGTGGACGACACCCCGTACGGGGGCGGCGCGGGAATGGTGATGAAGCCCGAGCCCTGGGGACTCGCGCTCGATGAGCTGACGTCGTCGACTCCTTCGGCTGAGGGCAGGGCACCGACCATCATCTTCCCCTCTCCCGCAGGCGAGGTCTTCACTCAGGCAACGGCCCGCGATCTCAGCACCCGCGAGCACCTCATCTTCGGATGCGGTCGGTACGAGGGCATCGACGAGCGGGTCTTCGAGTATGCGGCCTCGTTGGGCGAGGTACGGCTCATCAGCCTCGGAGACTACGTACTCAACGGTGGGGAAGTCGCGACGATGGCGATGATCGAGGCGATCGGTCGTCTGATCCCCGGCGTCGTGGGCAACCCGGAGAGCCTGGTCGAGGAGTCGCACGAAGACGGACTTCTGGAGTACCCGTCCTACACGAAACCGTCGGTCTGGCGAGAGCGGGCCGTGCCCGACGTGCTTCTGAGCGGCAATCATGGCGTGATCGCCTCCTGGCGGCGCGACCAGCAGATCGAGCGGACGCGTAGCCGACGCCCGGATCTGCTGCCGGGCGATCAGCGCTAGAGAATCCGCTCGGTGCCGCGCTCGATCTCGAACACCACGTCCTGAGGATGCCGAAGTGACAGCGCGGAAGCGGCGTCAAGACCTCGGAGGTCCGCCCGCAGTAGTCGGCCGAGCATCTCGTGACTGACGAGCAGAGGAACGCCCGACGCAGCCCACCCGCACGAAGACAGCGCCCGGCGTGCCCGCCCTCTCGCCTGGGCATAGCTCTCGCCTCCGGGAAACGCCCAGCCGTAGCGGTTCGCTGCCCTGGCTTCGCGTGCGGACGGGAACCGCTGATCGATCTCCTCCCAGGTCAGGCCCGCCATCTCACCATGATGGAGTTCGGCGAGGTCCGGAACCTCGACGAGCTCGGCGCCGATCCGGTCTGCGATGATCACCGCTGTGTGGAGTGCGCGGCCGAGCGGGCTGGAACAGACGGTCGTGATTCCCCGGTCGGCGACGCGCTCGGCGATGCTCTGCGCCTGTCTGACGCCATCTTCGGTCAGGGGCGAGTCGAGCTGTCCCTGCAGCCGGTGCTCGAGATTCCATCGCGTCTGCCCGTGCCGAACCAGGAACAGACGATCTGGCACATGGCGATCCTCCGGAATCATGCACTCAGGATGGCACAGCAGAGTGGCCTCCGCGCCGGCGGAATCTCTGGCTGATAGCGTCGCACCATGGTCGACGAGGTGCTGGCGAAGTCGTTCGAGAGGATCGGGGCGGACTATGACCGCTACCGACCCGGATTCCCTGCGGAGGCTGCCGAACTGGTGGCACCGCGCCGCGTGGGCGCCGCGTTGGATCTGGGCGCGGGCACCGGGAAGTTCACCGAGCTGCTGCCGGCGCGGGCCGCGCGCGTGATCGCTGTCGAGCCTTCGGAGCCGATGCTCGCCGTTCTGCGCGCCAAGCTGCCCGACGTGGAGGGCCATCTCGGCAACGCCGAGAGCATCCCGGTGATGGACGGCGCGGTGGATGTGGTAACCGTCGCGCAGGCGTTCCACTGGTTCGAGCGCGAACCCGCCTGCGCGGAGATCTCGCGAGTCCTCACCCCTGGAGGATCGCTCGGGCTCATCTGGAACCACTCCGATCCGACGAGCACGTGGGACAGAGCCGCCCACCGGATCGCACACCCCGCGGTCGCGGAGGCCGACGGAACGACGAGCAGTGCCGCGGACGAGCTTCCGGGATTCACATTCGTGAAGAGCGAGCAGATCCATTGGACGGAGCGGATCCGGCGAGAGGCGTATCTGGGTCGCTGGTCGACGGTGAGCACCTTTCTCGTGGCCGACGACCACGTCCGCTCGGAGATGCTCGCTGCGATCGAGGCGGTGCTCGATTCCGACCCTGAGACACGAGGCCGCGAAGAGTACGAGCTGCCGATCGTCACGGACGTCTTCGTCTATCGTCGCGCATGAGGATCTGGTCGCTGCACCCGCAGTACCTCGATCGCCAGGGGCTGCTGGCCTGCTGGCGTGAGGCCCTGCTCGCGCAGGCCGTGCTCGCCGGGCGCACCCGCGGTTACGTCAGCCACCCGCAACTCCAGCGATTCCGTGCATTTCCCGAGCCGGTCGATGCGATCGGCGCATACCTTCGCGGCGTCGCCATCGAGGCTGACGTGCGCAGCTACAGCTTCGACCGGTCCAGGATCGATCGTCCGGACGCCAGAGGAGACGCGATCCTGTCGGTGACCACGGGACAGCTCGCGCGGGAGTGGTCTCACCTGAGCGCCAAGCTCGCACTGCGGAACCCTGACGTGCTCGCACTCTGGTCAGCGGTGTCGGTGCCGGAACCGCACCCGCTCTTCCACGTGCTCGAGGGGCCTGTCGCCTCCTGGGAGCGCGCGGCGCCCACGAGCTGAGTGGCGAGACTCAGCGGACGCCGAGGAACGACCTGTCGGTGAGGATGACGGGACCGTCGGCAGTCACTGCCACGGTGTGCTCCGAATGAGCGCCTCGGGATCCGTCCACGCTCCGAAGGGTCCAGCCGTCGGGGTCGGTGACGAGCTCGTCCGTCGTCTGCAGCAGCCACGGCTCGAGGGCGAACACCAGGCCCTCGCGCAGCGGGAATCCACGCCCGGCCCGACCGTCGTTCGGAACATGGGGGTCGCCGTGCATGATGCGTCCCACACCGTGTCCACCGAAATCCGTGTTGATCGAGTACCCCTCGCCGTGCGAAACCGCGGCGATCGCCGCCGAGATGTCGCCGATCCGGTTGCCGACGATCGCTGCGCCGATCGCGGCCTCGAGCGCGCGCTCCGTCGTGTCGATGATGCGAAGGTCCTCGTCGCGCGGGGTGCCCACCACGAATGAGACGGCGGAGTCCGCGACCCAGCCGTCCACGGACACCGCGAAGTCCAGCGAGACCAGGTCGCCGTCACGAAGCGTGTAGTCGTGGGGAAGCCCGTGGAGCACCGCGTCGTTGATCGACGTGCAGATCACCTTCCCGAACGGGCTGGCGCCGAAGGAAGGGTGGTAGTCGATGTAGCAGGACTCGGCCCCGGCCTTGCGGATCATGTCGTGCGCTCGACGATCGATCGTCAGCAGATTCGTGCCGACCTTCGTCTCATCGCGCAGGGTTGCCAGGGTCTCAGCCACGAAGCGACCGGCGGCGCGCATCTCGTCGATCTCGGCAGGTGTGCGCAGTTCGATCATCGGGTGTCCTCTCGTTCACTCCATTCTCCCCGATCCGGCGGTCGCAGGCGTCCGCGTCGAGACTGCGCGCTCACAGCGAACACCGGGGCGATGCCGGGTGCATGGTCGTACGATTTGGGACATGTGGTTGCGTCAGGCGTTCTTCCGGTGGCTGATTCCGGCCGCGTTCCTGCTGCCGGTCTGGCTGCTCGTGGGGTGGGGCGTCTTCCAGGGCGGGTGGGCGATCCTGTGGGTTCTGTTCATAGCCGTGCCCTCGGTCTTCGTCGGTCAGCTCCTCCTCACGCTCCTGACCCGATCTCGTCCGTCTGTGCGGGTCGAACGAGCCGTCTCCTGGTGGGACGTCGGCGGATTCACGCTCTGGCACGGGCTGACCATCGCGGTGGGATGCTTCATCGACGGCGCGTTCGGCTGGCTGCTCGCAGCAGCGGTGGTGGTCGGCATCGGCCTCGTCTGGCTGCAGCTCTGGCAGCTGTGGAACGAGGCGAAGGGCAGCGGAGCGCGGATCCGCGAGACCATCGCGTGGTCCACGATCCCCGCCGTCGACGAGCCCGCGCCTGAGACGCGCGCGCACGAGGTCATTGTCGTCCGGGAGAAGGACTCTCGCGAGTGACGGCGCTGCATACGACGTTTTGGCCGTGTGCGGCATCCATGGCAGAATGAATGTTTGTGCCGTCACCGGTTCTGCCTCAGGGGAGCCCACGGACGCCTCGGCTCCGTTCAGCACACACCTCTTCTTATTCCTACTGACATCATGCAACCGACCTGAGGCGAGTGCAGAGAGAGACGATCATGCAGATCCTCGACGCCGTCGACGCAGCATCGCTGCGTTCAGACGTTCCCGTCTTCAACCCCGGTGACACGGTCAACGTGCACGTGAACATCACCGAGGGCACCCGCTCGCGCATCCAGGTCTTCAAGGGCGTCGTCATCGGCCGTCAGGGCGACGGCGTGCGTGAGACCTTCACCGTTCGCAAGATCAGCTTCCAGGTCGGCGTCGAGCGTACGTTCCCGGTGCACTCCCCGGTGATCGACCACATCGAGGTCGTCACCCGCGGTGACGTGCGTCGCGCGAAGCTCTACTACCTCCGCCAGCTGCGGGGCAAGAAGGCGAAGATCAAGGAGAAGCGCGACAACTGACGCGCAGGTTCTCCACAGCACCCCGGGACACGATGTCCCGGGGTGCTGTGTTCTTCCCGGGGTGTGCGACCCTTGATACTGCCGTCTCCGTGCGGTGTGAGACTGTGAAGGAACCCTCATGACGACTGACTCCGCCGCCGCGGCCACTCCACCGACGAAGCGGCGTCGCGGGTTCCTCGTGTTCCTGCGCGACGTGCTCGTGATCGTCGTCATCGCCGCGCTCGTCTCGTTCGTCGTCAAGACCTTCGTCGTCCGTTCGTTCTACATCCCGTCGGCCTCGATGGAACGGACCCTCCTGGTCAACGACCGCATCCTCGTCGACGAGCTGACACCTCGGTGGACCGCCTACGAACGCGGCGATGTCGTCGTCTTCAAAGACCCGGGCGGGTGGCTCGACGGACAGCCCCAGACTCCGGCTCAGCCTCCTCTCATCGAAGCCTTCGACTGGGTGCTCAACGTCGTCGGGATCTCTGCCACAGACTCGCAGGACCACCTCGTCAAACGCGTGATCGGGCTGCCGGGCGACCACGTCGTCTGCTGCAACGCACTCGGTCAGATCACGGTCAACGGCGCGCCCATCGACGAGCTCAGCTACCTGAACCTGCCGGACGGCGACACTGCGGCGTCGAACGATCCGTTCGACGTGGTCGTGCCGGAGGGATCCCTCTGGCTCCTGGGAGACAACCGCGATCGCTCGCGCGACTCCCGGGCGCATCAAGATCTTCCGAGCGGCGGATTCGTGCCGGTCGAGAACGTCGTAGGCAAGGCGTTCTTCACCACATGGCCCGTGGGTCGTATGGGGACGATAGACGGCCACCACGACAGCTTCAACGGCGTCCCGGACTCGGAATGACCGTCGTCGCGCCCAAGCTCACTCTCGAGCGGAAGCTGCTGAGCGAGTGCGATCTCATCATCTCCCTCGATGAGGTCGGACGCGGCGCATTGGCCGGGCCGGTGGCGGTCGGAGCTGCGGCGATGGATGCTGCCGGGGCGCGCCGCCGGGTCCCCGAAGGACTTCGGGATTCGAAGCTCGTCACCGAGCGACGTCGGCCCGATGTCGCCGCTCGGGCCGCGGCATGGGTGCAGGCTTCGGGAGTCGGCTGGGCGAGTGCGGCCGAGGTCGATGAGGTGGGGATCATTCGGGCGCTCGGGCTCGCGGCATCGCGCGCCGTTCAGTGCCTGGTCGATTCGGGAGTGGCTCTCGAGGGCGCGCTCGTGCTGCTCGACGGCAATCACGACTACGTCTCGCCCGTGCATCCGGCTCCTCTGCGCGTCCGGCCCGTCATCAAGGGAGACCGTGACTGCGCGTCGGTCTCCGCGGCATCCGTGATCGCGAAAGTAGCCAGAGACACGTACATGGCCGAGCTCCACGAAGGTCACCCCGCATATCAGTGGGACAGGAACAAGGGATACGCGAGCCTCGAGCATCGCGATGCGATCCGGAGCCTCGGTCTCTCCCCGCATCACCGATCATCGTGGGCGATCGCCGATGTGCCGACTCTGTTCTGAGCCTGCGTGCCGCATCGATGTGTCGCCGACTCTAGGATGGAGGGATCATGGATGAGGAAGCCTTCGACGACTACGACCGCGAGCTCGAGCTGGCGCTGTTCCGCGAATACCGCGACGTCGTCGCACAGTTCCAGTATGTGGTCGAGACCGAACGGCGGTTCTATCTCGCCAATGAGGTGAACGTCGTACGCCGCGATACGGAGCACGACTTCTACTTCGAGATCTCGATGAGCGATGTCTGGGTGTGGGACATCTATCGCGCCGACCGCTTCGTGAAGGCCGTGCGCGTGCTGACCTTCAAGGACGTCAACGTCGAAGAGCTTCAGCGCCGCGAGTTCGAGCTGCCTCAGGAGCTGTCGCTCGACGGGGAGTGACCACTTCTGCACTGTTCGGGTTCCTGACGGGTTGTCCCCGGGCTCCGGGCACTCGCCTCAACCAGCGCGCTGATCGTCGATGTCGATCGACAGGCTGTCAGCATGGCAGCGAAAGACGAGCTCGGTAGATCCGGTGAAGAACATGCGGTTCGGTACCTGACCGGTATCGGATACGAGGTGCTCGATCGCAACTGGCGATGTGCCCAGGGCGAGATCGACATCGTCGCCTGCCATGGTCGGCATCTCGCTGTCGTGGAAGTCAAGACAAGACGGACGATCTCTCACGGGCATCCCTTCGAAGCGGTGGATGCCCGCAAGGTCCGCAGGTTGTGGCAGCTGGCGTATGCGTGGGCCGCGGATCATCCCGACCAGGCTGGCGGGCTCATCATCCGGATCGAGGCGATCGGGATCATCGTGACGGATCCGCAGCACAGCACTCTCGAACACCTCGTGGACGTCTCGTGAAGACGGCCCGCACCTGGGCGGTCGCGCTCACCGGGGTCGATGGGCACATGGTCGAGGTCGAGGCGGACATCTCGAATCAGACGCCCGATTTCAAGATCATCGGGCTGCCCGACAAGTCGCTCGGGGAGGCAGTTCAGCGGGTGCACAATGCCTGCAAGAACACGGCGCTCGATCTTCCGCGTCGTCGACTGACTGTCAATCTCTCGCCAGCCAGCCTCCCCAAGCAGGGGGCAGGCTTCGATCTCAGCATCGCCGTCGCTGCTCTGGCAGCGGGGGGAGCGCTGTCGAGCCGGTCCATCGCGCGCACGGTTCACCTCGGGGAACTCGGGCTCGACGGTCGACTCAGACCTGTCCCCGGAGTGCTGCCGGCCGTGTTCGCTGCCGCGCGTGCGGGGTTCGACACCGTCATCGTCCCGTGGGGCAACGAGGCAGAAGCGAGGCTGGTGCCGGGCATCGAGGTTCGCCCCGCGGCGAGTCTTTCGCAGGTGGCCGTCTGGCACGGCGCGGAGGTCGATGTGCTCGATGCCGATCCGGTCGCCTCAGCGACGGTCGCACGGGGGCGTTCCGAAGAGCTCGATCTCGCTGACGTCGTGGGGCAGGAGGACGCCGTGCAGGCGCTGATCGTCGCCGCGGCCGGAGGTCACCACATGCTGCTCAGCGGCCCACCGGGGGCGGGCAAGACGATGCTCGCACGAAGGCTCCCCGGCATCCTTCCGAGGCTCAGCGAAGACGAAGCGCTCGAGGTGGCCTCGATCCGTTCGCTCGCGGGGGAGTCGGTACGGACTCTCGACGTCATGCCCCCGATCGAGGCGCCGCATCACAGTGCGTCCGTCGCAGCGCTCGTCGGAGGCGGTACGAGGTCTGTTCGTCCCGGCGCGATCTCGCGAGCGCACAGGGGCGTGCTCTTCCTCGACGAAGCAGCAGAATTCTCGAGAGTGGCGCTCGACGCGCTGCGACAGCCGCTCGAATCCGGCGTGATCGAAGTGAGTCGATCGGGGATCACGGCGCTCTTCCCTGCACGATTTCAGCTGCTCATGGCGCTCAATCCCTGTCCTTGCGGCAACTACGGCGTGCGTGGCGCGGAATGCGCGTGTCCGTCATTGGCGATCCGGAGATACTCGACGAGGCTCTCCGGCCCGCTGCGCGACCGTATAGATGTCGAACTGCACGTCTCACGGGTATCCGCGTCTCGAGCAATGGCCGGAGATCGCACGGGAGTGACGAGTGAGATCGCGCGCGCGAGAGTCATGGAAGCGCGGGAGCGAGCGATCGCACGGTGGCGAGGAACACCATGGCTCCGCAACAGCGAGGTGCCCGGAGCCCGGCTGAGACAGCTCGACCTGCGGATCCCCGGGGAGGCGCGGGCACCGTTGGACCGGGCTCTCGAGCGGGGGACGCTCACGTTGCGCGGCTACGACAGGGTGCTGCGGCTGGCATGGACCATGGCTGATCTCGCTCGGGTCGACCGACCAGGGCTGGAAGAGGTCGGCAGGGCACTGTTTCTCAAGAGGGGATACACGTCATGATCGAGTCGCTCAGAGGAGATGCCGCACTCCGGGCATCGCTCGAACAGGTCCGGCTGCCGGGGGACGCCGAAGAGGCGCTCGCACGGGTGTCGTGGTCAGTCCTCGCCGAGCCGGGCGACGGCGTGGCTGGGGCGCTCATAGAGGAGTTCGGCGCATCGGACGCGCTGAGGATCGCATTGAGCGGTGGGAAGGCCACGAACTCCTCGATGGGCGGCCGGGCTCTTGCCGACGGACGAGCTCGATGGACACCGCGCGCCGATCCACGCAACGCGGTCGACGCCGTTCGCGGCGCCCGGGATGTCGGGGCCCGTCTGCTGCTGCCTGGCGATGCTCTCTGGCCGAGTTCTCTCGACGACCTCGGGGTGC
>JAESFY010000164.1_pt1 | contig 27488 bp, 23 predicted proteins | sample 9266201 | NCBI WGS metagenome assembly JAESFY01 (sample SAMN14515071, study PRJNA621656) | algae metagenome | isolation source: Nodosilinea sp. WJT8-NPBG4 and co-occurring heterotrophs from soil, lower... | place: USA: Pinto Basin, Colorado Desert, California | collected 2006-05-27 | reverse complement strand
CCAGGCAGCCAATCCTTGATTCGTTCCCATTGGTCATCGCGTAGGGCGTAGCGGCGGGTTGGCATCAGTATCACAAACCTGAAACTCAACTTCTCCCACCTTACCTAATTGATGACACGCCCTAGGGATAAGGGCATGGGTATGTTCAATCAGCGCCCTGGGAGTATTTCCGGCGAAGACAGTAACCCCAGGCTGCTAGGTCGTATATTCGGCGTTGATCTTGACGTAGTCGTAGCTTAGATCGCAGCCCCAGGCCTGGCCGCTGCCGGGGCCATCGCCAATGCTGACCCCAATGGCGACGGTGTCGGTTTTGAGGTATTCGCCCTGGGTGGCCGCCGTCAGGTAGGTACTGGCGGTGGGGCGATCGAAGGCCAGGGGCTGACCGTGCTCCATCAGCAAAAACTCGCCCAGCTGTACCCGCAGGTCGCTCTGGTCAAAGGTCACTCCAGCTCGACCCGCCGCCGCGGCGATGCGGCCCCAGTTGGGGTCGTGGCCAAAGATGGCCGACTTAACTAGCGATGACCCGGCAATCGCCTTGGCCACCTGACCGGCGGCAGCGGCGGTAACGGCTCCGGTGACGGTGACTTCGATCAAACAGGTGGCCCCTTCGCCATCGCGGGCGACGCACTTGGCCAGGTACTGGCAGACGGCGGTGAGCATGGCTTCGAGTTGGTCGGCCTCGGCTCCTTCGTCGGTGATGGCGGGGGTGCGCGACTCGCCGTTGGCCAGGGCAATTAGGGTGTCGTTGGTGCTGCTGTCGCCGTCTACGGTGATCTGGTTAAAGCTGCGATCGGCGGCGCGGCGCAGCATATCCTGCCACAGGGTAGGCGACACGGTGGCGTCGCAGGTGACAAAGGCCAGCATGGTAGCCATGTTGGGGTGAATCATGCCCGAGCCCTTAGCGATGCCGCCGATGCGCACGGGGCGATCGCTGATCGTGGTTTCCATCGCCACCGATTTGATCACCAGGTCGGTGGTAACAATTGCTCCAGCGGCGGCATCAGAGCCTTCAGACGACAAACTTTCGACCAGTTTGGGAATGCCCGCCTTGAGCTGGTCCATTTTGATGCGCTGGCCAATCACTCCAGTCGAGGCAATCAGCACAGCTTCGGGGGGCAGGTTGAGGGCAGACCCGAGGGAGGCAGCGCTTTCGACCGTATCGACCCAACCCTGGTTGCCGGTGCAGGCGTTGGCTTGACCGGCGTTGATGAGAATGGCGCGGGCGCTGGGGCGAGCTTCGAGGCGCTGGCGGCAGTAGTCAACGCAGGCGGCGCGCACGTGGCTGGTAGTAAAAACCCCCGCTGCGATCGCCTCACAATCTGAATAGATCAGCGCCAGGTCAGGCGCACCAGAGGGTTTGAGCCCTGCGGTAATCCCCGCGGCCTGGAATCCTTTGGGTGCCGTAATGCCCCCCTCAATCACCCGCCAGTCTGCCATGCTGTTGTTACCCCATAGGTCTGCCGGGGATTATACCAAGCTTCTGTGGGGATGCTGCTGGACGTTCAAGCACCAAATCATGCCCGCGATCGCCATCGCTATCTGTACAGAGAGTCAGCTGCAATCTATCCAGCATCTGGTTGACGAGAGCCGAGCTGAGGGCTTTCGGTTTGTTCAGCGGCTGGTGGAGGAGTATTGCAGCGGCTTGAACCGCTTTGATCAGCCAGGAGAGGTATTGCTGATCGCCTCTGTACAAGGCGCAATTGTCGGCATTGGCGGACTCAATCGTGACCCGTATTTCAATGAGCTAAACGTGGGGCGATTGCGGCATGTGTACGTTAAAGCGGCTTGGCGCAGGCACGGTGTCGGGCGAGTTCTGGTTACTGCTCTCATGGCTGCAGCCCAGCCGCACTACCAGCTTTTGACCTTGCGCACGGATACAGCGGCAGCTGATGCGTTTTATCAAACCCTAGGTTTCAAAACTGAGCCGCACTGGATCTATACTACCCACCACCTCCGGCTCAGGGAAATTGACGATTACCCAGCTGGTGCTATCAGCTAATGCGATCGGCCCTCAGGGCTCTACCGCAGAGGTGAGGGGATGCTCCAGGAAGGCAAATTCTTCGACAACGTGACCGCCCATGAAGTGCTCTTGAATGATGCGCTCGATCACCGCTGGGGTGGCACTGTGGTACCAGACGCCGTCGGGATAGATGAGCAAGATAGGGCCTTTGTGGCAAACCCGCAGGCAGTTAGCCTTGGTGCGAAAGACAGAGGTTGGGCGCTCCGCCGTGGGTCTATCTAACCCCAGTTCCTTTAACCGGTTTTTGAGATAATCCCAGGCGACGATGCTCTCGGCTTTGTCGCAGCACTTGGGTTTGGTCTGGTCAGCGCAGATAAATACGTGGCGCTGAATGGTGTTGAGTGCCAAGGCCTCTACGCAAGCGGCCAGAGAATCACAGGTGTCGGGGGCGCTACTCATCGGGGGCGATCGCAGGTTTTGTGGGGTCAGTGGCCGCTGGGGATTCGGTTGATGCTGTGATTTCAGGGGATGCTGCGGGTTCTACAGCCTTTGCGGGTTCAGTTGCAGCAGGCTCAGCTCCAGAGGGCTCAACGCTGGTGGCAGTGGCCTTGGCCGCAGGCGCAGGCTCGGCGGCAGATGTAGGAGCAGCGGCAGAAGGAACCGATTCTTCGAGGGGGAGTAGCTCAGGGCGCACTCGACGGATAGGCAGGTTGGCAATCAGCGCCGTCATACGCTGATCGCTTTCGAGGGTAAATTCTAAATGCTCCTGGTCAAGCTCGACGTAGCGGGAGACCACGGCAAGAATCTCTTTGCGCATTTTTTCGACCATCTCGGGGGTAAGATCAGCGCGATCGTGGGCCAGCACAAACTGTAGCCGCTGCTTGACCTCGGCTCTGGGGGTTAGGGTGCGGCTGCGGTTAAACAGCTTATCGAGAAGTTCACTTAGCATCGGCACTGGCGGCTAGGTAGAGAAAACATCAAACACCGTGGCAATAAACGGACCTAGCCCCGAAAGAAGCGGCGCAGGCGGCTGAAAAAGTCGTCATGGGTGGCATTGAGGTCGATGAGGGGAACCTCTTCGCCCAGCAGGCGGCGGGCCACGTTATTAAAGGCGACTCCAGCTAAGGAGAGTTCTTTGTCAAGCACCAAAGGCTCGCCCCGGTTGGAGGAGATAATTACCCTCTCGTCGTCGGGCACTACGCCCAGCAGGGGCACAGCGAGAATATCGAGCACGTCACGCACCGACATCATCTGGTCCTCTTGCACCATCTTGGGCTTGATGCGGTTGATCAGCAGCTTGGTGAACTTCACATCATTGGCTTCGAGCAGGCCGATCACGCGGTCGGCGTCGCGCACGGCAGAAATTTCGGGAGTGGTGACGACGATCGCCTCTTTAGCGGGGGCGATCGCATTCTGAAACCCCATCTCAATCCCTGCTGGGCAGTCGATCAAAATAAAGTCATTGCTGGGGGCGAGCCCGGCGACCAGCTGCTTCATCTGCTCGGGAGTGATCGCCTCTTTGTTGCGGTTTTGGGCCGCCGCCAGCAGGCCGAGGGTAGGCTGGCGCTTGTCTTTGACCAAGGCTTTTTCGACCGTGCAGTCGCCCGCCAGCACGTCGAGAGCGGTGTAGACGATGCGGTTCTCTAAGCCCAGCAGCAGGTCGAGGTTGCGCAGGCCAAAGTCGGCATCGACGACAGCGACCCGCTGTTTACGCTGGGCCAAGGCCATACCCAGGTTGGCGGTGCAGGTGCTTTTGCCAACGCCCCCTTTGCCCGAGGTCATTACGATAATGCGAGTCATGGACGAACCCAACTTTCCCTAAAGAACCAACTGCCTGACGAAAACAACCGTTAATAATACGCTATGGGTGCAGGCTGAGAACTGCGAATTTAGTCGATCTATAAGGTTCAGGGTATGGGGTTTAAGGACTGCCGTACACCTTGAACCCCATTGACCTGTCACCTTTAACTTGGCAGACTACTAAACCTAAAACGCATCGGTCGGCTGTGCTCCCCGCTCTAGGGTGGCGTTGAAGTGCTGCTGGGCAAAAGCCTGGGCCTGGGCAATGCGAATGCCGTTGTCGCCCGCATAGGCCACCTCGGGCAAGTAGTCCCCGGTGGGGCCATCGGGGGCACGGGCCACCAGATCGGCCAGGCGCAGCTGGGTAGGGTGCATTTGCAGGGCCATGATGCAGCGACTGCGATCGCCCCTTGACCCCGCGTGAGCCATTCCCCGCAGCCGTCCCCACACCAAAATGTCGCCCTCCGCCACCAGCGAGCTGCCGGGGTTGACATCCCCCAGCACAACGATGGTGCCGGGATGGCGAATTTCGACGCCGCCCCGCACGGTGGTTTGCAGGTACAACGGTTCGGCCAGGGGTTTGCCGGGGGCGGGCGGCGACTGCACCAGGGTATCTTCGGCTGCAAGCTGGTCAACGGAATAGCCCGCTGCGACGGCAGCCATGGCAGTCTGGCGACGGCTGGTGGCAACCCGCTTGAGGATGAGCTGGGCGGCGGTGAGAATTTCTTCCAAGGCCTGGAGCTGGCGGGCATCGAGTAGGCGATCGCGGGCGGCTAGGTGCACCACGGTATTGGGCTGCCAAAAGGGCTCGCTGCAATTCAGCCGCTGTTTAAAGTGCTGCAACAGCTCTCCCCACACCAGGGCACCCCCTTCAGCTTCAGCCTGGGGGCCGTTGGGCATCAGCAGCACTAGGTGCTCGCCATCGTTGCGCAGCCGTAGCTGGGTACGGGGGTCGATCGGGGGCGCGGGCACTGGGGGGGCAGCGTCCGCCGCAACCTCGAAGGCGTCCGAGACCTCTGAATTGGTTTGAGCAGCGGCCTCCGGCATATCCGAAGGCGCTGGAGTAGAGGCATCAACCGAGGGCATATCTGGGTCGGCGGCAGCCTCGCTTATAGCCAGAGAAGCAGAGTCGTCAGGAACCATAGGGGGTTGCGGAGGTTGAAAACACTGGGCCAAGCCCGGTGCTGCCATATTAGATCACGGTGGTAGAGATGGCGGATCGGTTAAGGTCGGTTTTCCCCTTGCGGTTTGCCCCGGGCTGTTGGTTATAGTAGAGGAGGTCTCACTACGGCGTTGGTGACTACCAACAATGTTTGTCGATCTATGTTTGTTCCGAACGGGAGCCAACTTGCACCGGCGGCAGTAGACCGAGCTTGTACTCGGAAACTTTAAGCCAAATGCCACGGCACCCCCCTGGTTTTCCCAGGTCGGAAACTGAGGTAAGACGGCGTTGCGGTGGGGCCTTCAAGACTTTTGGCATTCCCCTGTCTCTCGTAGATGGGGGAATTGTTTTTGGGGAGGATTTAACGGAACCCTAGGGCAAGGTGCTCCAAAGGTCATCTTCACCTCTTCTGCTTGGAGTATTCCAAGGGCATCGCTTCCAGTAGAAAACCGAGCGGTCGTCCAGATGCAATCTGTGGGATGGGGAGCGCGATCGCAGACCTCCAAAAAGCCTACTGCTGTTGGGTTACACTGCGTTTCACCCCGCCTACAGATCCTTGAGGTTTTGAGATAACACAGCCCTGGGTAATCCGCTGAGGCTGTGGTGGATTCGACTGCGTGCGAAAAGGGTCTTTGCCCCAATTCTCAGAAAATGTGATTTAGCTTACTTGAGCGCTAGTATTGACAGCATAGCTAGCCTCAAACCTAGATACTGCGAAAGCTTAGCAGGTCAGTTTCAAGGTGGCTTGGTGGTTTCTCGTAAGGCCTGCACCGTTGAATTCGGTTGATTTTCCCGCCAGTGTAATTTGTTTGGAGAACGGGCTGACCCTGATCCACCAGGAGATTGCGGCAACGCCCGTGGTTGTGGCCGATGTGTGGGTAAAAGCCGGGGCTATTACTGAACCGGCGGAGTGGGCGGGCATGGCTCACTTTCTAGAGCACATGATCTTTAAGGGCACCGATCAGCTGCCGCCTGGGGTGTTTGACTATGCGATCGAAACCCAGGGGGGCATGACCAACGCCGCCACCAGCCACGACTACGCCCATTTTTATATCACCATTGCGGCCGACATGCTGTCGCAGACCCTACCTTACCTGGCCGATCTGCTGCTGCATGCGGCGATCCCCGCCGATGAGTTTGGCCGTGAGCGGCAGGTCGTGCTCGAAGAAATCCGTCAGGCCCAGGATGACCCCGACTGGCTGGGCTACCAGGCCATGTCGGAGCTGGTCTACCAAGACCATCCCTACGGTCGGCCGGTGCTGGGCACAGCAGAAATTTTGCAGCAGCGATCGCCCGAAGAGATGCGCTGCTTTCACCAGGCCCACTATCAGCCCGACAACATGACGGTGGTGATTGCGGGCGGCATTCCTCTAGAGCCCACGGTGGCCATGGTAAAGCACGCCTTTCGCGGCTTTGCCTCGCCGCCGCCCTGCCCAGCTGCGGCGATCGCGCCCATCCCCTCCCTGCCGGGGGTGCGCCGCGAAACCCTTCATCTGCCCCGCCTTGAGCAGTCGCGCCTGTGCATCGCCTGGTTGGCCCCCGGCATCGCCCAGCTCGAAACCGCCTACGGCTTAGACCTGCTGGCGGCCATTCTGGCGGAGGGGCGATCGTCTCGCTTGGTGCGCGAGCTGCGGGAAGACCGCCAGATGGTGCAGGACATCAGCGCCGGATTTTCCCTTCAGCGCGATTGCAGCCTGTTTACTATTCAGGCCTGGCTCGACGGTAAGGATGTGGACCGGGTAGAGGCAATTGTGTGCGATCGCATTAGCGAACTGGCGGCTAAACCGATTACCGATGCCGAACTGGCTCGGGCTAAGCGTCTGCTGTGCAACGACTACGCCTTTTCGACCGAAGCCCCAGGGCAGCTAGCCGGTCTCTATGGCTACTATGGCACCATTGCCAACGCCGATCGCTGTCTCAGCTATGTCCCCACCTTGAAGCGCTACACCGAGGAGCGCCTGCGCCAGCTGGCCGCTCAGTACCTCACGCCCCTGCGCTACGTGTCCACTATTCTGCGTCCAGCCTGATGCCGCCTGGGCAGACTATAGTTAGACTGGCCAGCGCCGCGATCGCCCAGGCCGCTAGTCCAGATCGCTTCAAAATCGTTCACTGTTCTTTTCATTAACCTCTTGCCCTGTGACAGCTTCTCTTCTTCAAGCGCCGCGCCTGCACCGCACCGTTTTAGCCAATGGCCTTACGGTGATTGTTCTAGAAAACCCCGTCGCTGATATTGTCTCCGCTCGGCTGTTTATTCGGGCTGGGAGCGCCTTTGAGGCTCCCCATCAGGCGGGGCTGGTGAGCTTTTTGATGGGGCTGCTGACCAAGGGCACCGAGACGCTCTCTTCGATGGCGATCGCTGAAACCGTCGAGTCGGTAGGGGCCAGTCTGGGCACCGATGCCGCCGCCGACTACAGCCTCATCAGCCTCAAAACCGTCTCCGCCGACTTCCCCGAAATCTTCGCCCTGGCCGCTACCCTGCTGCGGCAGCCCAGCTTTCCCCTCGACGAAATCGACCTAGAGCGGCGGCTTACCCTCCAGCAGATTCGCTCGATGCAGGAGCAGCCCTTCACCATCGCCTTTAACCAGCTGCGTCAGGATATGTACGGCGAGCACCCTTACGCCCTGCCCGGCATTGGCACTGAGGCCTCGGTTGCTGCCATTACCCAGCAGGCCCTGATCGACTTTCATCGCCAGCACATGCGCCCCGACAATGTAGTCGTTACGATTGTGGGCCGCATTAGCCCTGAGGTGGCTCAGGCCCAGGTCGAGCAGACCCTGGGAGACTGGCAGGCTCCGGCAACGCCTCCCCTGGCTCTAACCCTGCCTGCGGTCGCCCCTGCCGCCACCTGCTCGATGGTGGCCCAGGACACTAATCAGGCGATCGTCATGGTGGGTTACCCAGGTGCCTCAGTGAAGCACCCTGCCTACGCCGCCCTCAAGCTGATCAACACCTACCTAGGCAACGGCCTCTCTAGTCGCCTGTTTGTAGAGCTGCGCGAAAAGCGGGGCCTGGCCTACGATGTGTCGGCCTTTTACCCCACCCGCCTAGGGCTGTCGCAGTTTGTCGCCTACATTGGCACCGCTCCAGAGAATACCGCTACGGCCCTAGAGGGTCTGCGCTTTGAAGTGGAACGGCTGCAAGAGACAGTGCTCTCCGACGAGGAGCTACAGTCGGCCAAAAACAAGTTGTTGGGCCAGTACGCTCTGGGCAAGCAAACCAACGCCCAAATCGCCCAGCTGCTGGGTTGGTACGAAATCTTGGGGCTGGGGGTCGAGTACGACCAGCAATTTCAAGACATGGTGGCAGCGGTGACGGTGCTCGACGCCGAAGCCGTTGCCCAAGAATTTTTCCACACCCCCTGCATCTCGCTGCTGGGGCCAGAGGAAGCCGTTGGCCCTGTAGCCGCTGCTCAAGCACAGTCGGTCAATTGAAATCAGTGTTGGCAGCTCTGGCCTAGAGGGCAAAGGAAGGATGCGGTGGGGAGTGGATTAGTGTTAGCTCTAGCGGGGTTGCTCGCCGGGGTGCTGGCGGGTTTTTTGGGCATCGGTGGCGGCACGGTGATGGTGCCGGTAATGGTGGCCTTGGGGCTCTCGGGGGTGCAGGCGGTGGGGACAAGCACCCTGGCGATCGCCCTCATTGCCCTAGTCGGCAGCCTACAAAACTGGCGCATGGGCTTTCTCAACCTTAGCAATGTCGCCATGCTGGGCCTGCCCGCCCTAGTCACCGCCTACTTAGGCAAAGAACTGGCCACTGCCCTGCCCGAATATGCGCTGCTAGGAATTTTTGGCCTGTTTTTGCTGCTCAACATCTATCTAATTGGCATCAAAAAACAAGTCATCCGTCAGGCCCAGCAGGCTGAGACGAGCGGCGGCGTTGCCCTACCCAAGGCGCGATCGCAGTCAGTATCGCCCACGGTGTATCGCTTGGGTATTGGCGGACTGGCCGGGTTTTTGGCCGGGCTGTTTGGCGTTGGCGGCGGCGTGGTGATGGTGCCGCTGCAAATTTTGCTGCTGCAAGAGCCCATCAAGGTAGCGGTGCAAACCAGCCTGGGAGCGATCGTGATTACTGGGTTGTGGGCCTGTCTGTGGCATGCCCAGGCTGGCAACGTGCTGCTAACGACCGGTCTCATTCTGGGAGCGGCGGGAGCGATCGGGGTGCAGGTGAGCACCCGCTACCTGCCCCGCCTGCCCGACCAGACCGTAAATATAATGTTTCGCTTGCTGCTAGCGCTGCTGTCTGGATACTTCTTCTTCAAAGCCTGGGCCAGCTACAGTGGCTTCTCTGCCTAGGCTGACCAAAACGCGAAGCTAGGGGTTCGGTGCTAGGCGAGTTTAACAAAGCTGGCTGAAGAATATCTCAGGCTATGGCAACCGGTGAGTAAACGGGCTAGCGTGCGTATAACGTGTCTTCACTGCTCATGCGACCTCTTCGGACCGGCCCCCTAACCGTAGAAACGGTAACTGTCTCCATCCGCGATCTGCCCCAGCGGCTAGAGGGCTGTCGTATCGTGCAGCTTTCTGACTTTCATTACGATGGGCAGCGCCTCTCGACGCGGCTATTGCAGCAAGCGATCGATCGCGTCAATGAGCTAGCCCCCGATTTGATTGCCTTAACGGGCGACTACGTCACTCGCGACCCCACGCCTATTTTTGACCTGGTGACTTATCTCAGCCAGCTCAAAAGCCACTTTGGCACGGTGGCTGTGTTGGGCAACCACGACAACGTTACCAAGAAGGGGCGCAAGACAATTCTGCGATCGCTCAAGCAGGCCGGTATTTGCGCCCTGTGGAATGAGATCGCCTATCCCCTGGGTGACGAGCTGCCGGTAGTGGGACTGGCAGATTTTTGGTCGCGGGAGTTTGACCCGGCGCCGCTGCTCGACTCGCTGTCTCCGACTCAGCCCCGGCTAGTGCTCTCCCATAACCCGGACACAGCAGAACCTTTGGCTTCCTGGCGGGTCGATCTCCAGCTTTCTGGCCACACCCACGGCGGGCAGGTTGTGCTGCCTGGCATCGGTCCTGTGTCTGCCCTCATCCAATCCCTACAGCTGTCGGTGCTGCCGAAGCTGCCCTTCGACCTGCCGTTTCTCAAGCGCAAACGCAACCGCTCCAAAATCGTGCGTCACTGGGAATGGGTTTCAGGACTACACACTGTGGGTCAAAACCAGCTCTATGTTAACCGGGGTCTGGGCAGCTATGCGCCGGGGCGGTTGGGGTGTCCGCCGGAGGTGACGGTGGTGGAGTTATGAGGAGGGTGGGGGAGGGAGATGCTACGCGAGGGACAGGCTTAGAGGCTGGCTCTCCTTATCCGTTCACTAGGACGCAATCGGTTCACGCTCAATTTTTTTGACTGTCGGTTCCTTGGCGATCGCGCCCTTGGGCAAAAACCCTACCGCTTTCATGATTGCCCCCAGGTTGACGCCGTCTTCAAGCAGGCTGACGTGACCGCTGTGGGGTAGAGGATAGATGCGAGAGTTGGGCAGTAAGGCGGCTAGGCGCTGGGCTTCTTCTAAGGAGGGCAGGAGGCGATCGCCCAGGGATGCCACCAGAAGAGTCTGTGCGGTCACCCGGTGCAGGCGCAGCGGCTCTAGGCGAAACTGTGACAGCAGTGACAACCGCCAGGCGGTGCTGGCCTGGGTAACTGCAGCCATGGCGCGCATTAGCGCCTGGCGGTTGACTTCCCCAATGCGGCTGAGGTTGGCCAGTACCGGCAGGCTAGTCAAGGTTGAGCTTTGGTACAGGGGTGGGGCGACCCAGGGGGTGAGGCTGGCCACCCACTGCATCCACGGAAAGCGGTGGAATGCCGAGGCGGAGTTAATCAAAATCAGGTGGCTGGCCAAGGCTGGGGCCAGGGCGATCGTTCGCAGGGCCAAGCAAGCTCCAAACGACTCACCGCAGAGATAGACCGGGGCCGTTCCGGCTTCTTGGCGAATTAACTGCACCGCTTTGTGGGCCAGACCTTCCCAGGAAGACATATCGTCGCCCGGAATTACCAGACAGCGAATGTCAAAGTGAGATTTGAGTTCGGCGCTTTGAAGCCCAAATAACTCGCCACTGCCATCCATGCCGGGGAAATAAATAAATAGGGGATGCTGGGGATTCTTACCAAGGGGGGCATAGAGCTTAAGAATGGCAGGTTCAGGCATGGAGAAGTAGGAGTGACGACGGGCGCACGGATAGGCCAACCAATACAGTTATACCCACTGGGGCCTCAAAAGCACCCTAGTAAAACCCTTGCTTAAGCAGCATAGCAACTTCATCCTGGCAGCACTGGGTTAGCTCTGAGGCTAGAGCGCTATTGCCTTTGCTGCGGTGGTGCGATCGCAGCCGGTCATCCACCCGCACCGGGCGACCAATCATGATGTCTACCTCCTGGTAAAACACCGCCGGATGCCAACCCGGCTGCTGAAACAGCGGTTCAGAGGAATCGAACAGGCTGAGCAACCGCAGGGGCATCACCGAATTGTTGGTCTCGCGGTGAGCTGCGATCGCAACGGGCACAATCGCCAGTTCATCTACCGGTGCCCGCAGGGCCAGTTGGGCAAACCCTCGATGAAAGGTATTGAGATTGTCGGGGGTAGTTTTGTTCACCATCGGGGCCGCCCCCTCCGGGAAAATGCCTACGGCTTCCCCTTCTTTGAGCGCCTTCATAGCGCGGCGGAAGAAGGCCGTCTGGCCCTTATCGGGGGCATCTAGGGGTAAGCAGCCCAAAGCGTTGATCACCGTGCGTAGGCCCGGCACCTGGCTCATGTAGTGGTGGCAGGCAAATCGTACCGGACGACCCAGGGCGCTCATCGCCAGGGGCGCATCCATAATGCTGCGGTGGTTGCTCACCACCACCATGGGCTGGTGGGGCGGCAGGCGATCTTGTCCATGGACTGACATCCGCACCTGCGACAGGGTCAGCAGCCAGTTAGACACATCTAGGGGGTTAGCCGATAGAGATGTTAGCGGCGGTACAGGAGCTAGGGCCATGCAAACCTACAAAGACGAAGAGAACTCAGCCACCTTTAGCAGGAGGTAGCAAAACCTTATGACTCACAACTTAACAAACTATCAAGCGTTCAGAAGCGTACAAACCCACCGATTTAGGCGAGATCTCCCCACCGGTATAGCCCTACCGTTGGGAAGCGCGCAGCTGTCCGCAGGCGGCATTTTCCTCTAGCCCGCGCGAGTAGCGTACGGTGACAGCAATCCTGCGCTTCTCTAGCTCGGCGACAAAGCTGCGGATGCTAGCTTCGCTAGGGCGCTGGTAATCAGCTTCATCAATGGGGTTGTAGGGAATCAGGTTGACGTGGCTCTGAAAGCCTCGCAGGTGCTGGGCTAGTTCGGCAGCGTTGGCGGGCTGGTCGTTGAGCCCCGCCAGCAGAATGTACTCAAAGGTCACCCGTCGCCCTGTCAGCTCTACGTACTCGCGGCACTCGTCGAGCAGCACCTCTAGGGGATAGGCGCCAGCACTGGGGATCAGCCGTAAGCGCTGGGCTTGGTTCGAGGCGTGCAGACTCACCGCCAGGGTCACCTGTAGCTGCTCTGCCGCCAGGGCGCGGATGCGGCCTGGCACCCCTACGGTAGACAGGGTCATAGCCCGCTGGCCAATGCCCACATCTCGGTTGAGGCAGCGGATAGCGGCCACGGTGTTGGCGGCATTTAGCAGCGGCTCGCCCATGCCCATAAACACAATGTGGCTGACCCGCTGACCAAAGTCTTCTTGTACTGTGAGCACTTGGTCAACAATTTCATGGGTGGCTAGGTTGCGCATAAAGCCACCCTTGCCCGTGGCGCAGAAGTCGCAGGCCATGGGGCAGCCCACCTGCGATGACACGCACACCGTCAGTCGCTTAGCCGAGGGAATGCCCACGGTTTCGATGATTTGACCGTCAGCTAGCTTGAGCAAATACTTAACGGTGCCATCGCTGGCTACCACCCGGTGGTGCAGGGTGGAGCGTCCTAGATCGATGTGAGCCATGGTTTGACGCCAGGCTTTAGAGAAGACGGTGATGTCTTGGAGCGATCGCGCCCCCTGCTGATAGATCCACTGGTAAAGCTGCTTGCCCCGATAGCTCGGCTGCCCCTGGGCCTGCACCCACTCGGTCAGCTCCTCCAAAGATTTCCCTAACAAAGGCGCTAGCAAGATTCCCTCGGCTGAAGGGGTTGCCTGGGCGACAGCGTCTACGAGAGGTGAGTCAGTGGAAGACAGGGGAGAAACAGTCATGGCCACAGGGAATGCACAGTCCTCTATGGTAGCGATGTTTTAACCGTAAGGGTGCTACCGACGGCGGCTGGGGAAGTCGTCAGGATCTTTTTTGGGGGAGGCGGTGTCCGTATGCATCAGCTCGACTATACCCTCCGTCAACATTTTAGGATCCATGAAGACTACTTTGGAGTTTTCGCTCTCCCCAAGTCTTTCGTTGGCATCCACGTAGCGCTGAGCTAGCAAATAGTTCAAAATCTCGGAGGTGTCACCCTGATTTTGCAGTGCCTGGGAGAGCATTTGAATCGATCGCACCGTAGCCTCAGCCCGCTTGATGGCGGCTTCCTGTTCCCCCTGGGCCTCGAGCACCATGGCCCGGCTTTTCAGCTCCGCTGCCTGCTGCAGCTGCATCGAGCGCCTCACCTCTTCAGGGGGAATAATTTCCTGCACTTCGACCCGCGTGACCTTCACTCCCCAGGGTTCAGTGGCTTCGTCAAGCTGAGATAATAGTTGCCGATTGATCTCATCTCGGGAAGAAAATGTTTTCTCAAACTCCATCTTGCCGATTTCCGATCGCAGGGTAGTCGTGACCAGTTCTTGAATGGCCTGTTCGACGTTCTCGATCGCGTAGTAGGTCAGCTCTAGCTCCAAAATCCGCCAGTACACCACCGCGTCAACTTCCAGCGACACGTTGTCTTTGGTGATGGCACCCTGCTTGGCCACATCGAGAATCTGCTCGCGCACGCTGTCGCGCAGCACAATGTAGTCGAGCACCGGCACGATGAAGTTTAGCCCCGGCTTGAGTTTACGGTTGTATCGTCCCAACCGCTCGACCAGAGCTTCGGTACCCTGATTGATGATGCGCACCGAGCCAACGGTGTAGCCAATAATAATTAATGCCAGAATCCCGATGATTGACGGCACGGCCAGCTCCCGGAGCTAAAGAGTCGAGTAAGCCTGTTCTACTGACCAGTGTACTGATTTCTCGCTAAAGTGAGCTATTTGCTCGGCCAAGCAGGGTCATGCTTTGGGGTCGAAGGCTTTACCCCGTTACCCCTGGCTATCTCAGACAGGCTACCTGCTGTAGCACCGTCATCGGGCCCAGGGTTTTGAGCAGGTCAAGCTGCTCCGGGTTCTTAACCAGCAGCGACCCCGCAAACCCCAGCGAGTTTACTGGAATCGATTGGTAGTGATCCTGCTGGCGAGCCACCGCCATCATCCACTCGCGGGTAATCAACAGATTGTAGGGAAACGCCTGGGGAGGCTGACTCCAATCAACTCCTAGGTGAGTCAGCAGGGCGAGGTAACTCTCCAGCAGCGTTTTGCCGCTTGGAGAGTCTCCCTTTCCAAAGGCTGCAATGGCGTGGTGAAAGGGCAGTTGGGGAGACGCTACCGGGTGGGAAGAATTGGGCTTGAGGGCCAGGTCAGCTACCACGGTAGCTAGGGGCAGCGGGCTGCGATCGGGACAGAGGGGCGGCGGCACTAGCTGAAGGTGTTTGTGGAGCTGGCTCGCTCCTGCCAAGCGACCGCCATTGTAGAATGCCAGCCCGTCGATGTCGGCCATACAGGTGGCTAGGGCTTCAAAGTCGGCTAGGGTCAGCCAGCTATCTTGATCTTCGTAGGCGCGGGTGACGATCAGAATATGGTGGTCGACCACATTGTATTTATTCAAAAGACACAGGTGGGTAGCCGACAGGTTGGCCACAAACAGGTCTGGGTCGTAGGGCAAAAAAGGATTGACGGGTTTGCCCATTCGCTGCTGGCTCTGCTGGGACAGGTCGGCCTTTTCCTTGCGAGCCAGGTTGGCCAAAATTCTGACTAAAAACCGCATGCCCCCCTGCTCTAAAAACTCGTAGCGGGTGTCGATGGGGTGAAGGGCACCACAGCCCTGGGCGTGGCGCGTCTGCTGCTGAATCTTGCTCCAGAGGGCACCGGGCGCTAGCTCGACCTCGGGGAAATGCTCCATAGGGAAGGAAATGGGGAGAGGGTTGCCTTCCCGACTGTAGCAAACCGTTGCCTGCACAGCACCGTGACAAAACTACAGAAAGAGTTTAAAAAAGCTTTGTGAAATTGATTTCTTTTAAAACAACAACACCCATTCTCTTGACCAAAGAACTTCCTATGTTGGTTCGAGCTTCCATGGAGACAAGGGGCAAGACTTACACTTCAAAAGGAGGTAAACTTGTCGCGCTTAGAACTCCCATTTGCTACTGAAGGAAGGGTTGGTTTGAGCGTTGGGTGTTGTCGCTTGAACGAGACAGATGTATAGCTAACAGCGTTTCACTCCTTTTTCTGGGTTGACTTTTGGCTGTTTTATCTGCCAGGGGAGCCTCGTCAGCTCCACATTCAATATAGCCCCTGAGTCTGCTGATCCCTGTCGATGAAACGATAGTTAACAGTGGGCTGAAAGCCAATACTTTTGATGAAAACTGCCCTCGATAAGGTCCTTATTTGTTAAGGAGCTGAAGCAGCCTTTTTTGTTTGCTCAAAGAATAAAAGCGGGAGTATTCTGACGCAAATTGCGGAGAAACAGGCGTCGGCTCTGGTGGTTTGGGTGAGCCTAACTTTCTGAAGGGTCATCGAAGCCACGGGTGCTTAAGATTTGCCGACCGCGCTGGCGGGCCAGTATTTGTAGGTCGATGCTGCGATCGGTCTCATCGACAATTTCACCAGTCAGCACCTCTAGCACGTCTTCGAGGGTGACGACCCCTGACACGCCGCCGTACTCATCGACCACCACGGCCAGGTGCTCGCGAGCGGTCTGAAAGTCTTGCAGCAGCTTGTCAGCCCGTTCAGACTCGGCCACGAAGCGCACCGGGCGGGCCACTTGGCTGAGCAACTGGTCTCCCTGACCGCGAATTAAGGCGGTGAGCAGCTCGTTTTTGAGCACTAGCCCCACAATCCGGTCGATGTCGTTGTCGCTGATCAGAATGCGGCTGTGCTGAGAGTTGAGAATTTGGGACTCGGCTTCGGCGATGGTGAGGTCGCCGGGCAGGTGGGTGACGGCTACCCGGGGAGTCATGATGTTGACCGACTTCATATCGTTGAGGCGAAACACCCGCAGAATCATTTCGGCTTCGTCGGCTTCGATGATGCCTTCCTGGTGGCCGATGGTGGCCAACAGCTTAATCTCGGCCTCGTTGGTGCTGGGGCGCTTGCCGTCACCCACTAGGGGCGCTGTGGCTTTCTCTAGCAGCAGCACGATGGGAATAAACAACCAGGTGATCAACTGCACTGGGGTAGCAACGGTCAGCGCGATAGGAATGGCATAGCGTTCTCCCAAAATCTTTGGAAAAATTTCGCCAAATAGAATTACCAGCAGGGTTAACACACCGGTAAATATCCCCAGCAGGGCATCGTTAAAAACCGTAGCGGCAATGCCCCCGGCTAACACGCTGCCCACAATGTTGAATAGGTTGTTGAGAATCACAATGGTGGCAATGGGCCGGTTAATCTTGCGGCGAATGGCCAAGAGGGTTATGGCAGCAGGCTTTTTAGACTCAGCTAGCTGTTGGGCCTTGAGGACTGGCACCGATAGCAGCGCCGCCTCACTACAGGAGCACAGGGCGGAGCCAATCAACATAGTCACAATGGCGATCGCGAGGGTCAGCATGGGTGAGTTAGGGGCGAACGAAACCGGCAGGAGGGACGCTGTTATGATTCATCTACTATGGTCCATTGCCGAGATTAATTAAAATTCTCTCGCACACAGCTGATTCAGTGTTGCACTGGGGTTTGCTCCGGGTTCACTCTGGATGGGACTGCACCGCGGGATGCCCTGTTCTGAATCGTCTGTCTGCAAGCAACCTCATGAGCGATACCATTCTCAACGTTAAGCACCTCACCGTTCACTTTGAGGTCGACGGCCAGCTTATCCAAGCCGTGAATGACATTTCGTTTCAGGTGCAGCGGGGGCAAACCCTGGGCATTGTGGGCGAGTCGGGGTCGGGAAAGTCGGTGACATCGCTGGCGGTGATGGGGCTGGTGCCGAATCCGCCGGGCAAGGTCGTCAACGGTGAGATTTGGTTCAATGGCGGTACGGGCGATGCCGTTGACCTAGGTGCTCTCAGCGAGACCCAGCTACAGGCCTATCGGGGTGGCCAGGTGTCGATGATTTTTCAGGAGCCGATGAGCTCGCTGAACCCGGTCTATACGGTTGGGTTTCAGATGGTGGAGGCGATTCGTCAGCACCAAGATATTTCGAAGGAGGCGGCCCGTCAGCAGGCGATCGCTCGGCTGCAAGAGGTCAAACTGCTGCCTGCCGACGCCGCCCTGGCGGCCACCATCAAAACCGAAAAGCCGCGCCTCGACGACGAATCTTTGAAGGAAGAGGTCGATCGCCGGCAGCAAGCCATTCTCGATCGCTACCCCCACGAGCTGTCGGGGGGGCAGATTCAGCGGGTGATGATTGCTATGGCGATCTCCTGCAACCCGGCTCTGTTGATTGCCGACGAACCCACCACGGCATTAGATGTGACGGTGCAGGCGACGATTCTCGACCTGCTGCGCGAGCTGCGCGATCGCCGCGGCATGTCGCTAATTTTCATCACCCACGACCTGGGCATCATTGCCGAGATCGCCGATCAGGTGGCGGTGATGTATCAGGGCAAAATTGTTGAAGCCGGGCCGGTGTGGGATATTTTTGCTCAGCCCCAGCACCCTTACACAAAAGGCCTGCTGGCCTGCCGTCCCCAGCCCAACCAGCGGCTGCGGCTGTTGCCCACGGTGGCCGACTTTATGTCTGTGGAGCTGGCGGGCACCGAGATCAACGCCGCTGCTGCCAACGGGGGGCAGCCGGTGGAGGGCGCAGCCCCCATCATTCGCGAGCGGGTGCTCGATGCTGAGGCCCAGGCCCGCTTTGCCCCCCTGACTGAGGAGGAGCTGACGACACGGGCCGCTGCCCTAGCGGCCAACGGTCCCCTGCTGGCGGTCGAAAATCTTCAGGTGGGCTACCCGGTGCGAGGCATCTTTGGCAAAACCCGCAGCCACGTGATGGCGGTGCAGGATGTGTCATTTCAAATCCAGAAGGGTGAAACCTTTGGCTTAGTAGGTGAGTCGGGCTGCGGCAAAACCACCTTGGGTCGGGCGCTACTGCGGCTGGTGCCCGCGATGGGCGGCAAGATTTGGTTTGAGGGGCGCGACGTGCTGGGGCTAGGCTCGTCGCCGCTGCGGCAGCTGCGCCGCGACATGCAGATTGTGTTTCAAGACCCCTATAGCTCGCTCGACCCGCGCATGAGCATTGGGGCAGCGATCGCCGAACCGCTCAAAATTCACGGCGTGATCAAGAGCCGGCGCAACCAGCAGGAGCGGGTCTCTTACCTGCTCGATCGCGTCGGTCTGCCCGCCAGCTGCATGAATCGCTACCCCCACGAATTTTCGGGCGGGCAGCGCCAGCGGGTGTGCATTGCCCGCGCCCTGGCCCTCAACCCTAAGTTCATCATCTGCGATGAGTCGGTGTCGGCCCTGGACGTGTCGGTGCAGGCCCAGGTGCTCAACCTGCTAAAGGAGATTCAGGCAGAGTTTGACCTCACCTATATCTTCATTTCCCACGACTTGGCGGTGGTGAAGTTTATGAGCGATCGCATCATGGTGATGAACCAGGGCCAGGTCGAAGAAATTGGCCCCGCCGAGCAGGTCTATCGCCAGCCCCAGACTCCCTACACTCAGGCGCTAATCAACGCGATTCCGGTGGGCAGTTTAGAGCGCATTCAGGAGTTGCAGCGCGATCGAGCAACGGTGGCTTAGAACAATTGTCGGGGGACTTTAGCTCCCATTGCTTCATGGGATAGCTCTCAATCTCTGGGTATTTCAGATCCATCAAGAGAGGCTGCCTCAATAAAGATGCGGGTCACGTCTTGATGGGTGGCGCGAATGCTCTGCTCGATACGGCGTACCGCCGCTTCGATCTCATCGGCAGAGAGATGATTGCAGAATTCGATATTCATCGCCAGCATGATATCTCTCGGGCCTAGGTGCAGGGTAATCGGTGGCCCCATGTCAGAGACGGCCTGGTCAGCCTTAACGAGGGTTTTGATGCTGTCTCGCACCGTTACAGAAGCGCTTTCCCCCATCAGTAGACTCTTAGTTTCAATGACCAATAGACTGGCGACTACGATGAGCAATAGCCCAATCAGGATGGAAGCAAGGCCGTCATAGACAGCATTGTCGAACATCTGGGTGAGCACAATTCCGCCAAAGGCAATGGAAAGGCCGACCAGCGCAGCGGCATCTTCCACAATGACAATAAATGAGCTGGGATCTTTACTGTCGCGAATGGCCTGCCACAAACTAATCTCAACTTTGCGGGGATAGCTTTTGTTGAACTGTCGGATAGACACGGTTAGGGCTAAGCCTTCGAACACGGCGGCGGTGGCCAGCACGACATAGCTAACTAAGGCATGGTCGCCGACCTCAGGGTGTTGAAAGCTATGCCACCCCTCATACATCGACACGCCACCCCCCAGGGCAAAAATCAGCACCGCAACCATTAGCGACCAAAAATACAGTTCTTGCCCATGACCCAGGGGAAATTCCTCGCTTGGCGGAGCTTCGCTTTGCTTGAGGCCATAGAGTAGCAGCAGCTCATTGACGGAATCGACCACGGAGTGGATGCCCTCTGACAGCATGGCCGAGCTGCCGCTGATCGCAGCACCGACAAATTTGGCAATGCCAATGGCGATATTGGCTCCTAATGCGGCGTAGATTGAAACTTTGGATTCACCACCAGCCATGCTCGCCTTCTTATACACTTTCAACTCATTGTAGGGGCGTGCTTAGCTCCGCCAGAGGCTGTGGTGGATTTTGATGGGGTGTCCTTGACCAAAAAGTACTCGCTTTAGAACTGAGGACTATACTGCTCCGCAGCCAAGACAAACTCTACGATGCTGCATTAGTTTTCGTTGGGGTAGGCCAAAAGAAGAGGCAACCTGCCCCCGCTGCCGCCCATGACACTAACCCCCCTAAAGCTCGATTTTGCAGAGATGTAATTCCCCCTCTGGCCGCAAAGCACCACTAACCCATGGCGATCGCTCAATACGGTCAGCAGACCATCCAACGTAGCGTCACTGGGCAAATCTCTTATTCACACCGACGATGCATCTTACCGCAGGGCTAATGCAGTCAATGGTTTTGCTAATGCGGCGGGTGACAACGCTTGTGCAGTGGCTGACATTCGATTGCAAGGCCATGATTCGTTAATGCGGTGCCTTGCAATGTCAATGCGGTGCCTTGCAATGCTAATACACACCTCTGCAACGTTAATGCATAGCCTCGCAATGCTATTGCAGCGGCTTGATTTAGGATGGCGTCAATTGACAACGCCACTGTCATAGAGCAATTCGTTGTGTTGCACGCTCAAACCATTAATGCAGGGTTCAACAGGCGATGTCGTTTGTGGCTCGTTGACTACGAGGCAACTTATCGTGAATTTTGGCACATCGATCGCGTCATCTAAGCGTGCCCTTGGCTACCCTAGGAGTGCTTTGCACACCGAGAAACCCTGCTATGAAACGCGCCCTTGCCGTTGCCCTAGCCCCGCTTTGCCTAGGACTTGCAACCATCCTGCCGCTGCCGGCGTTAAACGGCTGCTCGATGCTGGCCTGGGCGCAAGAAACCCGCACCTACGGCAGCGATGGCAGCGATGGCCGCAGCGGGCGCTCGGGGCGCGATGGTACCACTGCAGCCAGCCAAACTACCGTGGCTGACGGCACCTCCGCTAGCTTCACCCTCACTGGCAGCGATGGCGAAGACGGCGAGAATGGCGAAAACGGCTACCGCCCCCGCTGTGGCGGCCAGCTCCGCAACGTCAACTACAACCTGCGCGCCCCCGACGGTGGCTCTGGCGGCGACGGCGGCAGCGGTGGCAGCGGCGGCAGCGGCGGCAATCTGACCGTTTACTATGGCGATCGCGCGGCCCTCCAACGGCTTTCGGTAGACGCTCGCGGTGGGCGCTTTGGGCGTGGCGGACGCGGCGGCAACGGCACCATGGGCTGTCGCTGCGATGCGCACGAGTGGGAGATTCAAACCTGCACTGGCACTCCTGGACAGGCTGACTATCAATGCCGGGCGAACCGCTACCGCTGCTACGACGGCAGCAGCGGTACCAACGGTTCCTTTGGCCGCGACGGCGCCCCTGGTGCTGACGGACAGCTGTGGATTGTCAACCAGCGAGAGCCACTGCTGAGCGAAACCCCAGCCATGTCAGTGGGGCTGCAAACCCTAGCCAGCCAACCGGTGCGCCTTTCTCGCAATCTGTGGGCCGAGAAATCGGGAGCCAACGCCCTGCTGGCCCCTGGGTCACGGGTCAACGACATCTACCGCGAATATACCGGGCGCGTGGAAGGAGATGTCAGCCTCAATTGGCAAGCTCCCCGACCCCTGGGCAGCTTTGCGGGCGGTGATGTGCGCACCGAAATCCAACCCGATGGGGCGCTGACCGCTACTTTCCCCGACAGCCTCTGGGCCGACTACACTACCAGCCGCCAGGGCGACCAACTCACCATTACCGTCACCAACGCAGCGCGGGCCAGCGACGTTACCCGTCTGGCCTCAGGAGGGGTGCAGGGCAGCGGTGCCAACCTCAAGGCCGTGGTGCTCGATCTGGCCGGCGAGTCGGCCTACCTAACCACCCAGTTTCGCCTGACGCTGAGAACCACCGACGGCGACCCTAGGGACGATCGCCGCCCGCGCTACGTCACCGTTTACGACGATGTGGTACCGGCGGAGTTGGTGAGCTTGGCGGGCAACCGCTTTGAGCTAGCTCTGGGTCGTCTACCCATTGACCGGGGGCCGCTGACCCGTGGAAAGTACGCCCAGCTTGAAATTACGGCAGTGCGATCGCTGGGAACCAACAGCGCTGAGCAGTCGCTTTCTTGGCAGGGGCAGTTTTAGGGGAAGGTGGATGGGTAAAGGGGTAGGGGGTGGATGGGTGGGGAGTGGGAGTCGAAGAAATCTCTGTAAAGCTTCGCCGTAGAGGATGTAATCGCCCTTTAGGTAGCAGTGCGACCCGCCGCAGTTTGGCTATAGTAGCGGCGAGTAAACATCCTCGCTGGCAAAACACGGGTGGATAACGTATGACTATTTCCTTTGGGCGTCACCTATGCGGTAACGCGGCGATCGCCACCCAGCAGGAATGGCTGGTCACGAATGGCATTGGCGGCTACGGCAGCGGCACGGTGGCCGGGGTGCTCACTCGCCACTATCACGGGCTGTTGGTGGCAGCGCTCAAACCACCGTTGGAGCGCACCCTGTTGGTGACTAAGGTTGACGAAACCGCGACTTACTTAGGCCAGTCCCACGCGCTGTACTGCGATCGCTGGACCGATGGCACGCTACAACCCGAGGGCTACCTGTACCTAGAATCGTTTCGGCTAGAGGGCACCATCCCGATCTGGGTCTATGCGATCGCCGATGCTCGCCTCGAAAAGCGCGTCTGGATGGAGCCCGGGGCCAACACCACCTACGTGCGCTACACCCTCAGCCGAGCTAGCGCCCCCATGGAACTCACGCTGAAAGTCTTGGTCAACCACCGCCACCACCACCACAGCACCCAGGGCCAGGGCTGGCAAATGGCGATCGCCGACTGCCCCCAAGGTCTGCGCATTCAGGCTAAAGGAAACGTTGAGCCCTTCTATTTGCTTAGCGAAACCGCCCCAGCCCAGCCCGCCCACACTTGGTACAAGGGCTACAGCCTTGCCGTAGAAACCTACCGGGGCATTCACCCCTACGACGACCATCTGCACGCGGCTACTTTTGCCCCTACCCTGGGTCAGGGCCAGTCGTTTACCTTGGTAGCCACCACCGAGGCTGATGCCGATCGCTCGGGACAAAGTGCCCTGCTCCGCCGCCTGGCCCACGAGCAACATTTAACTACCCAGGGCAAGACGGCCCAACCCGACGACTCGCCACCCGCCTGGGTAAGTCAGCTAGTATTGGCCGCTGATCAGTTTATTGTCAGCCGCCCCATTACGGTGCTTGAAGCTAACGACTCCACTGGGGCTAGGGATTTCGAAGGCACCCCCACCCCCCTCCCGTTGGGCGATTTTGCACCTGTTGCCAGTCCTCAACCTGAGTTAATTCAGGATGCCTCTGATTCCCCCCAGCCTCTGGCAGATGAGGCGGCAGAATGGTCTGACCTAGCGCCTCTCACCCCCCCCAATCCGGGCAAAACCGTGATTGCGGGCTACCCCTGGTTTTGTGACTGGGGCCGCGATACCATGATCGCCCTGCCGGGGTTGACCCTCACCACTGGACGTCCAGCCCTTGCCCGGCTGATCTTGCAGACCTTTGCCCGCTATCTCGACCAGGGCATGCTACCCAACGCCTTTCCTGAAAATGGCCAAGCGCCCCACTATAACACCGTAGATGCCACCCTCTGGTACTTTGAGGCCCTGCGCACCTACCATCAAGCCACTGCCGACACGGCATTAATCGAAGACCTCTTTCCCCAGCTACAGGAGGTGATTACCTGGCACTGCAAAGGTACCCGCCACGGCATTCAAGTCGATGCCACCGATGGACTGCTCTCCGCTGGAGAGCCTGGGGTGCAACTCACCTGGATGGATGCTAAGGTGGGCGACTGGGTGGTCACTCCCCGCATTGGCAAGCCGGTGGAGGTCAACGCCCTGTGGTACAACGCCCTGCTGGTAATGGCTGATTTTGCAGGAATTTTGGGTCAGCCCGTCGGGCAGTTTCAGGAGTTGGCGTCCCAAACCCGCCAGGGATTTCAGCGATTTTGGAGCGACGATCTGGGCTACTGCTACGACCTGCTGGATAGCCCCGACGGCGCAGACGCAGCCCTGCGGCCCAACCAAATTTTCGCCGTCTCCCTACCCGATGCCGCCCTGGGAGAACCCTGCCTGAGTGCCGAGCAGCAGCGGGCGGTGGTGAATGTGGTGGCCCAGCGATTGCTGACCTCCCACGGGTTGCGATCGCTCGATCCCGCCCACCCTGACTATCGCGGCCACTACGGCGGCGACCTGGTGCAGCGCGACGGAGCCTACCACCAGGGCACTGTCTGGAGCTGGCTGATCGGGCCTTTTGTGCAAGCCCACTGGCAGGTCTATCAAGACGCCGACCTGGCCCACAGCTTTCTCGACCCGCTGATTCACCACCTGCACGGCGGGGGCTGCCTGGGCACCATCAGCGAAATTTTTGACGGCGACGCCCCCATGGAGCCGCGCGGCACATTTGCCCAGGCTTGGTCTGTGGCCGAGGTGCTGCGGGTGAGCGCATTGCTCAGACCGTTGATGAAGGAGTAGGAGCAGGGTTTAGGGTGCAAGGTGTAGGGTTCAAGGTCTTCCCTTAAACCCTATACCCTAAACCTTATTCCACCCTAAAGCGGAGCACTGGCGCGATCGCAGCTGCCCCCCAGCGCCTCGACCACCACGCAGGTATTCACCACCAATACATCCTGCATGGTTTCGGCGGCACTGCCGGGGCCGCCTGGTCCTTCCACAAAGAGGGGTTGTTCCGCTACGGTAACGCCCGCATCCTTGGCGACGGTTTCAATCAGCTGGGGGTTTGTGGTGGTTTCGGCAAAAATGGTGGGCACCTGGGCGGCCTTGACCTGCTCTACCAAGGCCGTGAGCGCACCGGGCGTCGGCTTTTCGTCGGTGCTGAGTCCACTGAGTGCTCCCTTGACTTCAAAGCCGTAGGCATCGGCAAAGTAGCCAAAGGAATTGTGGGTTGTCACTAGCTGGCGCTGGTCGGCGGGTACGGTAGCCACCTGGGTCTGAATCCAGCGGTCGATTTCTTCGAACTGCGAGACTAGGCGGCTGGCATTCTCGGCGTAGAGGTCGGCTTGGTCGGGGTTGATTTCGGTGAGGCGATCGGCAATCACCGAGGCCATAGCGGCGTTGTGGGTAGCGCTGTGCCAGATGTGCGGATCGGGCATTGGACCTTCGGTGGCGCTGTCGCCGTGCTCCTCGGCGTGGTCGGCTGGCTCATCGCTAGGCTCCTCTGCTCCTTCAGCGCTGTGGTCGTGCCCATCGCCATCGGCGTGAGCTGCTTCAGTGTCGTGATCGTCATGGGCTGCGCCCATCAGTGGCGTCGGTACCGCTTGTTCGTACACTGGCACCCGCGCTGCCCTGGTAGAACTACTTTCTACCATCTCAATCAGGGTAGGGGCATAGCCATAGCCGTCGTAGAGCACCAGGTCGGCCTGCTCAAGGGCTTGGCGATCGGAGGGTTTGACCTGGTAGGTGTGAGGGTCAGTGCCGGGATCGAGTAGGCAAGTGAGGGCCACGGTGGTTTCGGCGATCTGCTGGGTGAGGTCGCAGAGCACGCTGGTTGTGGCGACGACCACGGGACTGTCTGCCTGGGCCACCGGGGCTTCAGATTCAGATTCTGCAATCGGGCCACGGTTGCCGCTGCACCCGACTAGCCCTATCGCCAGGGCGATCGCAGCGCCCCACCGCCTTACCCCCAGCGGCAATGGCCGGGCCGTTCGGTGTAAAAACATGGCCTACTCTTTCCCAGAAATGGACAACTGCTTTAGTATGATAGTGATAATGGTTATCATTTCATGGGTGCCATGCTAGAGGTTCAAAACCTGTCTGTCAACTACCGGGGAATGCCGGCCCTAGAGAACGTTTCTCTATCCCTAGAGGCTGGGGAATTGGTCGGGTTGATTGGCCCCAACGGTGCGGGCAAAAGCACCCTAATTCAAGCGATGCTGGGGCTGGTGCCCTGTCGGGGGCAGGTGCTATTCCAGGGCGCACCGCTGCGGCGACGGCGGCAGTCCGTGGCCTACGTACCCCAGCGTTCGCGCATCGACTGGGATTACCCGATCACCGCCGGGCAGGTAGCGATGATGGCGCAGTCGGCTTTGGCGGGATGGTTTCGGCGGCCTAGCCAACGGGCTAAGCAGCGGGTTACCGTGGCCCTCGAACGGGTGGACATGCTGCATTTGTGCGATCGCCCCATCGGTCAACTCTCTGGCGGTCAGCAGCAGCGCGTGTTTCTCGCTCGTGCCCTGGCCCAGGATGCCGACCTGCTGCTGCTCGACGAACCGTTTACTGGCATCGACAAAAAGACCGAAGCTCTAATGCTGGCGATCTTTGCCGAACTCCAGGCCGAGGGCAAAACTTTAGTGGTGTGTAGCCATGAGTGGGGCGAGGCCCTGCACCGCTACGATCGCTTACTGCTGCTCAATCGGCAGCTGCTAGCCGACGACACCCCCCAGGCGGTGATGACCTTCGACAATATTCAGCGGGCCTACGGTCAGGGACCAGAACCCAGTGGGGCGATCGCATCCTATGCCGATTTCTTCTGCTGATGGTGTGGCCTTGGGCGAATTGCTCAAAGCGACTGCTGGAGAATAGTTTCCCCAACGGTGGGCAGTGCCCACCCTACAGTGGCTACAGTTGCTGAATTAAAGCTGGCATCCTTTCCAAGAATCTTCTAAGGCGTCTGCTGTCTCAGGGTAGCGACCACAGGGTAGTGGTCAGACCCGCCGCGATCGCCCACCTTAGCGCTCACCGATTGCAGGTCGGAGGTGTGCCACACATAGTCAACGCGCTGTAGAGGCCAGGGCATAGCTCCCACCCGCAGCGTATGGCCCCACCCCCATCCGACTTGCTGAAAACTGTCGGTCAGCACCGATCGCAGCTGGGCGTGGGTCTGGGAAGTATCGGTCATGTTGCAGTCGCACAAGACTATCGTGGGGCGATCGCGGCTCTGCACCGCCTGCTTTAACTGTTCTACCTCAGCGGCCCGGCGGGTGTAACGCTCTTGGGTCTGTCCGACAAATTCGCCCAGCGGAAACAGCGGCATATTATTGGGGGCTAGGTGGGCCACGATGACGGTCAGCGGTATTCCCTCTAGGTCAATAACGCTTTGCAGACCGCGTTCAAATGGTGGATCGGGAAACTGCTCGGAGGCGACGATGGGCAAGCGGCTCACCAAGCCAACGGTATGGTAGTTATCCGACTGATGAAAAAGGGTGTACGGATAGTTCGGCAAAGCTGCTGTTAACGCCGCAACATTCGGAAGGCGAACTTCCTGAAAGCCAACAACATCGGGATCAGCCGCTCGAATAGATTGGGCTATCTGGGCATAGTTTTCATTGCTCCACAACAGGTTGAAGCTCATGACCTTAATGCTGGCTGGGGCGCTGCAACGGGCGTGGCCACCGGCAAAAACAGTGGACCAAATAGCCCCACAAACAGGGCGATAGGAAGGGCCAGCCCCAGCAGTAACCCGCGCAGCCGCAGCCAAATGCCCAGGGGCAGCAATAGAACAACGGGCACAAATATTGCAGTGGACGGGATAGTTAGGACAATTTTTTGAAGGCATCATCGACAGCGTCCCAGAGGGTATCGAAAGCGCTGAGCGTCTTGCGAAGATGGTGTTTTAGCCGAGCCCAGAATTTTTCA
>JAESFY010000163.1_pt1 | contig 27609 bp, 23 predicted proteins | sample 9266201 | NCBI WGS metagenome assembly JAESFY01 (sample SAMN14515071, study PRJNA621656) | algae metagenome | isolation source: Nodosilinea sp. WJT8-NPBG4 and co-occurring heterotrophs from soil, lower... | place: USA: Pinto Basin, Colorado Desert, California | collected 2006-05-27 | reverse complement strand
GTGATGACCCTGTCCACGCCCTCGTCGAGCACCGATGCGATCTGCTCGAGGTAGACGCCGAAGCGCTCCGCGGCATCGGGGCGCAGCCAACCACCGCCGAGCGTGAACCATACCGGGTTCGTGAAGTGGTGCAGCGTCACGACCGGCTCGACGCCGCGCGCTCTCGCACCTGCGACCATGCGCCGATAGTGATCGACCGCATCGAGGTCGAACACGCCGTCAGCCGGCTCGATCCGCGCCCATTCCACACTGAACCGGTAGGCCTGCAGTCCGGCCGCAGCAAGCAGATCCATGTCCTGCTCCCAGCGGTTCCAGCTGTCCAGCGCCTGCCCGCTCGGCTGCAGCCGCTCAGGGCTGCGCTGCTCGAACATCCACCAGTCGCTCGTGGTGTTACCGCCCTCGATCTGGTGAGCCGACGTCGCTGCACCGACGATGAACCCGTCGGGGAGGGTGGATGCCGTCATGAGAAGACCTCCGAGGACCGGTGGAAATTGTCGAAGCCGAGGGCGGCCCATGGCGACTGCTGATCCCGCGTCGCCGCAATGACCTCATCGATGTCGATCTCGGCGGGGCCCCACGCCCGCTGCGCGACGAAGCCGAGTCGGGGCAGCAGCAGAACGGCGACGTCGTCGAAGTCGTCGACGGTCTCGCACCAGAGCGCCGCTTCGATGCCTGCGACGGCGACTCCCGATTCGACGATGTCGCGCTGTGTCAGCGGGTCCCAGCGCAGCACGTCAGTGGACGGTGTCGGCGAGTAACCGTCGTTGCCCAGAGATCCGAACCGCGCGGTCTGCTCGGGGTCGAGGCCGAGCTCGGAGGGCCGTCGATCGAGGTACAGCGGGTCGCTCGAGGAGACGATCGCCCTCAGGCCTGCGGCGGCGATCAGCGTCGGGTCGTCGACGGCCTCCGCGTACAGCACAGCAGCCATGTCGACCAGTGCGTGGTATTCCTCAGGCACTCTTGCCTTCATCTTGCCCGAGTCGAAGCGGTCACGATCGGCGATCCAGAGCTGCACGAGATCGCCCTCGCCGAGCGCGTCCGCACGGGTCGCCTCTTGCCAGCCAATGACCTGTCGCCCTCGGGCGCGCACCTCGGCGCAGGCTGACTGCAGGAACGCGGCGAAACTCTCGCGTGGGTCGCCGAAGGCCTCGTCGCCGCCGAGGTGGAGGTACGGTGCATCGAACCGCGCGGCCAGCTCGGTGAGTGCGTCGCGGACGAGATCGGCGACACCGCGCGCATCCCACTCGAGATAGCGGAGCATCGGGTGTGCACCGGTCGTGACGGTCACCCTGCCATCGTTCTCGATCGTCGGTCCGACGTGCCCGGGGACGTCGAACTCGGGGACGATCGTGATGTGGCGTGCTCGAGCGTAGGCCACGAGCCGCTCGAGATCGTCGGCGGTGTAGTGCTCGCCATCCGGGGTCAACGCCGGCCGTCCTGGCACGGCGAAACGCCAGGCCTGCGAGTCGGTGAGGTGGAGGTGGAGCACATTCAGCTTGTGCAGCGCGAGCAGATCGATGACGCGCTCGACCTCATCGACCGGGAACCAGCGCCGCACCACGTCAAGTGAGAGCCCGCGCCATGCGAAGCGCGGGTGGTCGCGGACGTCGAGCGCCGGCAGCAGGCGTTCATCGAGGGAGGCGATCACGGTGATGAGCCCACGGAAGAAGGCTTCCTCGGAAGCGCCGGACAGCACCAGCCGCCCGTCGACGGAGACGATCCGGTAGGCCTCGGAGCGCCCCGCCCGATCGGATGGACGTGGGTCGGTGCCGGTCGGCGCCGGCGCAGGCACCTCGGCATCGACGAAGACGACATCGGGGTCAGCGGCGTCCGCCACGATCCTGACACCGAACGCACGAGCGGCAAGGTCCGTGATCGCGGTCAGGTCCATGGCCGCACTGCCGACATGCACCGTGCGCTCGGTGAGGGTGCGCAGCACCGGTCCGCGTGCGACGGAATGCGGCAGCGGAAGCACGGCGCTCATCGCGCCACCACCCCACCGAATTCGCGCGCGAAGGCCTCGCGGCGGGCGCGCTGCCGCGCAGGGTCCACGACGGGGGCTGCGAGCAGGAGCTTGCGTGTGTACGCCTGTTGTGGATTCTCGGTCACCTGTGCGGTCTCTCCCTGCTCGACGATCTCACCACGGTGGATGACGGCCACTCTGTGGCTCATGTGCCGCACGACCGTGAGGTCATGCGAAATGAAGAGATATGCGACACCGGTCGCCTCCTGGATCTCGGTTAAGAGTTCGAGAACTCTCTCCTGTGTGGTCAGATCGAGCGCGGAGACCGGCTCATCGCAGATGATCAACTTGGGCGAGAGCGCCAGCGCACGAGCGATTGCGACGCGTTGACGCTGGCCACCGGAGAACTCGCGCGGAAGGCGGTCGGCCGCACCTCGGGGCAGCCGCACCTGATCCAGCAGTTCGGCGATGCGCGCCTTCGCCTGATGGCGGCCGGTTCCCTGCGCCATCAGCGGCTCGATGAGTGTGTCCCCGACGCTCATCGACGGGTTCAGCGACGTGTACGGATCCTGGAACACCACCTGGAGGTCGCGGGAGATGCGTCGTCTGACGGCGCGGGACGCGTTCTCGAGATGGTGGCCGTCGAAGACGATCGATCCTGCCTCGACGGGCACAAGCCCGAGGATCGCACGACCGATCGTCGTCTTGCCCGACCCTGACTCACCCACCAGCCCCAGCGTCTCACCGGGGCGGATGTACATCGAGACATCCTTCAGCACCGGGTTGTGCTGCGCCCGGAACCCTCTCCCGGGGAAGGACACCCGGAGGTCCTCGATTTCGAGGATGGCGGTCATGACAGCTCCTTGTCGTCGGCGGGGCGGATCCACGGTCCTCGAACCACGGTCTCGTCCGGGACCGAGCCGACGAGTCGCTTCGTGTACTCCTCGACGGGCGCGGTGAGAACCTGGCTGACGTCTCCGCTCTCGACGATGCGCCCGTCGCTCATCACAGCGACCCTGTCGCAGAGGTCGGCGACCACGCCGAGGTTGTGCGTGACGATCAGCACGCCGACACCCCGTTCGTCTCGCAGGCGGCGGAGGATGCCGAGAACCTCGGCCTGCACCGTGACATCCAGGGCCGTGGTCGGCTCGTCCGCGATGATCAGCTCCGGGCCGGTGGACAGCGCACCGGCGATGAGGACGCGCTGCGCCATACCGCCAGAGACCTCATGCGGATACGACGCGAACACGCGGGCGGGGTCGGCGATCTCGACATCCGCCAGCAACTCGAGGATCCGGGCCTTCGCCCGCGCCTTCGTCATCCTCCTGCCCAGCCGCAGCGGTTCGGTGAGCTGCGCTCCGATCGTGAACGACGGATCGAGGTTGCTCATCGGCTCCTGCGGCACGTAGCCAAGGGCACGGCGCCGGTCGGCTGCACTCGTCCTGTCCACGTCGACGACCTCGGCGCCCTTGATGAGGACGCTGCCTGCGGCGATGTAGCCGCCGTCCGGGATGATGCCGAGTGTCGAGAATGCGGTCTGGCTTTTTCCGGAACCGGATTCGCCGACGAGTCCGACTATCTGCCCCGGTTCGACATCGAGGTCGATGCCGTGCACGACTTCGACATCCGCGCCTGCGGGCTGACGATAGGCGACCTTCAGCCCGCGGATCGAAAGCAGCGCCCCGCGACCGTCTTCGCCGATACTCTCGCGCCCGCTCCGGCGCTCTGCGACCTGAGCTCTTCGCATCTTGTTGCTCACGCCTCGCACCTCGCCGCCACGGTCATCGAGTGCGTCGCGGATGCCGGCGGCGAGCAGCACGAGTGCTGCACTGGTGAGCCCCAGGGCGAGTCCGGGCCACAGCAGCAGCAGCGGCGCGCGGTTGAAGCTCATGAACGCCTCGTTGAGCATCGCACCCCAGGTGGGAATGCTGCCGCTGCCGATGCCGATGAACTCGAGGCCCGCCTGCATCCCGATGGCGAGACCGGCAACGAGTGCGATCTGGATGATGACGGGTGCGCGGACGACGGTGAGCACATGCCGACTGATGATGCGCCAGTCGGCGAGACCCGCGACGCGAGCGGCGTCCACATAGAGCTCGTTGCGCACGGCCGCGACGGCTCCGCGGACGAGCCGATAGAACGACGGGGCGACGAGGAGACCCAGCACGATCATCAGCGCCCAGACGGTGGGGCCGAGGACGGAACGCGAAGCCAGGAGCACGATCATCGCAGGCAGTGACATCACGAAGTTCGTGACCCAGCTCGAGACCGAGTCGAACCAGCGGCCGTAGTATCCGGCGAGCAGACCCGTAGGCACGCCGATCACGAGAGCGACGCCGAGCGCGATCACAGCACCACCGAGCGTGTTCTGGCCCCCGTAGAGCAGACGGCTGAGCACGTCGCGTCCGGCCGAATCGAAGCCCAGCCAGTGCCCGGGCTGCGGTCCCTGCAGAGCGTTCTTCGGAATGGATTCGTCGGGACCGAACGGCGCGATGATCGGTGCCAGCAGAACGGCCAGGACGATCAGGACGAGCACGATGGCTGCGCTGAACGCCAACGGACGCGACACGATCGCACGCAGGATGCCGGGAGCCTTCTGCTCGGCCGTTTCCGCGAGGTTCGCCTCTTCGAGAGGGAGGACGGCTTGCTGAGTCATGAGATCCTCGCCTTCGGCAGGAGCCAGCCGATACCGAGGTCGACGAGCAGGTTGATGATGACGACACCGAACGCCGAGAGCATGACGAGCCCCATGATGATCGGGATGTCGCCGCGGCTGGTGTACTGGATCGTCATGGATCCGATGCCGGGCAGTCCGAAGATCTGCTCGACGATGACGGCGCCGCCCAGCAATCCGACGAACTGCATGCCGAGCACGGTGAGCGCTGGCGCGGAGGCGTTGCGCAGAACGTGACGGAAGAGGAGCCGGCGCGGCGGAAGGCCGCGGGTCGCGAGCGTGCGGATGTAGTCGGAGCGCGCGACCTCGATGACAGACGAGCGGACCTGCTGAGCGATGCCGGCGACCGCGGAGATCGACAGCGCGAGGATGGGGAGCGTGATGGTGGACAGCCAGCCGGGGACGGACTGAGTGAGGGGGATGTACCCGATGGCCGGGAACCACCGCAACTGCACGGCGAACACGATGACGATGATGATGGTGACCAGGAACCCCGGGAGCGCGTACCCCGCGACACTGAAGATCTGGACGAACCGGTCGACCGCCCCGCGCCGCACAGCGGCCCAGACGCCGAGCAGATAGCCGACCACTGCGGTGAGCAGAGTCACGCCGACCATCAGGCTGAGGGTGACCGGCAGTCGATTGCCGATGGCGACCGCGACATACTCGCTGGAGAACCATGAGCGACCGAAATCACCCTGGAGCGCGTTCACGAGCCAGTCGAGGTAGCGCACCAGGATCGGTTCGTCGAGCCCCAGCGCGGCGTTCTTGGCGTCGATCGCCGCCTGGTCGGCCTTGACGCCGAGCAGCTGGCGCCCGACGTCCTGGTTGGCCATGGACAGCAGCAGAAACGTGACGAGGGAGGTCACGAAGAGCAGCACGACGCTGGCGCCGAGTCTCCGGGCGAGAAAAGCGAGCATGAGAGTTCCTGTGATGCGGTGGGGCCGGCGCGGGTCCGGCCCCACCGCGGGTGTCAGTCGGCCAGGGAATAGTTGTAGATCGACGTCTCCGCCGAGCCGGCCTGCGGTACGGCCGTGATGCCGGGGACGGTGATCAGCTTGTACGTCATCCGGTAGAAGGGAAGGAACCAAGCCTCCTCGACGACGTGCCGGTTGAGCTCGCGATACAGCTCCGCGCTCTCCTCCGACGGCAGCGCCCGCGCCTCGCTGGAGATCTGCTGCACCGTCTCATCCGTGGTGCCGAAGAAGTTGAACGTGCCGGGGGCGAGCAGAGTGGACTGCGTGACCCAGTCGCTCGAGGACTGGCCCATGTTCATGACCATCCCGGAGAACTCACGATCGACGAAGATCTGCTGCAACGCTGTGGCTGAATCCACATCCGCCCAGGTGAGCGTGACGCCCACCGCATCGAGATCGGCCTGCAGGGAGCTGGCGATGTTATCGGTGACGATCGTGGTCAACCGGGGCAGGACCAGCTCGAACCCGTCCTCGTAGCCTGCCTCGGCGAGCAGCTCCTTCGCCTTCTCCGGGTCATGGGCGTAGTAGTCATCGAGCGACTCGTCGTACCCCTGGGTGTCGACGCCCCACACCTGGCTGGTGACTTCGCCGCGCCCCTCTCGGACGACGGAGAGCAGTGTCTCGCGGTCCACTGCGTAGTTCAGAGCCTGTCGCACCTTGGGGTCGGCGAGAGCCGGGGTCAGCACACCGCCGCGGTCGAAGAGCAGCACTCCCTGGAAGTCGAACAGCACGTCCTGCATGGTGAGGTTCGTGTCCTGCTCGGCGGCGAGCTGCTGATCCGTGTTCTGCACGAGCGCGCTGTCGAGCTGTCCCGTCTTCAGGCCGTTGACGATCGCGTTCTCGTTGTCGAACACCGAGATGGTGAGGGAGGAGAAGTCCGGCTCCTCACCCCAGTAGTCATCGCGTCGGTCATAGGCCCACGTCGTCCCGATCGCCGTCTCGGCCGTGTCGAGGATGTACGCTCCGGTGCCGTCGGGGGTGGTGACGAGGGCCTCCTCCTCGGCGAACTTCGTCGGATTCGCCATCAGACCCGCAGAATCGGTGAGGTAGAACAGCAGACCCGGATCCGGCTGCTGCAGCGTGATCGTGATGTGGGTGTCGTCGGCGACGGCGATCTCCGCACCGGCGAGGTACGCGGCGTTCGGTCCTCCGCTGTCGCGGAAACGATCGAGGTTGGCCTTCGCGGCCGTAGCATCGAACGGCGTGCCGTCGTCGAAGACGACGTCGTCACGCAGTGCGAGGGTCAACACGGTCTGTGCCTCGTCGTACGACCACTCGGTCGCGAGCATCGGCTCGTAGGAGCCATCGGGTGCTCGGCGGATCAGCGAGTCGTAGACCGCTTGGAAGAACGGCATCGCGCCGCCGATCGAGTCGACGGGGTCGAGGCTGTTCGGGAGGGTCATGGTCCCGAGCCTGAGCGTGTCGTCGTGCGTGGCAGCCGGTTCCCCCGACCCGGCGCAGCCGGTCAGCAAAAGCGCTGCGGCTACTCCTGCGGCGAGGGTGCCGATGATTCTCTTGTTCATGGACAGACTCCGTTGTGTGCGTGTGATTGCTGCTGCAGGGGTGCATTCCCCGTGGCTGCCAGGAATGTATCACGTTTTTTCTACCACATGGTAGATTTTCTCCGACCCACGACGACGAGGACTTCAGATGACCGATACGGCACCCGCCCGCAAGGTGACGAAGGGCGAACGGACCAAGCAGCGCATCCTGCAGGCCGCGCTCGAACTGTTCAGCGAACAGGGCTTCACGACGACATCGGTCCGCGACATCGCGGCGCGTGCCGAGATCACTCACGTCGGCCTCATGCACCATTTCCCCAGCAAGGACGACATGCTCGTGCGGATCCTCGAGTATCGCGAGCAGCACGACGAGGCCAACGCGAAGCAGTTCGCCGACTACGGGGTCGATCGTCTGTTCGCCTGGGTGCTCGACATCGTCGAGACGAACGTCGCGCACCCCGACCGCGTCCGGCTCTACGTCAAGCTCTCTGCCGAGGCCACCGACGAAGACCACCCGGCGCGTGAGTACTTCGCGCGGCGCTACTCGCGCATCCTCAGTGCGATGGAACGCTCGTTCGCAGAACACTTCGAGATCACGCCGCCGAGCTTCGAGATCACCCCTCGCGCGGCGGCGGAGAGTCTGATCGCGGTGATGGACGGTCTGCAGATCCAGTGGCTGCTGTTCGACGGCGCCGTCGACATGCCGGCGCGCGTCCGCTCTCATCTGGCCGGCCTCGGCATCCGCGTGCCGGACACGCGCTCAAGCTGAGCATCCCCTCCCCCGACGACGAAGGAACCCCATGCCCGACCGCCCCCATCCCGAACTCGATCTCACCCAGAAGGCGTCCCTCGTGTCCGGCGCATCGACGTGGTCGTCGCGCGGCATCGACGGCGTGGTGCCGGCGCTGACCCTCAGCGATGGCCCCCATGGATTGCGCCGCCAGCCGACGGGTGGCGACAACCTCGGGATCGGCACGAGTGTTCCCGCCGTCTGCTTTCCGCCCGCGGTCGGTCTCGCCGCCACCTGGAACGCCGAGCTCGTCGAGCGAGTCGGGAAGCAGATCGGCCGCGAGGCACGTGCCCTCGGCGTGCAGGTGGTGCTCGGTCCCGGAATGAACATCAAGCGCTCCCCGCTGGGCGGACGGAACTTCGAGTACTTCTCCGAAGACCCTCGGGTCACCGGAGCCCTCGCCGCGGCGATGGTGCGCGGCATCCAGTCGATGCAGGTCGCAGCCGCACCCAAGCACTTCGCCGTGAACAACCAGGAGAACGACCGCATGCGGGTGAGCGCGACGGTGAGTGCGCGCGCTCTGCGCGAGATATATCTCACCGCGTTCGAGCAGGTCGTGCGCGACGCCGGCCCCTGGGCACTGATGTCGGCCTACAACCGGGTCAACGGCGAGTTCGCGAGTGAGAGCCGCCGACTGCTGACCGGGATCCTCCGTGAGGAGTGGAGCTTCGACGGTCTGGTCGTCTCCGACTGGGGCGCCGTCTACGACCACGTGGCAGCCGTCTCGGCAGGGCTCGATCTGGAGATGCCCCCGAGCGGCAACACCCCGCGGGTCGTCGAGGCAGTGCAGAGCGGTGATCTCGACGAGAGCGTGCTCGACGTCGCGATAGACCGACTGCGCACCCTCGCGGAACGCACCGCAGGGCTGCCGGCAGTGGAGCGAGACATCGACGCGGCGCAGGCGGTCGCGCTGGATGCTGCACGTGAAGCGGTCACCCTGCTGGAGAACGACGGGACTCTCCCCCTCGACCCGGTGCGGCGGATGCTCGTGGTGGGCGAGTTCGCCTGCACCCCTCGCTTCCAGGGCGGGGGCTCTTCGCGGGTCGTGCCCACGCGCACGGTGAGCGCACTCGACGCTCTGCGGCAGCTCTCCGGCTCGCCTGTCGAGTTCGTGCCGGGCTTCACGCTCAACGGCGACCCCGCTGCTGACCTGGCCGACGAGGCAGTGACCGCAGCCGCAGGCGCCGAGGTGGTCCTGTTGTTCCTCGGCCTCTCCGACCGTGCCGAGTCAGAGGGTTTCGACCGCACGAGCTTCGACCTGCCGGCCCCCCAGCTGGAGCTGCTCGCGCGACTCAAGACGGTCGGCACGCCGATCGTGGTCGTTCTGTCGAACGGGTCGACCGTCGAGCTCTCCAGCTGGCGGAACGGCGTCTCCGCGATCGTCGAAGGCTGGCTCCTCGGCCAGGAGGGCGGTCGCGCGATCGCCGAGATCCTGCTCGGCCTCACCGAGCCGAGCGGACGCCTGACGGAGACGATCCCGCACCGTATCGCTGACACTCCGAGCTTCCTGAACTTCCCCGGCCGGGACGGCGAGGTGCTGTACGGCGAGGATGTATTCGTCGGCTACCGCAGCTACGACTCTGTCGGCACCGATGTCGCCTACCCATTCGGACACGGGCTAACGTACACGACTTTCGAATACGAGGACCTCCGGGTCGTCCCGACAGGCGATAACGTCTGGGAGGCGCGAGTGACGGTGCGCAATACGGGTGGCCGGCCCGGGGCTGAGGTCGTGCAGTTGTACGTGGCCGCGGGGTCGGGCACCGTCGTCCGCCCCGTGCACGAGCTGCGAGGTTTCACCAAGGTCTTCCTCGCGGCCGGAGAGCACGTCGAGGTGGTGTTCGAGGTCGGGGCCCGCGATCTGTCGTACTGGAATGCTCGCGACGAGCGCTGGAGGATCGAACCCGGCGAGTACAGCATCGAGGTCGGCGCCTCTTCCCGAGACATCCGCCTCTCAGCGACGGTGCACAGCAGCGGGGACGGCGTCGTGCTTCCGCTGCAGCTCGACTCGACGCTCGAGGAATGGGCGGCCCATCCCCTCGGCGCCGACATCGTCGCGCGCATGCGCGCCGGCATTCCGGCCGAGGTCGCGGCATCCGCGCCGGAGCTCGCCGCGATGGTCCTCTCCACCCCGGTGATCAAGCTCGCCACCTGGGGCCTCGGGATCACCGAGGAGATGGTGCGCGGCGTCGTCGCGCAGTCCGGCGGCGACGCGTGAGCACTGACTGGCGCACCCTCGTCCATGGATGCGCGTCGCTCGAGCCGGGCGAGGGCGGAGGTGTGGTGCCGCAGCGGGTCCCGGCCTGGGCGCGCTCTCAGGTCGATGACCCGCTCTTTCGCCTGGCCGCTTCGTGCCCGACCGGGGTCGTGCTGCGATTCGACACCGCGGCCGACGCCGCGCAGTTGACGATGGCGACGACGACGGTCGCGGTCGCGGGGATGGAACCGGCCCGGTCGCGGCTCGTGGTGCGACGAGGCGACACGGAGACGACCGTCGAAGGCCCGGCGCCTTCAGTGATCCGAGTGGATGCCGCCCAGCAGATGATCGGCATCGATCCGCAGCCCGCACAGACCATCGAACTGCCACTCGCCGGAACCGGTGAGGTCGCGGTGTTCCTTCCGCACGATGCGCGGGTTGAACTGATCGAGTTGGAAGCGGACGAGCCGATCGTCGCCGCGCGCGAAGAAGGCTTGAGGTGGACCCACTACGGCAGCTCCATCAGCCAGGGGCTGAATGCCTCCTCAGCCGTGCGCACCTGGCCGGTCGCGGCATCCCTGAGCCTCGGATGGCGTCTGCACAACCTGTCTCTCGCCGGGAACGCACAGCTCGACGGCTTCTCCGCGCGTCTGATCCGCGACACCCCCGCAGACCTCATCACGCTCAAGGTGGGCATCAACGTCGTCAACGCCGACAGCATGCGCGAGCGGGCCTTCCGCCCCGCCCTGCATGCCTTCATCGACACGATTCGCGAGGGCCAACCTCAGACGCCGATCGCGCTCATCTCCGCGATCGCCTGCCCGATCCACGAGGATGCCGCAGGCCCCACCGTGACTGCTGACGACGGACTGGCAGGCACCGCGCGCCGCAGCGTGGATCCGGATGCCGGAGCACTCACGCTCCGACGTTCGCGGGAGATCCTGGCGGGGGTGGCCACCGCGCGTGAGGACCCGAATCTCGAATATCTCGACGGACGCGAGCTCTTCGGCGACGGGGACACGCATCTGCTCTACGATCGCCTGCACCCCGACCAGGAAGGGCTGGACCTCATCGCGGAGCGATTCGTGGCCCGGATGCGAGTGCGCCTGAGCAGCTGAGATTCAGGCGCACCCTGCACACGCGACCGGTCGACGCGAGGATCCGACGCGTCAGTCCTCGGCGGTGAAGATCTCGGACTCCTCGATCTCCGCGCTTTCGATGCCCCACTCCTCGAAGATCTCCCCGTAGCGGCCGCTGTCGATCAGCTCGGTGAATGCGGCCTGGAAGGCTGCGGAGAGCTCGCTGCCCTGCGGCAGGGCGATGCCCCCCTGGACCTCGTGGAAGATGTCGCCCGCGGTCTTCAGCTTGTCCTTCGAGATCTGCGCGATGTGGCCCGCGACCTCGGCGCCCATCGCCGTGGCATCTGCGCGCCCGGACTGCACGGCGAGGTTCGCCTGGTCCTGGGTCTTGTACCCCTGGATCACGACGTCGTCCTCACCGCTGTCGATGCAGCCCTGGTGGGCCTCCTCGGCGTAGGTCATCTCATAGGAGCCCGACTGGAGCGCGACCGTGAGGCCGCAGAGGTCGGAGAAGTCGTTGATCTCGACGTCGGCGTCACCCGCGACCAGGTACTGGGTGCCGCTGCGGAAGAAGCTGACCATGTCGACTTCCTTGACCCGCTCGTCGGTGATCCAGAATCCGGCGAAGCTGGCGTCGTAGCGCTCGGACTGGAGGCCCGTGATGATGGAGTCGAACTGAACGCTGGTGGCCTCCACTTCGAGACCCATCAGCTCTCCCGCGGCCGCCCACAGCTCCGGCTCCACGCCGACGAACTCGCCGCCGACCTCCGAGTCCATGGGTGGGTAGTTCGAGTCGACCGCGATCGAGATGCTGCCGGCCTCCTGGATGTCCGCGGGCACGAGCGCCTGGATGTCCTTGTCGACAGCGGTGCTGTCACCGCTCGTCGACGGCGCGCCGCCCGAGCTGCAGCCGACGAAGAGCAGGGCGCTGACGGCAGCCATGCCGATGATGCCGACGGCGCGTCCGCTGCCTCGGCGGACGGGGGTGGGAGTTGAGCTGTTCACGGTTCTTCCTTCGGGAAAGGGGATTCAGGTGCAGTTCGGGCGGCCACTTCGCCGCCCAAGGGTCGGCGCTGTCAGAGCACGCGCCGGAGGAAAGCGCGGGTGCGCTCGTGCTGGGGGTCGACGAGGATCGAGCCGGGTGCTCCCTGCTCGACGATCACGCCGCCGTCCATGAAGACCACCGTGTCGGCGACCTCCTTGGCGAAACCGATCTCGTGCGTGACGACGACCATCGTCATCCCGGACGCTGCCAGTTCCTTCATCACTTCGAGAACCTCGCCGACCAGTTCCGGGTCGAGCGCGGATGTCGGCTCATCGAAGAGCATCACACGCGGTTTCATGGCCAGCGCGCGGGCGATGGCCACGCGCTGCTGTTGTCCGCCGGAGAGCTGGTGGGGGAAGTTGTCGATGCGGTCTCCGAGTCCGACGCGCTTGAGCAGATCGATCGCCTCTGCGCGCACCGTCGCTCGGTCACGGCCGAGCACCTGGACGGGCGCTTCCATGACGTTGCCGAGCGCGGTCATATGAGCGAAGAGATTGAACCTCTGGAACACCATGCCGATCGATACCCGCTGGGTCGCGATGTCACGCTCGCTGAGCGCGTGCAGCTTGGCTCCGGCCTCTCGGTATCCGATCAGCTCGCCGTCCACACGGATCTCACCGGCGTCGATCTGCTCGAGATGATTGATGCACCGCAGCATGGTGGACTTGCCGGATCCGGAGGGACCGATGACGCACACCACCTCCTGGTGGTGCACCCTCAAGTCGATGCCCGTGAGCACAGTGGTCGATCCGAAGCTCTTCTCGACGCCGCGGAGTTCGATCGTCGCAGTTGCGGTGTTCATCGTCCGTCTCCTCCTTCGGTGTTCGCATCCAGTACGGCTGCGGCCTCACGATCGCGACGGGTGCCGGTCACGCTCACCATGCGGCGGAGGCCGGCGCGCGGGGTCGGCCGCTGCGAGTAATGGCGCTCCAACCACGACTGTCCGACGGACATCACGGAGGTGATGGCCAGGTACCACAGCGTCGCCACGATGAGCAGCGGAATGGTCTGGAAGGTCTGCGCGGAGATCACGTTGACCTGGTACATCAGGTCAGCCACCGCCACGACGCTGACCAGTGAGGTGCTCTTGAGCATCGTGATGGTCTCGTTCCCGGCCGGCGGGATGATCACACGGATCGCCTGTGGCAGGACGATCCGTCCCATCACCTTTCCGCCGCGCATGCCGAGCGCTTTCGCCGCCTCGACCTGGCCGCCGTCGACCGAGACGATGCCGGCACGGACGATCTCGGCCATGTAGGCGGCCTGGTTCAGAGTCAGGCCGAGGATGCCGGCGACGATCGGCGTGATCAGCTCGTTCGCGTCGAGCGTGAGAGCGCCGAACTCGAACTTGGGGAACAGGATCGCCAGGTTGTACCAGAAGACGAGCTGCACGAGCAGCGGTGTACCCCGAAAGAACCACACGTACGCCCATGCGGCGGCGGAGATGATGGGACTCTTCGCGAGGCGCATGATCGCGATCAGCGTGCCCAACACCGTGCCGAACACCATGGCGATCACGGTGAGGAAGATCGCGAGCCCTGCGCCCGAGACGATCTCCGGCGCGAACAGGTACATGGCGACGGTCGGCCATTCGAAGTTCTGATTCGTGATGAGCACCGCCACGATGCCGATCGCCGTCGCGACGATCAACGCGCTGAACACCGCGCGCAAAGGATGTCTGGCGGGAGTGACCTGACGGATCACTCCGTCGACAGTGCGGATGGGGGAAGTCATGGCAGCACCTTCCTGTAGAGCGACATCCAGTTGCCACCGGTGATCGCGTTCACTTCTTCGTGGGACAGGCCGCGCTGCGCCAGGGCGTCGGCGATCGTCGGGAACGAGGCCATGGAGGGGAACCACCCGGGGTCTTCATCTCCCGGTGCGGACGCGGAGGCCGCTCCCCAGTTCGGCAGGAGGGTCCACCGGCCCTCCCGCATCCATTCGAGACTCGCGTCGTCCGTGCGGCCGCCGATGTCGGAACCGATTCCGACGTGGTCGATGCCGACTAGATCCACCGTGCGAAGCACGAGCTCGCACCAGGAGTCCAGCGTCGACGCATAGTCGCCGGCCAGCTTCGGGTACAGCACGCAACCGACCACCCCGCCCCGTCCGGCGACGGCGCGGATGAGCTCGGTCGAGACGCTGCGAGCGTGCGGAACCAGATCAGCGGCGTTCGCGTGAGTGATCGCCACCGGCTGCGCAGAAGCGTGCACGGCGTCGAGGCTGGTGCGGTGGCCGACGTGCGAGAGATCGACGAGCATCCCGTTCCGATTCATCTCGCCGATGACCTCGGCGCCGAACCGACTGAGCCCGCCGTCCTTCGGCTCGTAGCAGCTCGAACCCACATCGTTCTGGATGTTGTAGGTGAGCTGGAGGTTACGTACGCCCAGGTCGGCGAGCAGCTCCACGAAGCGCACATTGCCACCCAGAGGCGAGGTGTTCTGGAAGCCGAGGAGCAAAGCCGTGCGACCACTCGCCGCGATGCGCTCGATGTCCTCCACCGAGGTCGCGATCTCGATGAGGTCCGCGTTCTCGCGCGCCAGCCGTCGATAGCGCGTGATGGATTCCAGCCCCTCGACGGTGGTGTCCCAGAATCCGAGCGTGACCGTGACCGCAGCGAGGCGCCCGGCCACGAGCGCCTCGAGCTCCGCTCGCCCGTAGGTGCCGCTCTGCAGCCCGTCGACGTAGGTGAAGTCGCTCATCATCGCGCCCCGTGCATCGTCCGGTGGATGCGTTCGGTCGCCGCGCGCAGCGCCCCGACGACCGTGTCGAGATCGACCCGGTCGGCGGGCGCGAGCACTCCGAGCGCCGCGAGGCATTCGCCGCGGTCGTCGGTGATGCCGACCGCGATCGCGATCGTCTCGTCGTCGTCGTCGGTGTCGCTGGAGATCCCGTAGCCGTTGGCTCGGACGCGGGCGATCTCCGAGGGGTGCGGGAGCGCGATGCCCTGGCTCGCGAAGTCGTCGAGAGTCGCTGCGTCCATGTAGGCGGCGAATACCTTGCCGGAGGCACTCGTGTCCAGCGGAAGAGACACGTCTGTGTTGAGGTTCGCACGGATGCGGCGACGCGGCTCGACTCGCTCCGCGATCTGCGCGACAGACCCGTTGAGCACCGCGAGGAATGTCCCCTCTCGCAGCTCGTCTGTGAGGTCGCGCATCACGGGGAGCACTCGGCGACCGAGACCGGCCTGCTCCATGGCGCTGCGCCCGATGCTGGCGATCCGCATCGTGAGCCGATACGCACCGCTCTCCGTCTGCTCGAGCCATCCGGCGCCGACGGCCGTGACCAGGTGCTGGTGCAAGGTCGCCCTCGACCATCCCAGTTCTGCAGCGAGCGCCGGCGGCTTGACCGGCCGGCTGTGCGAGGCGACGAGGTCGATCAGCGCGAAGGCGCGAGTGGCCGAGCTCAGGGTTCGTGACCCTGCGCGCTCGTTGGCATTGTGTATGGCATCCATTGACATCATTTGCAGGAACGATACGAGTCACCAATCCGAAAAGCAAGCATTCGCACGAACTTCACCGAAATTCGCCCGGTTTTGGCTCAGAACTCTTGCACGACACGGCATGCGTGATCTAACGTCTGTCTATTGCTCACATACGTTGTATGTGTATAGCAGACACGCACTATCGATTCCGAGGGATACCGTGAACCTACGAGCACCCGCCACCGTGATGGCACCCGAGCGTTTGGGGGCAATGCAGCCCACCCGCCTCAGCTCCAGTCGATCGCTCATCGCGAAGATGGCCAGGGAGCGATGGAGCATCACACGTCCCGAATTCGTCATCGACGTCGACGGCAAGGGAACCGCGAGGTACCACATCGTCGTAGACGACGACTGGTCATTCGAGTTCATCGTGTTCTCGGCGGCCGCGGACCGCACCGTCGAGCGCACCGACCGCATCATCGGCCGTCACTGGGACATGATGGGTGCCCTTGTCGAAGGGGCTGCCGACAACGAGCGCATCGAGATGACCAAACGCGAACTCCCGAAACTGTACGGCGGACGGGCAAGCGAGGGCACGCTCGTCTGGGCCCGCGCGAACCGCAGCATGCGCGCCTTCGACTACACGGTCGAAAGGCTCGCCCGCGGTCAGCAACCGGAGGTCGACGTGCTGGGAGCCGTCTGCTACCTGATGCGCAACACCGGGCTCGACGGCAACGGCACCTTCGGCACCCGCACCTTCGCCGCCTACGAGTCCGATCACCCGCTGAGAGCGCCGTACCACGCGCAGATGCTGTCCGCCTACCTCATGCGCGAGTTCAGCATGGATCTCGCCGAGCACATCGCCGGACTGAGCAGCACGGATGCCGTGGCTCTGTCCGAGGAATACCGTCGCTTCCTCGGACTCGGCAACGCCTCCGGCCTCGGTCTGCTGCTGTTCGCGAAGCACCACCCGGACTGGATGGATCACTGGATCACACTGCGCGAGCAGGAGCTCGCCGGCGCCCGCTCGCTCCCTCTCGCACGCAGATCAGTCGAGATCGAAGATGCCCTGCGTCGGGCGGCCGCCTACCGCCGCAGAGACCGGATGCGCTACAGCTATCAGTCGTCCGGGCCTGTCGTCGCCCGCGATCTGGACACCATCATCGACCGACTCGCGCTACTCCTCTCCGTAGACGGCACCGTGGACGACCTGGTCGTGTTCGCCGAGTCCGAGGTCGGGATCGAGGCGCAGGAGGTGCTGAACGGCATCCTCATCGATCTTGTCGCCGACGAGATCGATCCGTCGTCGCTCGCCGTCGCGCGAACCCCGGAGTTCGCGCCCGCCCTGACCGTCCGAGACCTCACGGCGATCCTCGACCGCGACTACGACTGGGCTCGGACGCCGCGCATGGCACAGCCGTCGGCGCAGGAGATGGCCTGGTACAAGTCCGCGAACGCCGAGGAGCCCCGCCGTGGCCCGATCGGAGAGCTCCCCGAGCGCTTCGAGGACATGACCCTGGACATCCCGCGAGACGTCCAGAACCTCCGTGATGCCGTGCGCTCCTTCGATGACAGCCTTTCGATCGGCGCCGTGCTGCGGGCGCTCCCGGAGCAGCGTGGTTTCGTCGAGCGCGTGGTCGCACTTCGCAACCGCGTCTTCCACACCATCCACGCCGACCTCCGCGACCCGGACTTCAACCCATCGCAGGGCATCCGCTTCTTCAACAGTGCGGTCTACGGGCTCGATAAGACGAAGGAGGACGGCCCCACCGGCGTCGTGGGAGTCATGTTCCACGGTGCCCCCACCCCCGCGGACCTCGCCGACGGGCGCGGCGCTGACTTCTCCTTCCCCACTGACCCGGAGGTCATCCGATGAGCGATTCGAAACTCACACCCCCCGCCGGTCTCTCCGCGATGTCCCTGCGCGAATGCCGGCTGATCGTGGAGCGGCTCTTCGTGGCCGCCGGCACCCGCCACGGCCTCGTGCCGAGCGCCAGGGAGGCGACCGTGGCAGCCGAGGTGCTCGGCCTCGGCGCCCTCCGCGCGATCCACGAAGACGACCAGCTGATCGTGCAGAAGGGGTCGCCGGTCGTGCGCACTTCTCTGAACGCGGACAACGAGGTCGTCGTGGATGCGGATGGCGCTCTGAGCGTCTTCGTCGCACCTGCCGTTCGAGATCTGCTCCTCGAGAACGGTCCGGAGACACGGATCCGCGTCGTGGGCGCGCGCCACCCCGAATGGATCGCCAGCCTCACGGTTACCCCCGGGCTCGAGGGCGTCGTCGTCGCCGTCGACGGCGCGGACGCCACGGCCTCCTTCGAGGTCGACCCCGCTGCGGCGCAGGAGCGCAGCGCCCACGTTCATGCCGCGATCGCCCGGTCCGAGCGCGTCGGCCTCGATGCCGACGCGGACCTCTGGTTCGGGCTGTACACCCGCTCGAACGGCGCCCTCGCCGAGGACACCGCGCTCAGCCGCGCACACGCCGGCTACCGCGACGTCGACGAGACCGGACGCATCGTCAAGCAGATGGATGACGACAGCGACCTCGAACACGCCTTGCTGCAGAGCAGGAGCGTCTGATGAGCACGCTGATCCACCACCCCGAGACCACCGATCCGGCATCCGGACTCTCGTCGGAGTGCACCATCGTCGGCGACTTGGTGTTCTCCACTCAGATTCCGCTCGATGCGGACGGCGGGCTCCCCGAGGGCGCTGCCGCGCAGTCCGAGCTGGTGCTGGCCAATCTGCGTGATGCGCTCGAAGCGGTGGGCTCCGGCCTCGCCGGCGTCGCCCATCTCACGATCTACCTCACCCGGATGGCTGATCGAGCCGAGTTCAATGCGGCGTACGAGGCAGCGTTCTCGCGGCCGTTCCCCGTGCGCGCAGCGGTCGAGGTCTCGGCCCTCGCCCGTCCGGGCATGCTCGTCGAAGTGACCGCCATCGCCGCACGAGGCTGAGCTCGGTCTGCGGGGGTCAGCGTCTCGAGTGCTGCGTCAAAGATGCGGAACAGCGTCTCCAGCGCATGCGCCATGTCCACCTCCGGGTTGCGAAGCCATCGCGATTGCGGGAGCGACTGTCCTGCCTGATGAACGGGAACACCCCGGCCGGGCTGGATGACCTGATGCTTCTGCTCGATGCCGCCGGAACGACGGGGTGGAGAACAGACGCAGGGCGAGGAGCGACAGCGAGCGAGCGTCAGACGGTCTGCGCCTCCGAGGCCCGGCGATCGATGATCCGCCGAACGCCACCCCTGGCGAGCATGAGCGCGATGATGAGCGCGGTCACCTGAGGGAACCCGCCCAGATACACGGCGTCCCCGAAGACCCACGCCACGATCTCGAGCACGAGGAACTTGCTTCCGGGGAGGACGAGGAGCAGGGCCACGACGTTCACCGCTCTGGTCCAACGGCTCAGCGCGCCGCGGATACGCGCGACTATGCGCTTCTTCACGAAGAGCACTCCCTCGAGCACGACCTTGAGCAGGACCGCCGTGAGGAGTGCGAGCAGGAACGACTCGGAGATGACCTCGGGGAACAGCTGGATGAAGACGCCGAGCACTACGAGATAGACGAAGATGTCGACGAGATCGACGGGACGGAGCCTCACGGCCCCATCGTAGCGAGGGTCCGGCCGCAATTAGATTGTGCACAATCTAATTGCGTGCAATACTCGAGGGATGGCCGTGACCGATGAGATGGTGTGCTTCTCGCTGTACTCCGCCGCGCGCGCGACGACGCAGGCATATCGAGCCCTCCTCACTCCCTGGGGACTCACCTACCCGCAGTATCTCGTGCTCGTGATCCTCTGGATGGAGGGCGAACAGACGATCGGCTCACTGGGCGACGCCATGCAGCTCGACTCCGGCACCCTCTCTCCCCTCGTCCGACGCCTCGAGCAGGCGGGCTATGTGGCACGAGCCCGCCGCTCCGACGATGAGCGCGTCGTCACCGTGGGGTTGACCGAGGCGGGCACCGCGCTGCGCTCCGAGGTCGCCCCGGTCCACACGAAGATCGCGGAACTGGCCGGCATGCAGGATGACGACCAGCGCCACCGCCTGATCACCGAGCTGCACGAGCTCACCGCACGACTGCAGCGAACAGCCGTCATCCCCGCACCCTCGGTGCGCGAACCGCGCGCCGACTGACCACAACACGGAAGGAATCCACACGATGGAAGCTCTCTACACCGCCGAGGCACTCGCCACCGGAGCCGGTCGAAACGGCCGCGTCGCCACGAGCGAAGGCAACCTCGAGTTCGACCTCGCCATCCCGAAGGAGATGGGCGGCAGCGGCGACGGGGCCAACCCCGAGCAGTTGTTCGCCGCCGGATACGCCGCATGCTTCCACTCGGCGCTGCAGTCGGTCGCCCGCACGCAGAAGGTGAAGATCACCGACTCGTCGGTCGGCGCGCGCGTGCAGATCGGCTCGAACGGCGACGGCGGCTTCGGCCTGGCCGTGCAGCTCGAGGTCGTCATCCCCGACCTGCCCCACGAGCAGGCGCAGGCACTCGCAGACGCCGCCCACAAGGTGTGCCCGTACTCCAACGCCACCCGCGGCAACATCGACGTCGAGATCACCGTCACCGACGACTGATCCAGCCCCGCATCCCTCACATCGATCCCACAAGGAGAAACAATGCGCGCCCTCACCCACGACACCTTCGGCGATCCCGAGCAGGTTCTGACCCTCACCGATCGCCCCACCCCCGCCCCCGGCCCCGGCCAGGTGCGGTTGAAGATCGTGTTGTCGCCGATCCACAACCACGACCTGTGGACCATTCGCGGCACGTACGGCTTCAAACCAGAGCTGCCGGCAGCGTCCGGCACCGAGGCGCTCGGCATCGTCGACGCTCTCGGCGAGGGCGTGGACAGCCTCACCGTCGGCCAGCGCGTGGCCACGGGTGGCACGTTCGGCGCCTGGGCCGAGTACGTGGTCGCGAACGCCGCCGGACTCATCCCCGTGCCGGAGTCGCTCAGCGATGAGAGCGCCGCGCAGCTGGTGTCGATGCCCTTCAGCACCATCAGCCTGCTGCAGTTCCTGGGCGCCGAGAAGGGCGAGTGGATCGTCCAGAACGCGGCGAACGGTGCTGTCGGACGCATGCTGGCCCAGCTCGGCGCCGCTCGAGGCGTGAACGTCATCGGCCTCGTGCGCCGCTCGGCCGGTGTCGACGAACTCCGCGACCAGGGCATCGAGAACGTCGTCTCGACCGACGACGACGACTGGCGTGAGCGGGTCGCCGAGATCACCGGCGGAGCGCACATCGCCTTCGGTGTGGACTCGGTCGGCGGATCGTCGGCAGGCGACGTGCTGTCGCTCCTCGGCGAAGGCGGAACGCTCGTCGCGTTCGGCGCCATGAACTCCCCCACCATGGAGATCGCCTCGGGAGACGTGATCTTCAAGCAGGCCACGGTCAAGGGCTTCTGGGGCAGCAAGGTCATCCAGACGATGGACGCCGCGACGCGCGGCGCCCTGTTCGGGGAGCTGATCCAGCGCGTCAGCGACGGCACGCTCACCCTCCCGGTGGCGGGTGTCTTCGACGCCGGTGACGCCGCCGACGCCGTGCGTGCGAGCAACACCGCCGGCCGCGTGGGCAAGGTGCTCCTGAAGTTCTGAGCAGTCAGGGCAGGGCGTCGGGATTACTTGACATCGGCAATTAATGCCGCATACGCTGACGGTGACATCGAGATCGATCGAACACACCGGAGTGCGATGACCGACACCCTGCGCCTCACCTGGGACGCCCCCGCCGCCCACTGGGAGGAGGCGACTCCGCTCGGCAACGGCCGAATCGGGGCCATGGCCTTCGGCGGCCCGGACGGCCGTTTCCAGCTGAACGACTCCACGATCTGGTCGGGGACCCCTGACGGCCCTGCCCGTGCGCTCCACCTGGTGCGCGCGGGCGGTGCCGGTCCCGAGCGCCTCGCGGCGGTGCGGTCGGCGCTCGCCATCGGCGACGTGCGCGCCGCCGAGGATCTGCTCATGGCCTTCGAGGGTCCCTACTCCCAGGAGTTCCTCCCCCTCGCCGATCTGCATGTCCGCGTGACCGACGCCGAGGCGGATGCCGGCAAGAGCGCGCCCGCGAGGGTCCTCGACCTCGACACGGCCACCCTCACCGAATCCATGCGAATCCCCGGCGGACGCGTTGTTCGTCGCTCCTGGATCTCCGCGCCGGCTCACGCCCTGATCATCGAGCTCACGTCCGATGAGGAATTCGACTGCGCCATCGAGCTGTCGACTCCCCTGCGCGGCCAAATGGTCGAAGCGTCCGACGTTCTTCTCCTCGACGTGCAGGCCCCGATCGACGGCGCTCCGCTGCACGAGGACTCGGTCGATCCCCTCCGCTACGCCGAGGACGACAGTGACATCGACTTCGACGCCTATGCGGCCGTCGCGGTCGCCTGCGACTCGGACGGCGAGGTGCGACGTATCGACGACCGCCTCGTCGTCCGGAGGGCCCACCGGCTGCTGATCGCCCTGTCCACATCGTCACGCGCCGGGTCGTGGTGGGCCAACGCCGACGGGGACTGGCGGACCGCTTCACGTGAGGCGATCCGGGATCGCGCGCGAGAGAGGGCGGATGCCGCGACTCTGCGCGACGCATCCGACCTCCTCACCGAGCACGTCGCCGATCGGCGCCGCATCACTCGGGCGCGATTCGCGATCGGCAGTCGGCGCGAGGGCAGCTGGAACGTCGACCGGGACATCCTGCGTGGTTCCGATCCGCTGCTGCGTGCGACGGTCGCCGCGGAGTTCGGGATGTATCTGCTCGCGTCGAGCTCACGCGCAGGGAGCCCTGCGGCGAACCTGCAGGGGATCTGGAACGATCAGCTGCAGCCCGCATGGTCGTCCAACTACACGATCAACATCAACACCGAGATGAACTACTGGGCGGCGCCGATCCTGCTCGACCTCGATGCGCTCGAACCGCTGGTCTCCCTTGTCGAGCGCCTCGCACGCACCGGCACGGATACCGCCCGGGAGCTCTACGGGACGCGCGGATGGGTCGCCCACCACAACAGCGACATGTGGGGCTGGAGCCTGCCGGTCGGCGACGGGCACGGGGCCGCGAGCTGGGCGATCTGGATGATGGGCGGCGTCTGGCTGACCCACAATCTCTGGGATGCGTACGAGTTCAGTGGCGACACCGAGCTGCTTCGCACGCGGATCTGGCCGCTGATGCGCGGCGCGGTGGAGTTCTGCCTCGACTGGCTGACGCCGGACGCGCACGGAATGCTGCACACCTCGCCGTCCACCGCGCCCGAGAACTCCTATGTGGCGGCCGACGGGCACCCGACAGCTCTCGGCCTGACAGCGACATCGGATCTCAGCCTCATCCGCTCGCTGTTCGACCGGGCGCTGGCCGCGATCGACGCACTCGGCATCGACGACGCACTCGAAGCCGAGGTGCGCGAGGCGCTGGCCGGCCTCGCTCCGTTGCAGATCGGTTCCGACGGACGCCTGCTCGAATGGTCGGCCGAGGTCGAGGAGCACGAACCGCTGCATCGGCACCTCTCCCCCGTCGTCGGGCTGTATCCGCTCGATCTCGTGACCCCCGAGCGGACCCCAGAGCTTTTCGACGCGTCCGTGCGGCTCCTCGACGCTCGGGGTCCCGGTGCGATGGGCTGGTCGTGGGCCTGGAAGATCGCGCTGCGTGCGCGGGCTCGCCAGGGCGACATCGCCGCGTCGCTGCTGGAGGAGGCTCTGACGCCGTTCGACGGAGATGCCACGCGCCACGGACCGGTTGACGGGTCGGAGTGGGGCGGCCTCCTGCCGAACCTCTTCAGCACGCATCCGCCCTTCCAGATCGACGGCAACCTCGGTTTCCCCGCCGCGATCGCCGAGATGCTCGTGCAGAGCCACGGCGGCCGAGTGCATCTGCTGCCGGCGCTTCCGGCCTCCTGGACGCACGGAGACATCCGAGGCGTCGCCGTGCGCCCCGGCCTCGTACTCGACCTCGCGTGGAGGGATGGAGTTGTGACGTCCGCCGCGCTGCACAACCACGGCCTCGCAGACAGGACAGTGGCCGTCGCTTTCAACGGTCACGAGGTGCGGGTCGAGGTGCCGGCCGACTCGACCGTCGACGTCACGCCGGTGCCGGCGGCGGATGCCCTGCGGCTCGCGAGGAAGGACTCCCGTGCGCGGTGACCTCAGCACTGTCGACGTGCCCACGACGCAGACCGAGCCGGATGACTTCGACGCCTTCTGGGACGACACCGTCGCCCGCACCCGGAGTCTTCCTCTCGATCTGACGATCACCCCGCACCCCACTCGTCTCACCCAGATCGACGTGTTCGATGTCTCGTTCCGCGGATTCGGCGGCACGCCGATCCGCGCCTGGCTGCGGATGCCGCACGGAGCTGCCGAGCCGCTTCCCGGACTCGTGCAGTTCTTCGGATACGGGAACGGCCGGGGGCATGCCCTCCGCGACCTGCGCTGGGCATCGGCGGGATACGCCCACCTGGTCGTCGACGCCCGCGGGCAGGGGCACGGCGACACGGACGACGACCACGCCGACGGAGGGCCGTCCGCCGGCGGATTCCTCACGCGAGGCATCCGCTCCCCTCACGAGTACTACTACCGTCGGGTGTACGCGGACGCCGTGCGGGCGGTCGATGCCATCCGCTCGATCGATCTCGTCGACCCAGCCCGAGTGGGCGCCGTGGGTGCGAGTCAGGGCGGCGGCATCGCGCTGGCGATCGCCGGCCTCGTGCCGGATCTCGCCGTGGCGATCGTTCAGGCGCCCTTCCTGTGCGAACTCGACCGGGCGGCCACACTGAGCACTGAGCATCCGTACGCCCTGCTCACCCAGTACTTCGCCGACCGCCGCAGCGACACCGCCCGCGCGCTCGAGACGCTCCGGTACTTCGATGCGGTCAACCATGCCAAGCGGGCGACCGCCCCTGCACTGCTGAGCACCGGGCTCCTCGACGGGATCGCGCCGCCCGAGACCGTCCTTCCCGCCTTCACCGCCTACGGCGGCACCAAGAGCGTGGTGCTCTGGCCGTATAACGGGCATGAAGCGGGAGGCGACCTCGACGAGGAGAACGCACTCGATTTCGCGGCCCGACATCTGGGGGCACGCGCACCCCACCGCCTACCGGCCGATTCGCTACGATAGCCGACACGACACGAAGGACCCGATGGACCACGACACCGCAGCGCGCACCACACTGATCCGCTCGGCGTCCGACGCGGGGTCACGGGTCTTCGAGACGATCCTGACGCGCAGCCCCATCAGCCGAATCGACATCGCCCGCCAGACCGGGCTGTCGCAGGCCGCCGTCACGAAGGCTGTCGCCCCGCTCGTCGCGGCCGGTCTCGTCGATGCGCCGCCCGCCTCGCACCGAGACGGCACGCCAGGACGACCCGTCAGCCCTGTGTCGATCGTCCTCGAGTCGATGGTCATGATCGGCGTCAAGGTCAACGTCGACGAGATCATCGCGGTGGCGACAGACCTCGCGACCACCGTGCTCTGCAGCGAGCGCCGCGCGCTGCCCACGGATGACCCCCACACCGTCATCGAGGCGATCGCCGACGTCGTCGCAGCACTCGAACGTCAGCTGGGTGCGAGCGCCGCGTCGATCGCGGGGGTAGGAGTCGCTGTATCGGGAGACGTCGACAGCTCCGCCGGAATCGTGCGCGAGTCGAACATCATGGGCTGGGTCGATGTGCCGCTCGGGGAGCTCCTGCAGGAGCGTCTCCCCTGGCCCGTCACCCTGGAGAACGACGTGCATGCCCTGACGATCGGCGAGCACTGGTTCGGAGTCGGTCTCGGCACGGCCTCCTTCGCGATCGTCACCATCGGACGCGGAATCGGCAGCGGGCTGCACCTCAACGGAGAGGTCGTCAGCGGCGCGTTCGGCGTCGCCGGCGAGATCGGACACCTGCCGCTCGCCGATCCCTCCCTCGTCTGCCCCTGCGGCCGCCGTGGTTGCGTCGAGGCCGCAGCGTCGACCGGGGCGATCGAGGCAGCCGTGTCCGGCGCTCTCGGACGCCCGGTCGCGATCGACGAAGCCGTGGCCCTCGCCCACGCCGGAGACCCGGACGCCGATGCCGCGTTCCGAGAGGCCGCCCGTCTCATCGGCACGGCCATCGCCACACTTGTGAACCTCACCGGCCCTGAGGTCGTCATCATCGGCGGTGAGGGCGTCTCGGACTTCGATCTGTTCGAGAAGACGCTGCACGATGCGTTCGACGCACATGCCTTCGGCGCTGCGGCCCGCTGCCGCATCCTGACCCGGCCCCACACCTTCGAGGACTGGGCGAGAGGCGCATCCGCCGCGGCGATACAGTCCCTCGTGCGCTGACCAACCGGAGGTCTCCTCCGGACGCGCGTGCCGTCGGCATCCGTATCCGCTGTCGTGCCCGTACCGACCGGCCAACCGACATACCCAGAAGTGCGCGGGACGGATGACCCCGTCCCGCGCACCTCATCGTCGATCAGATCGCGTCGTACGCCGCCTGCAGCAGCTCGAGGTAGCGCGCGAGCCCGAGGCCCTCGATGTCGGCCACGTACGCGTCCCACGCGGCGTCGTCCGCGATGTCACGCTGGCCGGTGACGAACTCCGCCTGCGCCTGCGTGATGTACGTGGCGATGTTCGTCTGCAGCTCGGCGAGCTCGGCCGAGGTCTCGAGGTCCGGCCACAGTTTCTCGACCGGGAAGAGCACGTTCTCGTCGGGCTTGAACGGTTCGTACTCCTGCGTCGCGTAGAGCAGACGGCGCTCGTAGCCGTCGGGCGTGTAGATGTCCTCTGGCACCACCTGCGCATTGCGGAATTCGAGCGAGTCCCAGTACTGAGACATCGAACGCCACGCTGCATTGGATGTCTCGTCGTAAGTGACGGGGCGGAACGTCGGCTCGAGCTCGGGGTCGAGCGCGAGGTCGCCCTCGACGGCGGGCACCCACGCCTCGCCCTCCGGTCCCATCGACGCTCGGATCTGACCCTCGTCCGTTGCGAGGTAGTCGAGCAGCTTGATCGCCTCGATGCGCTCGTCCTCGGTCGACTTGTTGGTCAGCGCGAACGTTCCCACCGGGTTGACCGGCGACCGCCACGTGGCGAGCTGGGTGCCGTCCGGCCCGGCGATCGGTGCGACTGCGTCGTAGTTCTTGTCGCGTCCGTCCGGAGAGTCCGCCGAGACGAACACGTACGGGTGCAGGGTGACGGCAGAGCCGAGGATCTGCGCGTCGGCGGTGTCGCCTAGTGCCTTGAGCGCGTCGCCGTTCTGAGTGAACGCCGCCGTATCGAGCAGCCCCTCCTGTGCGAGCGAGGTCAGGAACTCCAATCCCTCTCGCCAGCCGTCCGACGTCGCGCCGAGCGCGACCTCGTCTCCGTCGAGCACGAGCGGCGGAGGACTCGAGGGCCCCCCGACCGGCGCGTACGTGAACGCGTTCATGAAGTAGTTGATGATCGGCTCCGACGCCGAGCCGCTGAGCGGCACCTCATCGGCCACGCCGTTGCCGTTCGGATCGCCGTCCTTGAAGGCGCGGAGCACCGTGCGCAGCTCCTCCGTGGTGGTCGGCTGCTCGAGACCCAGGGCATCGAGCCACGTGCTGTTCATCCACAGCTTCGACGGGTAGCTGCAGTGGAAGCATTCGCTCCACTGCGTGATGGCATAGATATGACCGTCCGGTGCGGTGACGGACTGCTCCCAGTCCGGCTTCTCCGCGAAGCGCTCCTTGAGGTTCGGCGCGTACTCGTCGATGAGGTCCTCGAGGGGTAGGAGCACGCCCTGCTGGCCGTACTTGAGGATCTCGTTGCGCGAGAAGCCGTCGACCCACGGCACCAGGAAGTACGCGTCGGGGTAGTCGCCGCTGGCGAGCGAGATCTGACGCTTCTCGCCCGCGACGCTGCCGTCGTAGGTCGTCGTCTGCCAGTCGAAGTCGATGTCGAACTTCTTCTCGACCTCCTGGGTGAACAGATTGTCTTTGAGCGAGCCGTTCTCGCCCTGCGGACCGAAT